>Ga0129307_1002304_pt1 | contig 15577 bp, 16 predicted proteins | sample P1105metagenome_FD_94437 | JGI IMG/M metagenome (GOLD analysis project Ga0129307, IMG submission 94437) | Capybara group fecal microbial communities from Wisconsin, USA - P1105 metagenome | ecosystem: Host-associated > Mammals > Digestive system > Large intestine > Fecal | place: USA: Wisconsin... | reverse complement strand
TTTCATTTTGGGTGTACGTCATTTTAAAGTTTAGTTATTAATCTACACCCAAACTATTTTCTTATTTTTTTGAGTGCATTTAGAATCATAAATTAGGATAGTAAGTATGTAGTCTAGCCACAATTTCCCATATAATAAGACTTATTATGGGTGGTTGTTTTTAGTGGTGGAAAAGTCTAATGCCTGTAAAGCACATTGTCATGCCATGGTTGTTACAAGCTTCAATAACATTATCATCTCTTACTGAACCGCCTGGCTGAGCAACATATTTAACACCACTCTTAAATGCTCTTTCAATATTATCACCAAATGGGAAGAACGCATCTGAACCTAAAGAAACTTCAGTGTTCTTATCAAGCCATGCTCTTTTCTCTTCTGCTGTAAATACAGGTGGTTTAACCTTAAAGATTTTTTCCCACTTTCCATCAGCAAGTACATCCATGTACTCATCACCGATATAAAGGTCAATTGAATTATCTCTATCTGCACGGCCAATACCATCTACAAACTGAAGATCAAGTACCTGTGGTGCCTGACGAAGGAACCAGTTATCAGCCTTGCTTCCTGCAAGTCTTGTACAATGGATTCTTGACTGCTGACCTGCACCAATACCGATTGCCTGTCCACCCTTTGCATAACATACAGAATTTGACTGTGTATATTTAAGTGTAATCATTGCAATCGTAAGATCAATCTTAGCCTGTTCTGGCAAATCTTTTGAATCAGTTACAATGTCAGAGAAGAAATCTTCATCTATCTTAAGTTCGTTTCTACCCTGTTCAAATGTAACTCCAAATACTTCTTTTCTTTCAAGTTGCTTTGGAACATAATTTGGATCTATCTCAATAACATTATAGTTACCCTTCTTTTTAGCCTTTAAGATTTCCAAAGCTTCATCAGTATAACCTGGAGCAATAACGCCATCTGATACTTCTCTCTTAATAAGAAGAGCTGTTGATGCATCGCATGTATCTGAAAGTGAAATAAAATCACCAAATGAAGACATTCTGTCTGCACCTCTTGCTCTTGCATAAGCACATGCAAGTGCTGATAAACTATCTTTATCATCAACCCAGTAAATCTTTGCTTCTACATCTGATAAAGGAAGACCTACTGCAGCACCAGCAGGTGAAACATGCTTAAAAGATGTTGCTGCTGGAAGACCTGTTGCTTTCTTAAGTTCATTTACTAACTGCCAACCATTGAATGCATCAAGGAAATTAATATATCCTGGTCTGCCATTAAGAACCTTTATAGGAAGCTCAGATCCATCCTCCATATATATTCTTGATGGTTTCTGATTTGGATTACAACCATACTTTAATTCAAATTCTTTCATTTAAAATATCCTCCTGGATTATTTATTTGTTTTTATTTACAATTCTTGTTTCTACTTCACCTGTCTTAATATCGATAAATCTTGTGAATAAAGATACTTTATTATCAGCATTAAGATTATTCCATACATTTTCTGTAAATGTATCAATATCTCCTGAAATTGTTACAACTGTAGGCTCACCTTCATAACTTGGAAGTGGATTACCATCACCCATGTATGTGTGAATGTATCTGCCCTCACCAGCCTTTGGATTATCATAATAAAATGTATATCTGTTGCAGCAAGAATCATCTCCATTGTTGCTCTTTAAGATAGACATTTTATATGTGTATTTACCATCGGCAAATTCAAGCATACCTGAAATTCTAGGAGTAAAATTAGGTGCATCCGGTTCAAACTCTCTTGTCTCCAATGATTTTTCAAATGATTTTCCTTCTTTAACAAAATCATAGATAGTGTCAGTCTGATCACCATTAGTAACGATTGTTTTATTATCAAGCACTCTTACCGGTGCATAAATAATAAGACTTGGATCCTCAAGTTTAGCAGGATCAAACGCCTCTGTTCTGATTCCGCCATCCTGTTCAACGAAAACTCTGTTTCTGCTGTTTTCGCTTCTTCCCATGATAAAATATGCAATTACTGCTTTTGTACCATCATCGCTTGTTCCGATAACAATACCTCTGCCTGGATATTCGCATCCTGACAATTCCTTAAAAAGATCAACCTTTTGCATAATATTCCTCCTAAGATTATTTTTCTCTATTTATAAGGTTTTCCCTATTTACATCAACTTTCATTATAACAAATACTATTTTAAATTTCAAATATAACAATGAATTCTAAAGTATGCCCTGAAGAAGTATTCGAAGACCGATTAGAATCAGAATTACACCACCAATAATCTCTGCCTTATTCTTATATTTATCACCAAATATACTTCCTATTTTTACACCAAATGCAGAAATAACAAATGTTGTGGCACCAATCAAAAATACCGCACTTATTATATTAACATTCATAAATGCAAAGGTCACCCCCACAGCTAAAGCATCAATACTTGTAGCTATTGCAAGTAATAACATAACTCGCGCTGATAAGTCATTATCAACTTTCTCTTCCTCGTTTGAAATAGCACCTTTTATCATGTTACCGCCAATAAATAACAAGAGAATAAATGCAATCCAATGATCATATTTGTCCACTATATCGGCAAATGCTCTGCCCCCTCCATATCCTATAAGAGGCATAAATCCTTGGAAGAATCCAAACCAAGCACCACAAATAAACAAATGAGATACCTTTATTTTTTTCATGGATAATCCCTTACAAACCGAAACTGCAAAGGCATCCATGGATAATCCAACACCAATTAAAAAAACTTCAAATAAACTCATACTATTACTTATTTTTATTCTCCAATTACAGTAACAAATAAATATAATGAAATAAAAATCATTATAAATAATAACCCTATCAATAATATCATTATGTGTGTTTATGTCAAGAGAATTTTTAATTGTTATACGACAAAAAATAATGGTCAAATATCACATTTTAATTTGACTAAACCCAATTATTATAGTAGTATAATAATGATGATTAATAAGGGTAATCGGGATAATTAATAATAAGAGAGAGGTTTTACATTTTATGAGCAACAAAACTATTATTGTTACAGACGTTAACAGTAGTATCACATATGAAGAAGCTAAAAAAATTGGTGTTCGTTTAATAGATATGCCATTCCTTGTGGAAGATAAGGAATATATTGAAGATAAAAATTGTACTTACGAAGAGTTTTTTGAAATACTACAACAAGGAAAAAATGTTTCCACTTCACAACCATCACCAGCTACCATTATTGATACCTGGGATGAACTTTTAGAAGAATATGATTATGTACTTCATATTCCTATGTCTTCTGCACTTAGCGGTTCTGTTTCCACAGCAAAGGGGCTTGCACAGGATTACGATGGTAAAGTTGTTGTAGTTGATAATAAGCGTATTTCCATTACTCAAAGAGCAACTGTATATGAAGCTCTTCGTCTATTAAAAAATGGAAAAACAGCTACCGAGATTTGTGAAATATTAGAAAGCACTTGGAATAACAACAGTATCTATATTGCAGTAAATACATTAGAACTCCTAAAAAAAGGTGGTCGTATTACTCCTACTGCTGCTGGTATTGCCACAGCGCTTAATTTGAAACCAGTTCTTAAGATTCGTGGTGAAAAACTTGATTCATTTGCCAACGTACGCGGTATGAAAAAAGCAAAGAAAACTATGTTAGAGGCCATAAAAAAAGATTATGAAGAGCGTTTCAATGATGGTAATTATGAGTTAAATGTGGCTTACTCAGGTGATATTGAAGCTGCTAATGAATGGCTTACTCAGGCAAGAGAATACTTTAATGACGACAGTATTTCGCTATTTAAATTACCAATCAGTATCTGCTGTCACATCGGAGGCGGTGCTCTTGCAATTGCAATTTCAGAAAAAACAACTTTGTAAATACAAAAACAGATGGTACATAATGCCATCTGTTTTATATTTATAGGATAATCCACTACCTTTTATAGGTTTTTTTCTACACATTTTTAGCAAGATATTCCACAACACTTTGGATACATACATTGCCCTCTCCCACTGCCTTGGTATACTGATAAGGTCTTCCCGTACAGTCACCAGCTGCAAAAACTCCCGGCAAATTTGTTTCCTGTTTTCTATTAACTGCAATATGATTTCCATCCATCGCAAGACTCTTTAATAATGTGTTCGGTTTAATAACATCACGAAGAATAAAGATTCCATCAATATCTATACTTTTCTCTACACCATCACTTTCATTATAAGAAATACCGAAAACTTTTGTATCTCCCGTTATCTTTGCTGGTTTTTCCTTAATCACATCGGCATTTTCAAGTTTGATATCTGTGTCATAGGTAACGAATAGATAGAGTTTATTCACAAGTCCTGCTAAAAATTCCACCTCTTCTTCATATTCTTTATTTGTACAAAGAACAGCTATGTCCTTTCCTCTATAAAACATGCCATCACAGGTAGCACAATAACTTACTCCTTTTCCTACAAATCCTTCTTCCCCCTCTATGCTTTTTTTGTTATCCACACCTATGGCTAATATAATGGTTTTGCCTTCATAAACATCACTGCCCGCACTAACCATATATTTATCACTGACTCTCATTATGTTATTTACTTTTTTATCGATTATTTCAAGTTTTTCATGTTCTATCTGCTTTTTAAAAACATCAACCATTTCCTCACCTGAAATATCTATGAGACCGGGATAATTAGTTATTCTGCTTGCACTTAAAACCTTTTGACTTAAATTCTTATTCCCAAACCATACAAATGAAAGATTTCTTCTTTTTGCTGTTAAGGCTGCAGAAAGACCTGCCGGGCCACTTCCAATTATTATAAGATCATTCATATTAATCCTCCTTCTGATTTTTCACAGTCTTAATCCTTTAATTCTAACTAAATACATCAATTCTAATTATAATCAACCTTCATAAGACAAAGTCCTAAAGCCGGTGCTGTAAATCCTGCTGCATTCCTATCTTGCGCATCAATAATATCAGGTATATCTTCAGGTTTTTTCTTACCCCAACCAACTTCTAACAAAGTACCAACGATTATTCTAACCATGTTTTGCAAAAATCCATCCCCATGTACTGATATGGTAAGATATGAACCCTTGCAAACAATATCAATTTTATCAACACATCTAACGGTGGATTTTTTCATTTTTGGATTACCGCAAAAGCTTTTAAAATCGTGACTACCCATAAGAAACTTAGCACCTTCCCTCATTTTTTCCACATCAGGTTTTCTATTTAAAACATATACATATTTTCTATTGAAAACAGGCTTAATATCCCCTATGTAACAGGTATACATATAAGTCTTTCCTGTTGCTTTATATCTTGCATGAAAACGATCTGCCGCTTCTTTAACATCACATATGCAAATATCATCCGGCAAATATTTATTCATGTAATCTCTTATCTCATTCTCACTCAAATCCGATTCCACAAAGGCATTGCAAATCATTCCCCTGGCATGAACACCAGCATCAGTTCTGCCTGCTCCTATAACCTCAACTGTTGTTCCTGTCATAATGGATAAAACAGATTCAAGTTTTCCCTGTATTGTCATTTCCACATTTGGCTGTTTCTCAAAACCATGAAATCTGCTTCCATCATATGCAACAACCATTTTTATATTCTTCATATATCACTCTCAATCCAAGTATCTATTCATATATCTATTTAAATATCTATTTAATAATTTATTGATAATTGAATTTATTCCTTTCTCGTAAATATCTACAATTTATGATTAGTAATCAATCTGACGCTACTATTAATTACTTATATTCTCTTCAAGCATATTACCATATATTTAAATTATCGTCAAAAGTTTATTATAATTCTTATTTTTCAATCCAATTCTATTTTTTCTATTTTGCAAAAAAAGCACTTGCATTCTATCTTTTATTTTGATAAAATACTCCTTGTGTCGGGCCGACAATAAGGTATGGCCTAATCTTTATAAGGAGGTGTTGTCATGGCTAAATGTGCAATCTGTGGCAAGGGTGCTCACTTTGGTATCGCTGTGAGCCATTCTCATAGAAGATCAAATAAAATGTGGAAATCTAATGTAAAGTCCGTTAGAGTTAAAGTAAACGGAGCTACAAAAAGAATGTACGTATGTACTCAGTGCTTAAAATCAGGCAAGGTAGAGCGTGCATAATAAAAAAAGCAAGAATTATCTTGCTTTTTTTATTTATTCTAATAATTATATTTACAAGTAATAATATCATAATTACTTTCCATAGACCAATTTGGCAACATCTACTGTTTCCTTTGCATCCTTTGCATAGTAGTCTGCTCCAATTGCCTTTGCGTAATCAGCAGTAAGCACCGCTCCACCTACAACAGTCTTAACATTTGCCCCCTGTTCTTTTAATAGTTCAATGGTTTTTTCCATGGAAGGTAGTGTTGTGGTCATAAGGGCAGATAGTCCTACTAACTTCACATCGCTTGCCATAGCTGCATCAACAACTGCCTGTGGTTCAACATCCTTTCCAAGATCTATAACATCATATCCATAGTTTTCAAGAATAACTTTTACGATGTTCTTTCCAATGTCATGAATGTCTCCCTTTACAGTTGCCAGAACTACCTTGCCATTACTTACTTTCTCTTCATCACCGCCAGCCATTTCATCCTTTATTACATCAAAAGCTACCTTGGCTACATCTGCTGAAAGAATTAACTGTGGAAGGAATGTTTTACCCTTCTCGAAGTTTTCTCCCACCACATCAAGAGCTGGTATTAATACATCATTTACTATATCTAAAGCACTCATTTGCTCCAATAGTTTTTTGCAGGCATTGCTACCCTCCGACTTTAATCCCTTATATACAGCATTATTTAAGCTATTTATTAAAGCATCCTTTTCAGATAATCCTGCACCTGATGCATCATTTGCCGTAGATGACCCATCCGACATTCTGATTCCTTTATTAACCGGAAGATTTGAATTTACTTCGCTCTTCTTAACAAGTTTATCTGTCTTGGTAAATCCAGAAAAATAATCAATAAATTCCATTGAATTCTTATCAAAACATTTCAAAACTCTGTAGGCCATAACTGTACCTGTCATGGCAACATTATTAGGATTCATAATAGGAAGATCCAGTCCATTTTCAAGAGCCGTAGCAAGAAATGTTGTATTTATCATTTCTCTGTTTGGAAGACCAAAGGAAATATTAGAAACACCCAAAACTGTTTTTAATCCCAATTCTTCCTTTACACATCTTACAGCCTTTAATGTTTCTATGGCACCTTCCTGTTCTGCTGATACAGTAAGAGTTAAACAGTCAATTATTAAATTTTCTTTAGGAATGCCTATTTCAAGAGCCCGGCTTAAAATCTTCTTTGCAATTTCCACTCTTCCCATATAACCCTTTGGAATTCCACCTTCATCTAGCGTCAGGCACACCAACGCTGCACCATATTTTTTTGCCAAAGGAAGTATTGCTTTTAAAGACTTTTCTTCACCATTTACAGAATTAATAATTGGTTTTCCAGAATAAATTCTAAGGGCAGCCTCTAAAACTTCAGGATTTGTTGAATCAAGCTGAAGCGGTGTATCCGTAATTCCCTGAAGGGCTTTTACCGCCTTAACCATCATATCCTTTTCATCTATTTGTGGAAGTCCAACATTAACATCTAAAATATTGGCTCCGCCGTCAATCTGCTCAATGGCCTGAGATAGAATATAATCAATATCCCCGGCTATCAATGCCTCTTTAAATCGTTTCTTACCTGTTGGATTAATACGTTCACCAATAATCTGTGGTCTGTCCACAACCACAACCTTACTTGGAGAACAAATATAGGTTCCTACCTTTTTTTCAACTCTATTTATATTTGAAGTATCAAGAAATACCTTTGATACTTCTCTTTTTGTTGCTCTAATATAATCGGGAGTAGTTCCACAACAACCGCCAAAAACCTTAACACCAATTCTTGCCATATCTGCCATAAGATTGGCAAATTCATCCGGCAATACATCATATTTTCCAGTTACAGGATCAGGAAGTCCAGCATTTGGTTTTACAATTACTGGAATAGATACGTGCTCAAGAATTGTTTTTACAGTATCAAAAAGATCGGCTGGTCCCACTGAACAGTTTACACCAATGGCGTCCACTCCTAAACCTTCAAGAGTAATGGCCATCGAAATAGGGCTTACACCTGTAAAGGTTCTTCCATCCTTTTCAAAGCTCATGGTAACACACACTGGAAGCTCACAGTTTTCCTTAGCAGCTAAAACAGCAGCCTTTGTTTCAAGCAAATCTGACATGGTCTCAATGCAGATAATATCAGCTTTTACTTCTCCATCTGTTGCAGCTACCACTTCTTCCTTAAAAGCATTATATGCATCATCAAAACTAAGATCACCGGTAGGCTCCATAAGTTTTCCCAAAGGGCCTATATCTAAAGCAACTAAAGCGCCCTTATCCATGGTTGCAGCCTTGGCACATTTTATTCCTTCCTTAACAAGTTCATCCACGCTGTAACCTGTGGCCTTTGCTTTAAATTTATTTGCCCCAAATGTATTTGCATATACAATATTTGAACCTGCTTCAATATAGGCATTATGAACTGATGTAATAAAATCGGGATTTTCTATGTTTAGTGTTTCAGGCATTTTCCCCACAGGAAGTCCACTGTTTTGTAACATGGTTCCCATGCCACCATCAAACATTATATATTCATTTTCTTTTAAATTTCTTATATCCATAATTAATTAGGCTTTGCCGCACTCCTTATTTACATTACATTTATCTTTAAAACTACAATTATCACATTTGCTTACAGTACCAAAAAGCGCTCTTGATTTTGGAAGTGGTTCTTTGGAAAGACCATATATCCCTGTAACTGATTTTGTAGGAGTTAATAATCCTCCTTCACTTAAACTTAATCCTATCAGTTTTCTGGCATTTATTAACTCCAAAAAATTTCCTTGAAAATCCAACGGAAAATCTCCATATCCAACACCAAATCTCCATGTAAGATGATACTCATTAAACTTTTCTTTTAACTCTTCATCAATTAGTTTTAAAGCGTCTTCAATGGCAGCACTTGCCAAAGCATCACAAGATACCATATCAGATATGCTTACAAGTTTTCTTTTTCTAATCACAGCATCAACTGCATCTGAAAGTGTAGCAGCAAGAAGGATAACTTTATCACAACCTTTTAGATGTTTTCTAATTGATTTGCCAAACAGTTCTTCTCTAAAATCTCCATTTGCCGTAAGTTTTATGGTCATGGTTTCATCATCAAGTTCGAAAACTTTATATACATATCTTACATTTATATTATCAAGAAGAATCTTTTCATTTTCATCTAGAATACACTTTTGTTCTTCTGTTATCTCCGAGAATTTTCCGCCCATATATCTAAATGCTTCTTCTTTATCAATACTTTCAAGTTTTATCATAGAATATTAGAAACACTTTCTGTTATTTTTCTTGCTATATATGGATTGTTCATAGTATATAAATGAATTCCATCAACACCACTGGCTACTAAATCAACAATCTGATTAACGGCATATGCAATTCCTGCATCTCTTAAAGCTTCAGGATTGTTCTCATACTTCTGAAGAATTTTAACAAATTTAGAAGGAAGAGATGCACCACACATTGTTACCATACGCTCTATTTGCTTTTTATTGGTTACTGGCATAATACCGGCTTCTATTGGGACATCAATGCCTGCAGAACGAGCCCTGTCCAAAAACTGATAAAAGGATTCATTATCAAAGAAAAGCTGACTGATAAGATGAGATACACCACTATCAACTTTAATCTTTAACTTTTTAATGTCATCAACCGCATTCTCTGCCTCCACATGAACTTCTGGATAGCAGGCACCAGAAAGATAGAATCCACCTCTCTTTGTAATGTATTCTGCCATGTCTGAAGCATGAAGAAAATCCTCCTTAGGTGGGAAATCAGGATTAATATCCCCTCTTAATGCAAGTATGTTCTCAATTCCTCTTTTTTCAAAATCATCAAGAATAATATCAAGATCCGACTTACTAGTACTTACACATGTAAGGTGTGCTGCACTTTCCGTTTTATATTTGTCTTTAATTAGACAAACCAAATCAGCTGTTTTTGAATCAGCGGGATTTCCTCCAGCACCATATGTTACACTGATAAAATCAGGATGTAAATCACTTAATTGTTCCAACGTATCATAAATTGTATCTATTGAATTAGTCTTCTTAGGTGGAAATATTTCATAAGAAAGAACCGTTTTATCACCATCAAATAATTTTGCTATCTGCATTACTTTCCTCCATTGTGTCTTATCAAATTCATTTTATAATATCTAAAAATATAAATGTCCTACTTTTAAAAAAAACATACGCTTTCTTATTTTACTACAAAATAAAAGCCATAACAATTACACATTTTTCATAACTTGTTATAGCTTTTATTTATATCTAAATTAGCTTTTAATTACAATTTTCCACTTGCTTTATAAAAAGCAAATACTCTTGTTATTCTACAACCTCTTCCTCATCGCTGCTTCCATTATTTGTAAACTTTTCAACAAAATCAGGAACCATGTCAAGAACCTTTGTAAGACCATCCTGCTGCTTAATATTAACAAGCTTTGCCTGTCCATCTTTTATAACAAGAACAGAACTTGGAATAAGTTTAAGTCCCATGCCCCCTGCAGTATTTGTAGAGGATGATGTTGATCCGGCACCCACACCAACTGATACATCAACTAAAGGTAAAATTGTTGTATCCCCTACGTGAATAGCTTCTCCCACTACAGATTTTGTTGAAATAAAATTCTCCATGCTTTTTAATAAATCATCAATAGTTGTTTTCTGTTCAGCCATAACTAACAAACCTCCTAATTACTCTTTACGCTCCCAGGGCTTCTTCGTATTCCATGGAATCGTCTTCATTTTCCTTATACTTTTTATTTATTTTATCAAACTTTTTCTTAAGTATCCATATATTTCTGTTAAGTAATACTTTAATTGCAAGAATTGCTGCCCAAATTAGTCGGATATGTCCCTTTATGTGCAACTCACCTTCCAAAACTTTTCTGTTAAAATCTGGATTTACATAAATTTTTTTCAGTCGTTTTTTAAACAAACCATATGCAATACATATAAATCCATAAATGCGTCCGGTTTTATCTGGCTCTTCAAAGCCGAAATTAACATATCCCTTAACCTTCCTTGGGAAATAATGTTTTAAAAGTTTAAATAATTCCTTTTTGGCAAATGCAAAGGTTTTCTTAAATCTCTTTGTTCTGGCAAGTGCCTTATAATCAGATATTCTATCCTTGGTATTATTAACCTTAAACTTTACTTTATCAGTTTTCTTTCGTATATCCTTTATCTTAAAGGAAATACTCTTTATCTTTCCCTTAAATCCAACTATTTTAAACTTGATTTTATGTATCTTTTCATCGGTTTCATGGATTTTGTCTTTAATCTTTCCACCGGTTTCAACGGCCCTTTCAACCTTTTTTTCCACAAGATCAAGGGTATTTATCTCCGGTATTGTTAGTTTTTCTTCCCATCTAAGAATTAACCCAACCAAATTTAATAATCCGATAATCACTTTAAACACAGCCATTAAAATATAATCAAATGCCTTAAATGAACCATGTAAGAAAATGTCAAATGTTTTAAAAAATCCATTAAGTGCCTTATCAAATCCTGCAAAGAATTTATTTAAAACTTTTCCTAAAATACTTTCTTCTTCAGCATCATTTGAATCATTTAATATATTGTCTTTATTCTTTCCAAAAAGTTTTTTAAGACCCTCTTTCCTGTCGAGACTCTTATCATCTTCCACCCCGTTGAAATCATCGTCAATTTTTGAAACATCAACATTTTTAAAATCATCAATATCTTTGGAAGCATCAACAATATTTAAATCATCAATATCTTTGGAAGCATCAACATCGTTGAAATCATCGTCAATTTTTGAAACATCAACATTTTTAAAATCATCGACTTCTTTTTGTACATCAACTTTTGAAGAACCATCAACTTCTTTTAAAATACCTTCTTCAAAATCATTAGAATCATCCTCATCAGGCTTAGTCATTTTAAATACAGGAATCCCAAATACTCTAACTTTAATATTTAATTGTTTATCCTTAAAAACCACGCTTCCATGTACTATGTGAAAAAGCCAGTAAATATAGGCCTTTGCGGATTTTTCTTCCTCCAAAAAAGTACCATCTGCCTTTACTCTTAAAGGAACAAATAATAAAAGCAATAATACAAAAAGAATAAATCCTAATATACACAGAAGAACAATACCAAGGACTTTTAAAACACCAAGCACAAGACCCAGTATTTTAATAATTCCAGGTAAACTTCCTAAACACATTGATTAATTAAATCCCCCACTTAAAAAAGTACGTAAATTATAATCTCCATTTTTCTTGTAACAATCATATACTATTTTCTTTACAAGATTAATGCATCCCTTCTTGCTGCCAGAGACTCCTACAATATACATCTCTTTATCTTTATAATAATTCTGTTTGAATTCATTAACCTGATAAATGTCTAAGTTATCTTTTTTATTTGCCGAAAGGGTAATAACATAAACACCTACCAATATCTTGCCATCTTCAATTTTTTTGATTATCTTTGTAATCTTAGGAGCAACATCGTCACTCACATACAAATCATTATACCATTTCATATTTATACTCTTTTAAATGCTAGTATTCACTTATGATTTCATAAATTAAAGCAAGACTTCCAGCTTTTTCTGCGTCATCACTACAGCTTTCAAGAGATAATCTGATATACTCAGTAAATTCATCAAGATTCTGGAAAAATACCGGAAGGCTTGATAATACACCACTCATAATGGCTCTCTTCACATAACGATTCTTTGACTTTAAACTATTTGTAACATCATCAATTAATCTGTCACATTCCTTTTCAAAATAATCAATACTTATCTTTTCAGCCTGCTTTTCAGAAAGTTCAATAAAATCACTGGTTGATAAAAGTTTTGAACATTTATTGAGGAGTTTTGTAAACTCATCCTTATCAGATACAACACCAAGGGTTTTATCAATCTCTTCTTTGTCATAACAATTAAGGATAAAGCCTTCTGTATTTAGAGAGAAGAGTTTATCAACCTTTTCATAGTACTCTTCTTGCACTCCCACAGAAGCATTTACAAATGCATCATAATCATTTATCTTTACAAATAACTCTCTAAGCTTATTTAACTGTACTTCAAACTCATCACCAAATTTATTAATTAGTTTTTCTGTTCCAATTTCATCACAAATAAGTATTAAATATAAATCATTAATTAACTGCTGCAAAATAACATGGAATGTAACCATGTCATCTATTTCATCAGACACTTCGTTAATTCTATTATTAAGAGCATCATATTGCTCCTCGTTTATGTTTTTAAAATCAACTTCATTTAATTTTGCAACAAATGAATCATACTTTTCATTTGTACCCTTGAAATCATTTAATAACGAATTATATCTAATCATTGATGTGAAATCATCAAGGATGTTCTTATTAACATCACTGTATAAAGAGAGTCCTGCTCTTAAATATTCGGCAAATTTTTCCTTTGTAAGTCTAACTGGCAGTTCACCCACCACTCTTCTAATAAGACTATTTGATAGACCATCTTTGCCGGCAGACATTATGGCCTTAACAATATCGTTAACGCACTCTTCATCACTATTATTATTAAGATCAAAATTATCCTTAAATTTTCCCTCAACACGATTAAGCACATGCTGATATGTGGCAAATACTATGGTATAGTTTGTATTATCTGAAACCATGTCACGGTTTTTATATCTTAAACCATCAATTTTTTCAATGTATTTGCCGATACTTCCATCGCTATCGTTAATATATTCATTCCAAATATTCTTTAACTCTTCAAAAAGACTTAAGGCTTCCTTTGAAATTGTCTTTTCATCACTATAATCTGAAATATTAATTAAATTAAGTCCGAATCTTGCCGTTGAATAAAGTTTGGTATAAACTGCCGTATTTAATGCATATTTGGGCAAATTCTCACTTATGTTTTCGTAGTTTCTCAATTCTTTAAATAGCTTGCTCATGTTAACACCTAAATCTGCTCTGTTTTATTTAATATCATCAAATATTCCAGTAAAATCAAATGTTGCAAAATAATCCTTTGGTGTTTCTGCTCTTCTAATCATCTGATATGAACCATCATCCTTAAGAAGAATTTCTGCAGAACGTAAACGTCCATTATAATTGTATCCCATTGAGAATCCATGGGCACCTGTATCGTGAATGATTAAGTAATCTCCCATGTCAATCTTTGGAAGCATACGGTCAATCGCAAACTTATCGCAGTTTTCACATAATGATCCAACCACATCATATTTATGGTCACATGGAACATTTTCCTTTCCAGCAACTGTGATATGATGATATGCTCCATAAATTGCTGGTCTCATAAGATTTGCTGCACAGGCATCAACACCAATATATTCCTTGTATGTGTGCTTTTCATGAATGGCCTTTGTTACAAGACAACCGTAAGGCGCCAACATGAACCTTCCAAGTTCAGTAAATAAAGCAACATTACCAAGGCCATTTGGTACAAGGATTTCTTCATATACCTTTCTAACGCCCTCGCCAATTGCCATAATATCATTACCTTCCTTATCAGGCTCATAAGGAATTCCAACACCACCTGAAAGATTAATAAATGACAATTCAACTCCACATTTTTCCTTAATCTCCACTGCAACTTCAAAAAGTGTTCTGGCAAGAGTTGGATAGTATTCATTTGTTACAGTATTACTTGCAAGGAATGCATGCATACCAAATTTCTTAGCACCCTTTTCCTTTAAAATCTTATATCCCTCAATAAGCTGATCATGAGTAAATCCATACTTTGCATCTCCAGGGTTGTCCATAATATTATTGCTTATTTTAAAATATCCGCCTGGATTATATCGACAGCTTATTGTTTCTGGAATGCCAGCAACTTCCTCTAAAAAGTCAATATGTGTAAAATCATCAAGATTAATGATTGCATCTATTTTTCTTGCATATACAAATTCTTCGGCAGGAGTATCATTAGATGAGAACATAATATCACTTCCATCATAATTCAACTTATCAGCCATCATAAGTTCTGTAAGAGATGAACAGTCCACACCACATCCCTCACTTTTCAATACATTTAATATATATGGATTAGGAGTTGCCTTTACTGCAAAATACTCTTTAAATCCTTTATTCCACGAAAACGCTTCTTTTAATCTTTTTGCATTTTCTCTGATACCTTTTTCATCATATAAATGAAATGGTGTAGGATATTCCTTATCTATTTCTTTAATCTTTTCAAGTGTAACAAATGTTTCTTTAGACATTTCTAGTTCCTCCTGTTTTCCATATATCTCTGCTTTTAAAATATCCTTATAAGTATAAAATATTTTGCCTTATTTTTCAACCCATAACCCCCATAAGTCTTGTTATGCCAATCCCGAAGCCAGTAGTCGAGTTATTATTTGAGGAATTACACTCAAAGCGGTAATAATAGCAAGTTGAGTGTATTGAATAAGTGAATGTTTATTAATGACTTACATCCATTTTTTTATTTGAAAG
>Ga0129307_1002303_pt1 | contig 15586 bp, 15 predicted proteins | sample P1105metagenome_FD_94437 | JGI IMG/M metagenome (GOLD analysis project Ga0129307, IMG submission 94437) | Capybara group fecal microbial communities from Wisconsin, USA - P1105 metagenome | ecosystem: Host-associated > Mammals > Digestive system > Large intestine > Fecal | place: USA: Wisconsin... | reverse complement strand
TGTCCGGCACCAGATCCGTGGGACAGACCAGGGATTTTTCCTGATCCGTCCTTCCGGTAAACACAAAAGGCCGGTCAATGTCGATGCCGGAATAATCGCTTACCTTACAGACGGAAAACACAACAGACAGCGGCTCTATCGTATTGTTTTCGTCCGGCACGGTCCGATTTTCGCGATTCAGCCGTTTGCGCAGCTGCGTCATACATCCTTTGAAATGCTTCCGCACTTCCCCGTAAGGGATCCAGATCTCCGCTTCATCGATCCTCTCCATGACCGGTTCCAGGATATCATCGATGTTCTTTAGGTCTGGATATTTACCGAACTCTCGATATTTGTCCCGATAAGCCTCATACATCCACAGGTAGATCTTTTCCTTCTGCTTCAGCTTGAGCTGGGAGTATTTCTTATTGGTCTGCAGCAGTTTGCCGTCGACCCACTCATGGTTCTTCATACCGGCAGCTCCTGGTAGAATCGGACGGCAGCCTCGGTCTCGTCTTTGGTCGGGTGGCCCTTGGCAAGACCGCCAACCAGCTTAAAGGGTCCGAAGGTATCGAATCCCTGGCAGTGATAAGCACCGAGCTCAGGACAATGCTTTTCCTGCGTGATCTTCCGGACCTCCTTCAATGGAACCACCTTCGGTGCCCCGTGGGTATAGACGAAGAATACCGGCTTACCCTCCGGAAGACAGTTCTTCGCATAGGAGAGCACCTGTTTGGCAAAGCTGTTGTAATAAACCCCGGAGGCGATGCCGATCCGGTCATATGCGGAGAGGTCCATTTCACCGGCGGACGTGGCATCGATCAGCGTCAGATCCGGGTCCGCTGCCGCCATGGCATCCAGAAGCTTTTTCGTGTTCCCATGATGCTGGGAATAATAAATGATCGCTGTCTTCATACGCGTTCCTTTCAGATGATGATGCCGTCCAGGTGGTCCACCTCGTGCTGGATGATCTGCGCCGTCCAGCCGGAATACTTCTGCCGGTGCTTCTTCCAGCTGCCGTCCAGGTATTCGACCTCGATGTTCTGATACCGGGTGGTCTTCCGGACGCCGTCCAGGGAAAGGCAGCCCTCCTCCGTCTCAAACGGACCGTCCTTCTTCACGATGACCGGGTTGTACATAACCAGGTTAATGATGCCGATATTGACGATGATGATCCGCTTCTTTACGCCGATCATGTTTGCCGCCATACCGACGCAGCGGTCCTGGTTGGCCTTCAATGTATCCTGCAGGTCCTGGCCGACGGACAGATCCTGCATTGTCGCGATCTCGGACTTCTGGCCGAGAAAAAAGATATCTCTGACGATGGGCCTGATCATGCGCTCACCTCATTCATAACCGAGGATACGACGGAAAGCCGTATTCAATTCCGTATAGTCATGCTTATGATCGTCCGGAGCCGCCTCCGAGATCTGTTTCTGCCGCTGGCATTCCGACTGTATAAAATCGATGATCGTCGGCATCTGCGGATTCAGATCCTTCTCCTCGGTTTCCGCTTTCCTGTCCAGAAGCTCCCGGATCGACGCGTACAGTTCCGGCGTCAGGCCTTTTTCCTCCTCGGAAAACAGTCCCAGCAGGGTCTCAAATTCCATCGGCGGCACACGGTGGTACCGCTCGATCCACCGGCAGCACAGCAGCGGCCGGAGGGCATAGAAATATTTCTTGTACCGGATCTGATCTCCGGTCAGAAAGCTCAAGTACGTATTATTGGCCGTCCCGTAATAGTGGCACAGCGCGGACTTTTCCGAGAAATAGCTAAATGCCGTTTCCTTCAACGCTTTCCATTCCGGCGCTTCCCGGTAAATGATCGGGGAGTTGGCCCATTCCATCACGTTGGGATTTCCTTTGGCGAAAGCCAGGAGAGCTTTCTTCAGGTCCCAGCCGTTGATGTCCAGAACCTCATCCAGCTGCCATTCGATCACATCCTTCATGGAATCGATGCGCAAATATTCCTCCGGCTCATGTATGTATATGAACCGGACGTCATAATCGCTGTCCGGGGAAGCAAAGCCCCAGGCCCTGCTTCCGGATTCCACCGCCAGGAGGATCTTGACATGATATTTTTGCTCGATGGCATCCAGGTTTTCCCGGATCTCCTTCTGAATATCCCTCATCCGATCTCCTCCAGCACCACGCGGCGATTCACGCTCTCCACAAACTGCTCGATTGCTTCCATATCCGGATTGTCCGGCAGACTGCTGTTCCGTTCAGCCTCCGCAAATCTCCGCTCATAGTCCTCAACGATCTCATAAAAAGCCGGGACCAGCACACTTTCCTGCATATAATCCCCGTTCCGGATGCTCCGAAGCAGCGCCAGGTCTTCCGGCGGCCGGTGCGTCCGGATCTCGGCATTTTCCAGGATATCGATCCCCATCATGAACAGGCGCACCAGGTGCATGGCGTGCTTGTTCAGATGGTTATCGTCCTTTTTATGATTCCGCTTGCCGATCCGGTCATAGTCCCGCACGACGGCATTCAGCATGTTCATCATGCTGTTATACTGACGCAGGGGGTATTTCCTGAAATTGGCTTCCAGGAAGATCTCTTTCTCCAGCCCTTCCGTCACGGCTTCATCCACAAAGATCCGGGCGGTATTCTCTTCATTCGTCTCATACCGGCGGTTGAAGTCATCCAGGGTATGCTGTACGGACCGACGGATGTGCTCTTCCCTGGTCGGCTGCGGCAGGGTATCCCGGGCGATCGCGTTCTGGATCCGTCGGAGCTGCGCATCGGCATAGTGTCCGAAGGAGGCCGCCGCCCGTTTGCTTAAGAAAAGCTGCTTATGATCCAGCAGTTCCTGACCAAGCGAGGACTTGATCAGGTACTGGTCATCGTCCAGCCCCAGGATCTCGATGGTATTCGGATTGCAGTTCAGCAAAAGCCCGATCAGCTTATTAAATCCATAGATCACCGTATCCGTCTGCCGGTCTTCAAACTGTTCAAAGGTCGTAAGTCCCAGGATATCCGACGGCAGATTCAGCGTGACGCCGCGAAAGTCGATGTCGCTGCCTTTCCGGTTGGTGCCGTACCCATAGCTGCCGCTTAAACCCAGGAGCATGATGCGGTTTCCGAGGCGCGGATCGGTGCGGAGGAAGTCATATGCACTTGTATTTAATAATTCCCTGAAATCCATTTCGAGCAATCCTCTGTCTGTTCATATTACGTGCATATCCCGCACCACCACTTCTCTCAATAGCCGGCTTATAGATTAAGCATTCGAAATCTCATGAATCAAAGGTGCACCAAATGCTTGTACCGTTTCTTCGCTATCACGACCAGAAATAGCTTTTCCAGTAGCCTTTTCAATAGCATCAAGCAGTGCTATTGCCCGTTCAACAAAATAGGATTCAAAATTATCAGCTCGGCAATAGCCAACATTAATCCAGTGAGTGGATAGATACCCGTTTAATACGCTCTCAGTTACTTGCCCTTTCTCTTCAATACGTTTTAAATACCGGCTGGGAGCAATTCCGCCTATTTCGCGATTTGTCGAATATGATATTGGTGTTTTGTTTACAACTGAATTCCATTTTGCTTTTGGAAGCTTGTTCTCTTCACAGTACGCACGTGGAAAAATATGATGGATATCTATACTCTCAGCTTTGTATACTGTGAAATCCATTTCCCTTCCGCTTATGAAGTCTTTGCAATGGTTTTTCAGAATCAGAGCCATAATCCCTTTATACGCAGCACTCAAGCGCGATTGCAAAGACAAAAGCCTTCCAGGATTAAAATATGCTTCCTGGACAGTCCTCGGAATCGCTGCCGGATCATCCATCCATGCCATAACACCTACAACATCGTAGACGTATCTGGTCTCATTGGCACCGCCATACATTTCACCAAACACTCCGCACCAGTACCATTGCTTTAATTTATCCTTGATACTAGTTACCTTTATCCGGTTATTGTCCGCCAGCAGGGTGCAAAGTACAGCTAACGGAATCAGCTGTGTCGTATACGGCAGATCTTTGCTTGCAAACACTCTTTCTTCCTGAAGAAGTTTCTCTGCCTCCACAAATCCTTCTGAAAGAGAATCCGCATACTTTATGTATTCTTCCAAAGTCAGATTGAGTACATCCTTCTTCTTACAGCTTACAGTTCCTCCCTTTTTAAACGAAGACAAAAGAGTGCATGCCGTCAGAAAATCCGTAGCCGAAGAAACGGAAAGCAGATCTCCGCTAAAATATTTCTGTTGCCGTGCCTCCCAGTCTTTCCTTAGTTCGAAATCGTCCATAGCAAACACAGCGGTTACGAGTTCAAACACGGTAAGGGATACACCGCCGGTGTTGACGTTTTCGAAAACCTGACAGACAGCTTCCTTTGGAGTGTCCTTATCCAAAGTAATGACCGGTATCGTATACTGACCAATAGGAACGATTACCTTGGACAAAAACTCTGTAAAAATTATTGATGCCGCCGGATCATAGTTATAATACTGCATGAATCCCATCTGCCATTTACTGTATTTGCTCGGATCAAGAATGGCATTCAGCGGGAACAGTTTCTTTTCATACTCTAAAGTCTCTGAAGAAAGGTCCAGATCAATCTTCCGTCCAAAGTCAGATGTGACCTGTCTTGTTTCCGGAACGGATATAATCGCATCCACCCGATCGACTGCACTATCAACCGCCTTAGCCATATCAATATAATAGAATCGTTTGATTGGCTGACCTTTATCAGTTCTTGTATTAACAGCATCCGAACTGTATAGAGATGTATAAATCGAGGTCAAACGCTGCTGCCCGTCTAAGATCAGTTCATCAGGAACAACATCGACCGAAGGTGATCCTTCAATCACACGATATTTGAACCGGATGTTTTCGTTTCCGTATTCTAAAAACATAGCAGCACCTACGGGATATCCATTCGTAATGCTGGCAATCAGGGCCTTAATTCTGTTGTCATCCCAAACCCAACCTCTCTGGAAATCCGGAAGCTGCGTCTTTCCAGAATGCACGGTTGTCATCAGATCAGTGATTTTACGATCATTTGTCTTCATATCTATTCTCCCGGCTTCTGCAATATTGTTATTCGTTCAATGCTTTTAGGAGCATTGCCGTATATTCCTTCTTCACTGAATCCGGTCCTAATATCTTCATGCCACCATTCCAGCCGAATACCCATCGATAGAATGTGGGAGAGGGGCAGACCATTACAGTCGCTCGGAAATGTTGATCATCGACTTCCTCTGTCATCACTTTTGTCCCGAATTGGTCCACGATCCCATTCATTGTACCGGTCTCACAGAGCAGTTCGACTTCCATCTCATCGTCGTTCCCGAACATACGGAACACCTTTCTAGAGTACTCCGCCAGATTGAAGTCTTTCGGCTCTGGAACAGCTACTTCATCCTCCAGGATCTGCGGTGTCTTATAGACGCGATCCAGGCGGAAGTTACGCATATGCTCTCGGTTGTCGCACCACCCAATCATATAATAGTAATCGCCATCCCAGACCAGGGCATAAGGACTGACAACGTAATACTCACCAGCGTTTCTCATGGCTTTACGCTTCCGATTGCTGTATTCCGTGTACTGGAAGCGGATTTTGCAACCCTTTTCGATCGCGTCATTGACAGCATCCAAAATGTAATAGGCTTTCTCATTCTCCGACTTGACGCGTCCCTCGACCGTTACATGCCGGCGAAGCTTTTCCGCGTTGTACTCCGACGTCAAAGTGGTCAGTTTGCGGATCAGATCCTTGCTTTTCTTTTCCGTGATGAACTTGGATGAGGAAATTGCGTCGATCAGAAGCTTCAGCTCAGCCACATCGAATAACCTGCCGTCGAAATAGTACTTATTCTGCCGAGATTTGATGATCTCAAAATGAAGGCCGGCCTTTTCCATCATGGCAAAGTCACCTGGAAGAGTGGTTCGGTTGACGTCCATACCGTGTTCTTCCTTCAGGTAACGAAGCAGTTCCGGAGTAGAAATAGGATGGTCTGCATCGGAGTATTTGAGAAGATGTTGGTAAATGTATAACAGTCTAAGTCTGGTTCCGTTTTCCATAGATCGCCTCGTTATATTAAGATTCTTTCGTGTTTTCAAGAAAAACGTTTAGTTCCTCAATTGTCACAATTGCAGTCTTCATTATGCTCTCTGTAAGAAATACTCTTTGATCTTTTCAAGTGCTAAATCTGTATAAAACTTCTGAGAAGCAGACCTGGAATTGCGATTATCAAGTTTGCGCGTATATACGCAGTTGATGTCTTCTTCAATATCTTTTTTAGCATTGGTAAACAGCGTACCCTGTTTGAAATTAGGAATATTTGCTTTACACCAATCTACAACCTCAGCATGTGTATATTTCCATATTTTGCGGAACTCTGAATCGCTCATTCCCACAACTTGACTGGCATTTCCTGAGAATCGTACAGATGTGACTTTACCAAAAGTAACATCTGCTTCTTCTTTATTTGTAATAGCAGCCAAAATCGCACTATTATTCTCCTTTTTTATGCTCTGAAAATACAGGTCGAAGCCAAGTACAACCGATTCTTCAATACCATCCTGTTGAAGAGTTTCAATTACATGAACGATACTCTTTATAAATGTCTGGGCTTCTTGAGAAGATGCATATTTAGCAACGTTTCCGGAAAGAAAATCTTCTGGTTTAAACGGTAATTTAAAGCCCAGTGGGAGAATAAATAGCCCTTCATCTGCCATTATGTCTTTTCCAAAGTACGTTCGGATAAAGTCCACATAATTAAGCGCGCTTCGTGCGACCAACATAAAGATGTATGGCTCTAACGCATCGCAATAAAAATGGGTAACGTTGTTTCTATAAGATTCTATTAAGAACAGATTCTCTTGTACTGATATAAACCCACCCTTTTTCAAACTGTTTATGTGTTCCGTCACATAACCCAACGCTTTATCAAACGAAATTGTGTGCTCTTTATTTGCCCAGATACTTTTTTTCTTCAAATACTTCTTGACATATGCTTTTAGTGCCAGTTCCCAGGCGTTCATCATTAAAAGCGTGACTGTTTCATACCGATATGAGATATTGGGCTTATTATGTATTTCTATTGCTGCAAAATAAGCCGCGATGGAATTCTTAAGCAGATTCACTTGAACCATTTTCCGCTTTGCCATTATTACCTCTTTTCAAAATCATTTTTTAATGAGTGCCTTCGCGACCTGTTCAACTGCCTTCACACCTTTATTGATAGCACCTTTCTGAGCATCCTTAATTACTTTCCCTGCCACCCCAACAATTATAGGGGTAACGACTCCGGCTGCCGCTTTCCCGGCTTTTTTAGCCTTGTCGACCGCTGCCTCTTTTTTTTCTTGCGATTCTGCTTCACATAAGCTACAAACTCTATGCTTTATATCAATATCTTCAATTTCCCTAAAGCACTTAGCACAGACGAAAATCAACTTAGCTCCACACTTCGGGCAGTATTCTTCTGTAGCCTTCAACATGATCTTCTTCTGATGGCGTTCACAGGCTTCGTTGGGACAGCCTTTCTTTCTCTTATCGGTTGCCATTAGCGACCTCCTCATCTGTAAGATAATAAACATGGGTTTGTGAGATTTTCTGTTTCAGATCTTTGCAACCCACAAGTGTATGAGCAATAGTTCCCCACGTACCCTTTTCAATGAATTGGTTATGTCGATCCAATTCACTGAGCTTTCCAGCATATGGAACAATCAATTTCTCCACAAATCGACCATATTCATCGATTGCTGTAAGCATTGCAGGGATTTCATTGCTTTCATAGTATATAGCAGCCTTTAAAAATGCTGCCCGGTAGACGATGTCGTAACACTGATGAATGATGGACAAATGCTCGTCTATTTTTTCTGTAATTTTCTTCGAACGGCGGTATTGTTCTGTCGTAAGATATTCAACACTCGTTCTCAACTCTTGAATCATTTGGGCATTAGCATCACTCAAGGATTTAAGAGCCTGCGCCGTTATTTGCCTTTTTAGAGCCAGATCTGTGATACTACGCGCCTCTAAAAACAAACTCAAACCACTATAGAATAATCCAAGTCGATCGTTTTGTTGCCCCTGCAAAACTTCGGTCACTCGGCTTTCTATGGAACTAAGTGCTGTTATTATTTCTTTCAACTGATCACGTATAACATCCATCTGGAGTGCTAATTCTACGGCTTCAACAGATACCCCTTGTTCAATCAGTTCCTCTTTGATTGGCAATTTCTTTCCGAAGTGACCATTCTCATCACGTAGCTGAGCAAAGATTTCTCCCGATGCGTTTGTGTCGAGCTTTATGTCTCCTGCATCTATTGCTTGTTTCAAGTCATCGTTTAGATCAACAACAAAACGAGAATCTTCCGAATCCTCTTGAGCAGTATTCGCTACTTTTTTCACTGCCTTTTTCACCGAGGAGAGAACAGAATCTGCCTGATCTTCATCTCTGAAAATCGCCTCTTGCAGATCCGCAATGGTAAATTGCTCGTCAAATAGCGCAAATACATCCGCAATTATCGGTGTCGTTGGTTTTATGACATTATTACCCATCGACAGTCCTCCCTCTTTCCTTAAAACTGGCTCTATTATACGAGTTCTTCAATTCCACAAGACTTTAGATACTGGTAAACTCTATCATAATATGCATAATCTCTTGTTGGATCTTCCTCTGGATCTACACCTACAGGTACAAAAATAATCATCCCTTGCCGAGCGCGGGTTAAAAGCACTCGATATGAATTCACAAGATACCTCTTTTGTTCTGGTTTGTTTCTCCGGTTCCAACGAGTTCCCCTAAATGCATAATGCTCCCAATCTGTCCCGCTCTGATTACGACGAAGATCTGCATCCCAGCAGACAATAGCCCAGTCGATCTCTAGGCCTTGAATTTTAAACTCACTCGCAACTACCTCAAGCATATTGGATGACCTTAAATCGTCACTCGGAGCTAGAAACCAATTCTTAACATCTATCTCTGTAGGAACATATATTCCTTCTGGCTTCAGTCGCTGTGCGCTACTGCATGCAAGTACTCCGCATCTTTGAGAACCGCGCACCTGCCCTTTTACCCATTTTTTAGCGGATTCATAATTCCTGGTAATATAAATGGGGTATTTTTCTCTTATTAATCTATACACCTCTGCCGCGTTTTCACTATCGTTATTCAATAGTGAATCAACAAATTGACATTGTTTATCCGCTCGAAACGACCGTATAGACGTTTTTAGATGGAGCTGAGCCATTTGATGACAGCGAGAACAGCCTTCTATCATAGTACGATCAATGTTCTTGTCTTCAATTTGCCCAAATATATCCGGAGAATAGAATAATTCCCAATTAGGAAAATCTTCAATTCCGCATCTAAACCACTCATTAATACCTACCTCGCCATCGTAGATATCTTGTCCGAGCCCAACCAGGCAAATCATTACAGCCCAGTCCTGATGTCTATCCATGATGCTAAATAACAAGTGAGGCTCACTAACGGCCATAGACGGATCATCATGTTTACGTCGCATTTTTTCTTGGTTCCAAACACGTTGAGCTTCATCAAAAATAAGAATGTTCTCGGCGGTCGCATGATTATGCGAAGAATTGTCTTTCTTAAAAGCAAAGCTACTCTGGATCAAGGCATTAATAGCTATTTCTGTCTGCCGATTTAACTGTTGCTTCGCCTTAACGCTCCGTTTTAGAGCCTCTCGCAACACTTCAACCAGAGGACCATTACCCGAGAGATAAACGCTTAAACTTTCAGCTCCGCGATCCAAATTCTTAGCTACGACATCTAATCCTACTAATGTTTTTCCTGCTCCTGGAACGCCGGTAACAAAGCAAACGCATTTCTTTTTATTCTTTTCAGCGTAAGATATTACTTCGTATATTTTTGCTTCACAGTCATTGATATTGTCCTGGCCGGCTTCTGATTGAGCAATCTCGCTCAAGTTGTGTGAACTATAAGCCTCGACAGCAGCTGCTATTATGGTCGGTGTTGGATAGTAGGGAGAATTAAACCATTTTTCAAAATCAATCTCGCCATCATCTCCATAGATAGCGGTAATATCCGTTATTTTCGGAATCAAAGTCTCAATGTTCTCGCGCTGAAGATGTACCTGCTTGTCTGGATAGCATGCTGTGGATTGAGGCTTTGCAAACGGCATCGCATCAGTGGCAATTAAAATTGGGCATACGTATAGATCTTCAGATTCTTTATGAAAATTCTTGATGTCAAGAGCATAATCTTCTGCCTGTTGCGCATCCTGGGCGGTAAATACAGTTTTTCCATTTTTGAACTCAAGCGAAAACACCATATGCCGAATAAGCAGAATAACATCGATGCGCTTTCCAAGACGGACTATGTCATATTCAAAAATAATATCCCCTTCCATCCCGCATGCATCGAGTCTTTGCTGAAGTTCTCTGACTTGGTTCTCCCAAGCATCTGACTGATCTTTATTAATCTCAAATGAATGCTTTACCAGTTGCCCAATAATAGACGTAGAATTATCTTTTATGAATTCGGGGATAGAATTACAATAATATGCCTTTCCAGATTGGGTTGAGAATGTGTATCTGTTCATCCCTATACTATCCCTCTTTTCTATAATGATCCTTCAAACAATTGCTTATCGTACACGCTGGTCAATCATTACCTTCGATGACGTCATAATATATAATCTCGTCCGGTAATTTTATATTCGGAACCCAAAGCGGCTTACCTCCCCAACCTTTATTTCCAGTAACCTGATACATTGTAAGAACCACTTTTGAACTGAAACTCGCACCGAGGGTCCAGTCGTTGGGAGATAGCAGAGCGCCGGTTCCCTGCGCTACATCTCTATTCCGTCTTGCTATCAGAATTCCCTGCCCCGCAGGGTTTTCAGAAAGCATGGTGTCTATAACAGAGCAAAAAGCTTTTAGCTTAAAATCCGGACTCGGTATCACATGGCTAAGCAATTCCTTAATAAGCCGGAGGCTAACCTGATAGAAAGGCTCGCCACTATTAAACGGTTCCATAATCTTTGAGATACCTTCAATCGAATCATTATCAGGATAGTTCGGGTAATAGTTTGTCCCACCTGAAATAAATTCAACGTGATCATTATCCAGAACATTCCTTCTTGTTGGATTCAATCCTTCCGGATAGTATATCTTTATATCTTCAATACCACGCTCTATCTGAGCAATTATGGAGTTATTGGTAGCATTAATGTCAGCAAACAGTTTATAAAGCGTTTCATCGATATAAACCCGCATAAGCCCAGGATCCCGATCATAACCGAACATCCTGCTATGCTGCCACATGGTGTCTGCCTGTGGCTTTTTGCTAGACCGCGTATAGTAAATTGTCTGAAGCCCAGGGAATGTTACTCCGCGCCCGAGCGTATTTCCGCCAATCACAAAATTGCATCCTCTCTCATACTCACTGCTTTCGACATCCGTTTTTCCATTCATGACAATCACACTTGTATTATTAGTCATGAGTAGGTTCTTCACCTCAGATAAAAATTGCATTCTTTCGACTTTTGCCGACCGCTGAGGCTTCAGCCTTTCATATTCAGCCAGAATAAGAGTGTTAAATTCACCATCAAAATTATCAACACACCATTGAAGCTTCTGATGGAGTTCTTTTGCATATTTTTCATGAACAGCCTGTCTAACACTGGGATGAAGTAGACAGTTTGATACCTTTCCTCCCGAAGCCAAGATTTGTGCGGAACTAGCAAGATGACTGATCACAACATTAAGTGTCGGATCTTTCAGATTATCATTGTAGATAATACACTCCGGTTTCTCGTTCGGGAAAAAGAAATCGCCTCCAAGATACGCACTTCCTGGTTGGAAATAGTACGTAAAATACGGATGCCAACCGGACGTCATAGTCTGAAGCAAAAGAGCTTGAGGAGTTCCAGTCACTTGAAGATATATGCTACTGGAAGCTCCAAGTTTAATTGAATCGAGATACTTGTTGATTGATGACTGCCGGTCTCTATTCACAAGAGTATTAAGAGAAGCCGCATCTGCTTCATCATCAACAATAAAAAGCGGATTGCCTTTCATAAATCCAGTAGAATTAAAAATATTAGCCCAAAGTTTTAGTATTCGAGCATTCTTTTTCAGTACAACAATGGTCGGCAACAAAAGACTGTTTTCCGTAAACAAGCGGGCGTCATTTTCCCCACAAATACAGTAGCCTTCCAGGTCAGCTTTTACCCGATCTAATGTTTGCTGCTGAAGAACCACATTGTCTGTTGTTAGCAGCACAAAGACAGGAAAACCCAGGTCAGTTGCCTTGCATATAATTCCAAACATTTGACCTGTTTTCCCCGACTGTACGTTTCCGAACAACAGTCCCACCTCATGACTTATGAAAGAGAATGTCTTTATATATGCATTACCAACGTCTTCGGCGGTTCTTGCTACCGACTCGGCTAATTTTTCGTTGCCACGATCAATAATTTTCTGTAGATATGTTTTAAGATACTGCATTAATCTTCATCCCCTTCCTTGCCAATCGGTTTGAAAGACAGCATCCAAACATCAAGCGGTTTACCATCTTCATCAAGCGCAGTCTGTCCGGTTTTCTTTAAGTAAAGAGCATCACAGCCATACTCCTGGAGCATCTCTTTTGTTATCATCCCGGTTCTGTCCGTGTCGAGCTGAGTATCATTTACCGGAGTAACTAGGCCAGATGCAGCAAGGCGGCCTTTCAGCCATCGTCCCATTATCAGTTCGTCTCCAACAGCACTGAACTGTTTATTACCATCACTTGTGGTATGTGCTTTGAACCAATAACCGTCATCTGTCACAACGTAGAATGGAACATTTTTTTCCGGATAACCTTCCATCCGGGTTATTTCTTTGGCCACAGTTAGCTGCGTTTCAAACCAATCCCTTGACTTTCTCCGACTTCGTGGTGCGGCATAGCATACATTGACGTTCGATTTTGTATAATGCCTATTGTCATCCATATGCCTTTCGTCATATGCCGGTACTTTAAGTGGAAGCAGGAATGATGCATATGCCGCGCATCTTTTATAAAATTCCACATTCGACTGTGGTACTTGTGTAACAAGCTCTATTCCAGTCAATGCTGTATTGATTTCATGGATGAGCGGCATCCCAGTAATATCAGAAATACTTGAAGAGATAGTCGGTGACTTTAGTCTTTGTGCAAAATCCGCTAAAGCAGTGCATTCCTGTAAATCTCTTGTTATAGAAGCGATTTCGTATTGCCTGCGGTTTGAAGCTTCAAGTTTAAGAACTCCCATGTTTGCAGAACCAATAATCGCCGCAAACGGACTATCTTCTTTATAAAAAACATATGTTTTTCCATGATACTTAAAGGCTTTTACGATACGAATCTCACCTCTTCCAGCATCTTTCCATTTTTTGTTCAGCTTTATTGCTGTATGATAAGATCCTTCTGGCATTCCTTCCACGAAATACATCCCTATATTCAGGCAGATATTTTGGATATCATACTTTTCTACCAGAAAATCCAATTCCTCCAGGGATGCTCTGGACACATATCCAACGGAAATGTCAATACTATCAGACTCTTTTAAACAATCTATAATGGTATCCCGTATTGTCTGCTGGCCTTCATCTGTTCCCATTGGGAGAATATTCGAATACAGTAATTCCATTTGTCACCTCAGTTCTTGGCAAAACAAATCTGGTTTAGCAAATCACTCATAGTTATATCAAAGCTGTTCTTCCTCAGTTCACACTCCCAAACAACACACACATGCCAGCCCAATTCTTCCAATTCGCGGTAGGCAATAGAATCCCTTTCAACATTACGATTGATTTTAGGGATCCAATAGTCTTGGTTTGAAGAAGGCCATTTAAATCGTGGACAATCATGCTTATGCCAAAAGCACCCATTGACAAAAACAACCGTTCTATATTTTGGAAGCACAATATCTGGACAACCCGGCAGTGAACGAACATTTTTTCTATACCGAAAGCCTTTCGAAAACAGATACTTCCTGACCTTTTCTTCAGGCTTGGAGTTCGTACTGCGGATGTGCGACATATTCTTATGCCGCTGTTCTTTTGTCAAATCATCCATCGTTATTTCATGTCATCAGTTAGATTGGCATCAACGTGTTCATAAGGGATCCCGGCGAATGTTCTCAATACCGCTTCAAATATTATTCTTGCTCCCTCTGCAGGTACAGCCATTCCGATTTGTTTACGTACTTGTTCCTTTGATCCTTCAAAAATGAAAGAATCAGGGAATGTCTGAAGACGAGCACGTTCCCGGTTTGTTAATGCTCTTGGTTCTTCCCAATGATAGATATGTGTTCCTCCACCACCAGATCCGGTCACCGTGTAGGATGGTTTATTTGGATCAAGACGTTTATAAATCTGGCTAATCTTCGCACCTTTAATCTTCAGTTGCAATTCTTCAGGAATATCTGCGGTAAAGGCATTTTGCCCAGGCTTAATATATGACAACCGTTGAATCACCTGTGGGGACTGCTTCGTCTTCTCATTATTGGCGGCATCAGCCGGAATTGGCGGATTTTCAATAGCTTCCCTGCAAGTTTTTATGGTCTTCGAGGGTGCCGGAATCATAAACTCATAAGGCAAATCTTCTCTGATTCCAATAATGATTACACGATGTCTCGCCTGCGGAATACCATATTCCTCAAACTTATAGAGATTTGGATAAATTCGATAACCTGCATTTTTAAGATCGGACAGAATTTTCCCGAATGCCTTTCCTTCATTTGCGCTTTGAAGGCCACCAACATTTTCCGCCAAGAACCAAGCAGGTTTATAGTAATTAAGTGCCTGACCTCCATATGTATACAGGGGGCCAAATTTACCTTTAAAACCGAGCTGTTCTCCCACTACCGAAAAGTCGTTGCATGGAAAGCCAAATGCAAGTGCATCAATCTCACCAAGCTTTTCTATTGACAGAAAATGAACATCTTCACACACAACACTTTCAGGTGCATTGGGGCAGATGTTCCGAATATATGTTTTGCAAGTCGGCTCATCATAATCGTTAGCCCATTGATGGACTATTCGGTAATCCGGGTCTTCGATTCTTGCATTCATCGCACCATAAGCAAGACCGCCCGGTCCGCAGAAGAGCTCGCCCAATCTAAACTCTTTGATCACATTCATTACAGTTCATCTCCATTTCCAAGATTCGATTATGCTTATTCGCAAGTTTTTATGTATTTCCCACTTTTGATACGAGCATCTTTTGGTTTCTCGGCGTTTTCTGGGATAATCCATGTATTTCCAACTAAACTTGCTCCAGGGATCCGATCATTAGCACATAGTATTTGTATTCGCCTTTGTCCAATTCCCCATTTCTCAGAAGCATCTTTTGTAGATAAATATTTCATTGGTTCCTCCGTAAGATGCGGTTTACAAGTGCAAACAATGCGTCAAAATTCATTATAGCCGTTTGGGCGAACAAAGTCAATTCCTACCTGATGTCAAAAACCGACAGTTCAATATAGTTTTTCTGATTTCTCGGATTTTCTCATTCTCGCTACTGGGTTATCCCGAAAAATGTATTATCCCGAAAAATGAACAGAAAGTCTTTTATAATCTGGGGCTTCCTGAAATTGTTTCGGGATAATCTTTTGCAGTGCCAGTGCTCATCTACGTCTTTACAGTT
>Ga0129307_1002302_pt1 | contig 15589 bp, 14 predicted proteins | sample P1105metagenome_FD_94437 | JGI IMG/M metagenome (GOLD analysis project Ga0129307, IMG submission 94437) | Capybara group fecal microbial communities from Wisconsin, USA - P1105 metagenome | ecosystem: Host-associated > Mammals > Digestive system > Large intestine > Fecal | place: USA: Wisconsin... | reverse complement strand
AGAACCTGTCAAGGGCAAGCCGCTGACGCGGTGGCTGGTTTTGCCTCCGGTTCGGAATCTAAGAACAGCTCTGATGTGAGTGCAAAAGGTGGATCCCCACCCACACTTATGCCAGAAGCCTCTTATTTTTTAGATTTGCTTCAATTCCAAGTTTTTCATATAAAACATATTTTTCTTTACTTGCAACAATCTGTTTCATAACACTACCATGTTTTATCATTGAAGGAATTCCTCTAATAAGTGCGCTTCCCATACCATAAATCCAAGCAAAGGGTCTAAAGCTCTTATATCTCTGACATAATTGCCACTTCCTGAGTCCTATATCTTGAAAATATGGAAAGAAGCCGTTTCTCTTTATATTGTATAAACCATATGAAACGAGGCTATCGTTTTCATTTTGAAGCGATGCTTTTTTCTTGTTTCCAAAATTACCGTTATCAAATATCATTTCCAACAGCAATGTTGGAACACCTTCATCAAGATCAGTATCCAGATCAAGAGAACAATTCAATCCCAAATACTTCATACACATTACTGTTATATTTATAGATAATTTTTTCAGCCCGATACTATTCAACAGAGGAAGTAGCTGTTCATTCCACATTGTATCATCCAATGCATTATGAACAAACATTTCCCAATCAAGAATTTGCCGTAGTCCCAGATTATGAGAAATTAGATGATGATTCATGTGTCCCAAAAGAACCAGTCCGTTTTCAAAATCCGAAAGCATAGGAATTTTGTAACCATCCATTTCACGATATTCTCTGTTTATTATTGCCTGATTGAGAATATCATCTACATCAAAACCGAATGAACCAAAATGATGATGGAGTTCAAATTCAATTCCGTTCTTTTTATAACATATATCTCTTGATAAACAAACATCTTTTTGGTTCTTTCCGTGATGATAGCTATAACCATTATTCTCTAACAGAGCTATTGCCTTCTCAAACTTATCGTGCGGCACAAGAAAATCTACATCTCCCATCGCCCTCAAATATGGCTTAGGATAATACTGCGCAGCAGCATAGCCTTTGAGTATAACGCAAGGAATATCGTTGGAATCAAGCAACTTTATAAGTTTATCCTGTTCAAACATGAGCCTCATGTACGTTGCCTTACCCATTTCGACACTGACTTCTTTCACTGGAATAACAGGACTGATTATCCCTAAAACAGTCTGCGCTTTTGCTTCTTTTACGATCTCAGCCCAATCAGTGTCAGCTGGATAATTAGGCTCCGTTCCGAATAACGATGCCTTGATTGCTTCTAACAGTGCAATTTGTGTGGTGCTTAATTCTGTTTCCATACTCCACCCCATGCGTTTTTGAAAAAGCACCCCGAAAGGTGCTTCATTGTTATTACCGTATAAAAAAATACAACCATATCTTAAGAATAATTATCCTTGATGTTTGAATTTCTTGACTATTGCATTAGTGAAATACTTAATATTCTTAAAATGAATAATAAAAAGAACAACAAATCCAAAAATAGATAATAAACGAATTGCAAGTTTATCCTGTGCGTAGCAGAAGCACTGTATAGCTATAACAGCCAATGACGTAAATGATGTTTTGTCATAAGTGTTCATTGCTACATTCTTCTTGACACCAATTAAACGAATTATATAAACAATCAAATAACCGACAATAGTGCCTATAATAGCACCATATGTCTGTAAAACAGGAATAAGAGCCAAATTGACAACTACATTAGCAATAGCTCCTGCAACAGTAGAGATAAAACAAATATCAGTTTTCTTTATTCCTGTGAGTATTCCAGCAAAATACGCCTCAACTCCACCAATGACAAATGCTATAAGTAAGTAAGCTGTATATCTCCACGAAGAATAGAACTCATTTTTTATACAGATATATGCTACTGGTTGCGTAACGAGAATTACAAAGCTGGCTGATAATGAAACAATAGTCAAGTATTTACTATAAACAGATTCAAAAAAAGATCCATTATATTTTCCATCTGCGTTTTTACCATTCATATCACATTCCTTGAAAGCAGATAAAGAAAAAGCTTGATTGAAGATAGATACTATCATATTGAAAATACCCGGAATTTTATAAGCTATCGTATATATTCCACTAATTGCAGCTCCGCATATCCAAGTCACCATATATCTATCAGACATATGTATAATCCACCATGCTAAATCATTCGGCATTAAAGGAATAGAGTATCTTAATGTTTCCTTTATTACTTCAATTCTGTAAACACCTTTTTTAATTGTAGATAAAATAGTGCATGTTATAATGAAGTATATAACAGAGATGGCATTTGAAATGATATAAGCTAATAAATACCCCTGAACGCCAAATTTGAAATATCCTAAAAACAGCCAACTTAACAGTGCAATCAGAGTTGCTGACATAATACCCTCAATTGCAAATACTCTATTTTTATCTATAGATTTACAATAATTAGCGAGAATGGTTTTAGATGAGCTTAATAAAAATAAAACAGGAATATACAATTCATAACCATCAAAAAGCTTTGTCATTTTTAAAACAGGTGTTGCCAAAAATAATAAAGCACATCCAATAAAGCATAGTGGTAAAGAAAACAATAATAATGATTTTCGATTCTCAGCCTTTCCAATTGAAAAACGAAGAATCCCATGCGCCATACCAAGAGTAAGAAAAGGAAGCAATAAAGAAACAGTAGATATAATTAAATCAGCGGTATTAAAGCTGGACGAAGTCATGTAGATAGTATACAAAGGAACAAGCAAAAACTGCATTAGTTTTGCCCCAAAGACCCCAAAGCTAAACACCAAAGTATTTTTCATTAATTCCTTTTTTTTGTCCATTTATCTACCGACCTACTTTTTAACAATTCTATAAAACTTTTTTATACTCTTTGAACGCATGAGTACATTAATTATTATAATTCTCTTATAGTGTTTTCTAAAAAAACGAATGACTCCCTCGTTTTCCTTAAAAAATAACATTCTGTCTTTTGATGCAATCGCACTATCAAAACACATTCTATTATTCTTTGCAGACTCTTCAGGATTAACCTCAACACATACAGCGTTCCTTGAGATGATTGACACTAAATTATCACCTTTAATTGAATGACTTAATAACAAAGATACACCTTTATCATCATCAATAAAATTTTTAACAACCTTCTTTATGCCATGAAAATCAGCAAGTGTAATGTCAGACGATCGGTTAAGACCCTTAAACGAACATTTCTCACATGATTGCCTTGAGTAAAGGTCTAATGCAAAACCTCTATAATACAAATCATCTCTAACAGGTTGTGAAAAGACAGTTCCAGATTCAAACACTATGGTAAAATGTGGGGAAGAATAACCATGCAGTTTATCTCTAAAAATAACATCTACTACTTTATCACCATACTTTTTTTCTACTTGCTTAATATAATCTTTCCATACTTTAGGAGAGGGTACCCCATGACAGATTATATCAACTAAATAGAGATTATCATAATCACGATTCAGATACTTCTTGATTGCAGCAATCTGACATGGAGTTCCAGAAAACAGGACAAACAAGCCAGCATCAAGATCTTTCTTAACACTATTGAAGCAATTGCAAATATCTGACTGTACATACTTGGAACGCATGATTGCTTGCAATTCTTTAATATTAGATGCTCTAATATGAGTTACCTTCATATCCGAATCAAAGGCTGCACCGTACACAACGCCGCCCTTGGTCAAAACATATTTAGCAAGAAGCGAAAATGCTCCACCAGATGTACTATTCATCAAATCGTCTTCTTGTTTCGTTCTGACATAAAACGCCTTGGTCTGTTCATTGATTTGAGGTGCAGAGTACACTGGGCAATGGCTAATGCATTTTTTGCACTTTATACAGATATCGCCGTTAATAACTGGTCTCATAAAGCCCTCTGAATCCGATTTCATAGAAATACATTCTTTAGGGCATACAGCAGCACAAGCACCACAGCCTGTACATTTTGAGGAATTGGCAATAAAATTGACATTATGATGAACAGTTCTCTTACCTGATGCTAATTGGTCTTCAAGCCATTTTATCGAACGATTCCTCTCTTTTTGTAAAATAGCTTGAACAGGTGAATAATCAATACTTTTTTTTGTAAGCAAGGCTTCTGTAGTAACGTCCTCTGTAATAATTCGATCTTGTAGCTTAGTAAGACCGATAAGTGTATGAATTCTATTATTTCTACCCAGCGTATGCTTAGCTCCGGTTTTCAAAAATACAAAAAAATCCTTTGACAGATTAATGGAGAAAGCTAAACCATGAAATGAATCAGTAAAAACAAATCTTGCATTTTTGACATAGTTTACAAATTGCAGTGGACCACAATCATTTACTTGTATATCGCCAAAATTTGCATCAAGCGGTTCATATCTGCCATTTATATTAACAAGGGTAACAATTTTTTCATTTATTCTCTTAGCATATTTTTGAATAATTTCGTGTTTTGATTTTGTAGGCGAAAGGAGATAAACAAAAATGTAATCTCCTTCCACCAGACGCTCAGGAGATAACTCATTCCATTTATCAGCTGTTAATAAAAATGTCGGATCGAGTGTTCTAACAACTGGTATTCCCATTGAAGAGAGTTTTTTACGAATATCCTCTTCACGAACAGATACTCCTTGATAAGATGAAAGTGTCTTCTGTAGAAACGCCTTGTCCCATTCATCAAATTTTAATTTGCAAATACCCGCAGCATATGAGATTTTCGTTTTGGACTCGGGCACAAAATCCAGGAACATATCTAAATTTGGGTTATGGCGATCATATGACCATATCTGATCACTACCAGCTACAAAAATATCATAATCATCTACAGAATCTAAAATATTATGATTGGTATATACTGTTTTAGAATGAGGAATATAATCATCACCAAATATACTATACCGTTCCATTCGACCTTTCTGCAATTGGATTACGGTTCTTGTTTTTTTATAGTCCAATATTCTACGTATAGTAACAGGCACCAATTTCAAACTGCTCAAGCCATTTGTCTTGATTCTTTTTATTACCGTATTGATCACTTTTTGCTTTTCGGGGTAATATTGATACCGAAGCGTCTCACATTCATAGCCTAATTCCCTGATTGTCCTATTCAAAGCATAAGCTTGAAGGCTTGCTCCCAAATTGATGATCTTATAATAAAAAGTTACAACAGCAATCTTTTTTTTCTTTTCATTCTCATTCATTTAACCGTCCATTCCTTTCATAGTGCAAATTCCAAGTACGGTTGTCTACTTTTTATCAGAATTCATAAGGTTTCCATATCTCCTATATGCAATTAACACCCCTGGTATATAGCCTATTATAGCCAGAAGCGGATATACAGCTTTTCGGATTATCCTTTTTTCATGATGCGCTATCATAACTGAGTCATAACGAATTGAATCGAATAATTTATCAAAGCCCTTATCAATTTCCTTTAACCGAGCATTTATGTGGATAACATAGCTCTTATAATTATTAAAAATCAGTTTTGAAACATTTTTCGTATAGCCATCATCAAGATATTCACAAACATACAGGCATTTTCTTAATATCAATAGCTTTCCGATTTTATCAATTTTGTTATAAAGATAGCCTTCTGGAATGAATTTTTCTCCAGCTACAACCGGAAATTCAAACCTTTTAACCACCTCAGTTTTAAAAATCAACATAGTATCACCAGATAAACCATGTCTTTTATAAGCATCTGACAATGTGCAGGCTTTAACTGAATTATCCGAAATTCGAGTGATTGGAGTCTTGTCAGCATGCATACGAAAAGCTAAAATACCAATCAAATCCTTTTTTGACTGAATTTTCTTTATGCAGTTCATAATACATTTTATTGCATCAGGTACAAGATAGTCATCTGAATCTACACAAACAAACATATCTCCCTTAGCCTCCGCAACCCCTCGATTATGAGCCACTGGTTTTCCAGCATTTGGCTGATAGATATATCTTATATCAATTTTTCTTTCGTTGATCCAATTTAAAACAATTTCCTTCGTATTATCAGTTGATCCGTCATCGACAATAACCCATTCAAATTGGCTTGAGGTTTGAGAACACAATGATTCATATAGTTTCGGAAGTGCATAAGCACGATTAAATGTTGGGGTAAAGACTGTAATCATTAATATCCTCCATAATTTAGTATATTCAATGCGAGAGATCTAATTGTGAAAAAAGCGAGTCCTCCGACTACGATAATATTTTCCAACAACCTGTTTTTAGGGTTCCTTTCTAAAGAAATAACCTTGTATATCGCTATACTAACAGGGAAGTATAGTATAGAAATCAATCTTATGAGCCAATACGATATTAGAGAACAAGCGTATGTCACTGATCCGATACATAATATCAGAAGATACATATCATATTTTTCATCGCACTTCTTATATGCTCCTCTACGAAATAAACCAAGTATTGTAGCTATATAGAATGGTGTTCCTTTAATAAACGCAATAGTAGATCCATCAGTTTCTCGAATTGATTCCTCCATAAAATACTCATTTAATTTGTTGGAAAGATTGGGCAGTAAAGAGGCTGCATGACTTGCTATAAATAACATCACTGGTTGTAAAAAAAGAGCAATAGAAATTATAGATATTACTGCTATCTTAAAATTGATAGTTTTATTAAAACGAAGAATGAGAAAGATTGGAATTAATAAATAGCCAGTTGTATGAAATAAGCAAGCGAATACTATGCATAAGACACATATCAAATCATGTTTTACATTCTTCGGTTTTGAAATTGTGGCAAACATAATCGAAGCAAAAGCGCAAGCAAAGCATTGCTTTAAGTTTACAAACGTATTTAACACAAATGGAGTACAAAATAGTATCAAAACGATTGGAGATTTACTATCATCGGAATACCAATATGAGATTAACATAATTGTACAACAGATAAATGTAGTTGTATACAAAACAAGATTAAAGTCCTCGGTAAAATAGTGTGTTATTCTCAAATATGTATCAAAGCCTAAGAAGCCTGTAAGTCTCCCTTCAAAATCGTAGAGATAGTTTGCCCTATCTCCTCCAGTAATCGCTCTTCCATGACTTAGGTAACGATTAAGAAAAGAACATAACAACGATACAATTGTTATACACATAATAGGGAGTTTGCCCTGCTTATTGGTGCGTTCATTATTTTTCATCAAATGATACGATACGAAAATAATGAAGCAGTATATGGATACTGAAGTAATTGTTTTAATCGCTATAGACATGTATTAACTCCAAAATAATATCAATGAGTACCTGACGATTTTCGGGCTATTTTAAGGTAGAATTCTCTTAACTGGTTGGCTGTCGCCATGATATCATACCCGTTTTTTTTCACTTGTTGATATGCATTACTTCTATCATTTTGCTTAATTGTTGAAATTAAAGCAAGTATTTTTTTGCACCATTCTTCAACATTATAATTTAATAGTTGATGAAAGTAATTGCTGACCTTAGCGTCTATCGGTACTGCCTCACTGCACAGGGTTGGAAGACCAGAGGCTTGTGCCTCTACACAAGATATACCTAATCCTTCCCATTCAGATGGAAAAACAAAAATGTCCATTCCCATCAAAACCTTGTACACATCATCTCTCACACCTGCAAATATAACTCTATCCTCTAAACCTAAGTTATGAATCTTATTTTTTATTTCATTTTCAAGTTCACCTGTTCCAACCCATAAAAAACGAAACTTTATCCCATTAGAAACAAGTTTTTTTATAATGTTAATTATCATATCGGGATTTTTTTGCCGTGTTAATCTACCAACAGTACCTATAATTACTTCATTTTCATTAACTCCCAATTCGTTACGAATGTGTTTTCTGTTTTCATTATTAAAAGCAAACTTTGAAGTATCAATAGCATTGTTTAAAACAGATGAGACCTTTCTATTGTGTGCAACTCTCTTTCCATATCTATCCAATAACGCTTGTTTAGAGCATCCAAAAAAATAGTCTGCTATAAACCTTGTTCTATACGAATATATTCTATACAGGACAGAAGAAAGAGATAGCTTTGAATTGGTATTGTGACTATGTGCAATAGCAAATTTGCCAAATTGTTTAGCAATACTGAGATATATTGCGGCTGTGCTTCCAATATGTCCGTGAACAATACAATGTTCTTTATGCTTTTTGAAAAATGCTTTCCACCAAGCGACATAATAAAAATGATTAGTTCCACAATAACGAGGATAGTGATATATCCTTCCGCCCATTGATTTGATTTCTTCATCAAACGCACATTCATTATTAGCACTAACAGCAAAATCAAATTGCACTTTAGTACGATCTATATTTCTATATAGGCTCATTATTAGGTTTTCTGTTCCAGCTCTGTCCATTGCCGCAAGAACGTGCAGAACTCTTATAGGTTTACTCATTCTTAGCCCTTCATTTTTTCTTTAATCTGCGATGTCGAAATACCCTGCGTATAAGGGAAATATTCAATTGAAGCTCCCAATTTAGCAAATTGTTCTTCAGTTCTTTTATAACGCTCTGAGCCTTTCCAATCATCACCTGAAAATAATACATCGAAGTGAAATTTTTCTAAAGCAAGCATCTTATCGTTAGTTGTTTCAATGTCTACCAAAACAGCGTCATCTACGACCTTCAGAGCTTTTAAAATACGAACTCTCTGGTCTTCTGGATAAACAGGTTCCTTATGCTTTATTTCACGTACATATGTATCGTCGCACACCCCAACAATGAGAATATCACACATTGCTTTGCAGCGTTCCAAAAGATTGAGGTGACCAACGTGAAACACATCAAATACTCCACATGTATAACCAATATGATACTTTTTTTCCATATTTACCTCTCCTTGTTATCATATTATTCTATTTCGTCAAGATTTTTTTCAAAGTCTACTACAACGGGTCTATGCCGCCATACCCTTTGATTTTCTGGTGGAAGTTCCATATAACTACCGTACCAAGCTGATAGTAAACCATCACAATCAGAATAACAAAGATATTTTCGTCCCTCAAACAGAATCTGCTTGTATTGTGATGGTAAATCTGAGGGCATCTCATGATTCAAACCATCAAGTGAATTAGCACTAACAAGTCGCAAAGAACGTTTTTTATTAAATTTTGATATACGCCTTAAATATTTTTTTCTAACTAGTGATCTCTTATCTTTATGTATTAAACTCAGTAATATATTAGAAACTACAGACACACTTGTGCTACTCTTCGGTGGTATAAATTCTCGTGTAAACAATAGATAATTCATCAAATTCCATTTGAACATTAATTTGGCAATTTTTCCATCAGGAATCCTATCAAGCGGTAATATATCAATAAATATACCTGTATGATATTGTCCTTTCTTTTCTCCCTCTTGCAAAAATGTAGTATGATTCTTTCTGATTTTAGTAAAGGACTGTGTAAATGATGCATCCGTATCCTTGTTCTGTAAAATATACTCTTTGTTGCCTGTTGAGAGCCACAGCTTTATGAAACGATTATAATCCGATCTGAGCATACATATATCAATATCATCATCCCAAGGAATAAACCCATCATGTCTTACGGCACCGAGCATTGTTCCACAATAAAGTGAATAGTGAATTTTATGCTCTCTGCAAAAACGGTCAACAACATCCAATATTTCAAGCTCAACATCATGTATTCTCTTTAAAACCAAGTCATCCATATGTATTCCTCCAAAACCAGCATGAACTCCTATTCCTTTTTGATTGCATGGATTGTTTCTTTAACAACATTTTTCTTATCGAACAAGTCTATCATGTGTTTTCTTCCAACATTACCCATTGATTTGCGTTCGCCGTTACTCATGTCAGCAATTCGTTTTATTGAATTATAAAGGCTTTGCACATTTTGTTTCTCACATAGTAATCCACTCACCTCATCAATAACAGCTTCTTTACACCCATGAATATTGCTTGTTATAACAGGTCTTCCAGATGCTGCACATTCCAAATTAGTATTAGCCATACCCTCATGCCAAGACGGAAGTACAAAGCAGTGACAATTCTTAATAAACGGTCTTACGTCTTCCTGATAGCCATGATAATGAAGCCAACCTTCTTTTTCATAGCGCTGTATTATAGGCTCATAGTTCTCCTCAAGTCCGCCAACTACATCAAGGGAGCAATTGATGCCTTCTTTTCTAAGCATTCTCATAGCCTTAAATAGCTCGTTTACGCCTTTTTCTTTCATAACTCTTCCAACAAAAAGAAAGCGTGTATCATCGGTATCGGTCGGATACTCCTGATAACTGTAATGTTCCAAATTTACCCCTGCTCCGTTTAAAAGACAGGTCCTATCTTTCTGAACGATTCCTTCATCAATAAAAATATGCTGGTTATCGCAGTTTTCAAAAAAGACCACCTTTGCTGTTCTGAGTGCTACCTTATACATAATAGTAACCATTTTCCTAAGCGCACCCTGCTTTTGAAAAGCTGTTCCAAGTCCTGTTATATTCACTGCATAGGGTATTTTCATAGCCCTACACGCTAAACTACCATATATATTCGGCTTGATCGTATATGTAATGACCAAATCGGGTCTTATTTTCTTCGTCAGTTCATAGTAATAGATAAGGAGTTCTAAATCTTTTAAAGGATTAAGTCCTCTGCGGTCAACGGGTGCATCAATAAACTTGCATCCCATATCTTTTAGAGGCTCCACAAGTTTTCCATAAGGCAGCGAAATAAAGACCTTATTATCCCTTAATAACTCTTCAATCAATTCTTTGCGGAATTGATACAATCCAACGTCATAATTCGCAAGTATAAGAATCCTCACTTTATCACCCTCGATGGCACCCCAACATAAGTGCCTTCTTTTTCAATATCTTTTACAACAACAGCACCTGCACCTATGGTACAGTTGCTACATATCGTTATGTTATTTGAAACTGTCACACCTGCGCCGATCCATGTTGACTTGCCAACTTTAACCGTTCCACACAAATGCGCTCCCACAGCAACATGAACATAATCACCAACTATGCAATCGTGATCGACCGAGCTACAAGTGTTTAAAATAACACCGTTCCCGATTTTTGCTCCTGAATTGATAACTGTACCTGCCATAATGACGGTTCCTTTTCCAATAGTCACATCATCGGCAATTACGGCATCAGGGTGTATAAGCGTTACTAATGATTTATCTTTAAGCTGTAGTTGAAATCTTTCTCTGATCGAAGTATCACCTATTCCGATAAAAACATCATTTTCGATTTCAAACACCTTATTGGCTTTCCCAACAACCGGATAGTTGCCACATTGATTCAGTTTTTCATTATCATCAAGAAATTCTATCTCATCATAACCACGGAGTTTTGCAATATCTGCAACAACTCGACCGTGACCTGATGCACCGATTATCGTTAGTTTCATACGTTTATACTGGTTCCCTTAAACTCTTCCATAGTAACGCTTCCTTCATGACTTATCCCCTCATGCTTCAAGGTCGTTATAACCGTTTTAAGCAGAATAGACAGGTCACCTTTGAAAGTGATTTTCTTTACATATTCAGTATCATATTCAAACTTCTGCTCCCAGCTTATAGCGTTTCTGCCATTTGCCTGAGCAAGTCCAGTCAGTCCTGGACGAACATCATGTCTATGCTTTTGCTCTTCATTATATAAAGGCAGATACTTTACAAGCAGCGGACGAGGTCCGATAACAGCCATGTCTCCCTTTACCAAATTGATAAGAGAGGGCAGCTCATCGAGTGAAGCAGATCGGATAAATTTTCCCCACTTGTTATTTAAGCGAACTTCATCAGGCAGAAGTTCACTTGTCTGCGGATCACGCTCATTAGTCATCGTTCTGAACTTTATAAGTTTGAATGTTTTTTCGTTCCTGCCTGGACGCTCCTGAGTAAAGAAAGGGTTTCCATTCATTTTTACTGCACCAACAACCGTCAACACAAGAAGAATCGGGCTGAAAACAATAAGCGCACCTGTACTGAGAAGGCAATCAAGCGGTCTTTTGATAAACCTCTCATAAATACCATATGGCTTATGTCTAAGCTCTTTGCCATAGTTTTTCAGCTCATCAATTCTCTCACCAATGAAAGCTATACCGCCTGCAACCGCCGCAAGAGCTGAAATACAACCGACTATCTTTACGCTACTCTTTATGTACTTATTCATTCAAAGCAACTCCTGATGATCTGAATAATAATATCCTGCTGTTCATCTGTCATGTTGATGTCAGACGGCAGACATAGCCCTCTGTTGAAAATATCTGCACCAACATCAATACAGCTGTTCTCCGCTATGTATGCATTGCTCCTTGCTCTGCCATTGCCCTGTGCTGTAATGAACGGATTGCTCCTGTATATCGGTTGCATATGCATTGGTTTCCATATTGGTCTGCCCTCGGCGTTATACTTCATAAGGGTTTCAAGTATCTCGGTAGGGCAAGTTTTGCCTTTCTCATGAACGTATAATGCTTCACGTCCGCTCCTTACCTGTCTGCACATAGCTTCTTCGTTGATAAGCATACATGACAGCCAGAAATTCGGCTCGGAATTCTCAGCATCATAAGGATTCATGATTATAGGCAAATCCTTAAAGCCTTCCTTATACTTATTGTAGATGTGATGCTTTCTTGAAACGTGTTCACCGAGGTAAGGGATAGCCCCTCTTACCACGCCTGCCACAAGGTTGGAAATACGAGCATTATAGCCAAGTTCTTCGTGTTCATACCACGGAGCTGCTTCACGGCTCTGTGTTGACCACTTCCTGATCTTATCAGCTTCTTCCTTTTCATTGCAAAGCAACATACCGCCTGTGCTTCCGGTAATTATCTTATTGCCGTTGAAGCTGATAACGCTATAATCGCCAAAAGAAGCTGTCTGTCTGCCTTTGAATGTTGCTCCAAGACTTTCCGCAGCATCTTCTACGATCAAAGCACCGTGTTTATCAGCAATTTCTCTGATTTTATCTATTTTTGCAGGCGTTCCATATAAATGTGCGACAACGATTAGTTTAACATCGGGATACAGCTCGAAAGCCTTTTCAAGAGCGACCGGATCCATATTCCATGTATCACGCTCGGTATCAATAAATACCGGCTCACCACCCTCATAAGTGATAGGATTCACAGTAGCGTCGAATGTTGTGTCAGAGGCAAATACCTTATGCCCTTCTAAAGCACCGTGACTCACTTTCGGTATACCATAGATTTTCTCACCTGCAAGACGGATAGCTAAATGAAGTGCGGCAGTACCACAAGACAGCGCAACAGCATACTTTGTTCCGATAAACGCTGACAATTGCTTTTCTATCTCATTGATATTCTCGCCTGCGGTCGTTATCCAGTTTTTATCAAATGCATCCTGAATCCATTTCAGCTCATCTCCGTGCATGGTGGGTGATGCAAGCCATACTTTCTTTCCAAAGGGTTTGAGTTCCATTTCCATCTTTCCTTACCTATAATTTTTATAATAGAGCCGCTTCGCCTGCATAGTTGAACGGTTCTTCTATTTTGGTTTCTTTTGCTTCAATTACTATGTGATCGTTTTCTGCATATAACGAACAGATTGAATATCTCTTGAAAAAATCGTGTACTGCCAAATCGGCACCCGATTCAAAGTATTCTTCAGAATCACCTGTCTTTAGGATTATGTGGGAACTTATCTTTGACACAAAGCCGTCCAACCTGTATTTCATCATTTCTCCATCACTCCAATCGCATAAGGATAACCATCATCAGACCTATAAGCAAGTTCAATTTCCATTCTGCTTATAGTAAATAAGTGTTATTTATACTTATCTGGTGAATAACAGCAGACTCGTGTGCCGTCTGATTATGACTGAAAAGATCAAGGCTCATCTGCTTCACCCTATCTGTGCCGATGTGCTAAACTATTAGGTGTGAGGATTACGTAAATTTGTATCCTTATGGAACTCCATGCAAAATCCGGCGCATTTTCATCATTTTTTCTATACTCTGACAAAAAATCTGACGGTATAAATATTCAGGCGAGCGCTTGCAGACGGTTCATGCAGGCGCTCTTTCTCTCCATAGACGAATGAGCATAGACCTTCAAGGTCACAACAGCATTTGAATGTCCAAGAAGCTCGGAGAGTGTCTTAATATCAAAGTTCTGCTCCAAGCCCATTACAGCGAATGAATGACGCAGCACATGGTAATTACGGACGGCAACATCGGCTCTTTTCAGAAGAGCCTTATACCTGTTTTCAAGGGTACGAGGTTCTACAAACTGTTCCGTTCCCGAAAGGATATACTCGCTATCCTTTCCACGATACTCCTTCAGCATATCCATAATAAAGTCGGGCAGCGGAATATCACGCACGGAAGACTCCGATTTCGGTGCAGTAACCTTGACGGTAGTTTTGCTTTCTGCACCGTAAAGGTGAATCCTCTGGACGGTCTTGCTGATATGAAGCACGTTATTGTCGAAGTCAATATCTGCCCATTTCAGGGCGCAGGCTTCACCGATACGCATTCCCGTGTACATAGTCAGCACCACTCCGCATCCCGTATTCGTATGTTCTTCCTTTGCGGTGGTGACGATCTTCTTCTGCTCCTCCTGCGTGAAAACAACGGTTTCCTTGATTTTCTTCTTCGGCAGCTCCGCATTTTTGATGAGGTTTGCATAATTATGCGTATTCTCCGCCCATTTTGCAGCCCCTTTCATCATGATGACCATATCGCTTATGTATTTTTCCGACAGCCCCTCGGAGAGCTTATCCGTGATAAACTTGCTGATACCGCTGAGATCGAGCCGATTATACTTCATATCTCCAAAATACGGTATAATGTGCTTTTCCAGCTTGTGGCGGTAGACCGCATAGCTGCTCTCCTTGACTGACGGTTTATGTGCTTCAAGCCACATTTTCATAATATCGGTCACAAGCAGGATACATCTCGCTGACGGTACAAGAACTTCACACCGCAGCTTATCGAGCTTTTCCTTTGTTTCTGTATAGGACTTTCCATACACAGACCGATACTTATGAGAACCTTTGCAGTAATATCTGCCTTCCCAGCGCCCGTCCGAACGATGATAGATGTTGTTTCCTTTCCTTGCCATATAAAACTCCTCCCTGACGATAAAACAGACGGTATATTCGATGTTTCGCTCTACAGACTATAATACCGCAAGTTTAAATCTACACATATACAAATGATATTTTGTGCCCACATTTGTGAAACCCTACAATTAATCGTCTGGATTATTATTCATTGCGCACATCTTCTTGACTTTGCTCGCTCTTTGTGATAAAATATTTTTTAGTGATTGTTTACGTTCTGAACCATAAAGTTTAATAAAGTTACTATTGACAGTTTCTGGAGGTCGAACAATTAACAATTCGTTATTTTTTTATTGCTTTTGAGGGTTCGTAAATGATACAAATTTACGAGCTTTTTTATTTTAATCCGACATTATTTCGCAGAAACGGCAGACCTCTTGCCGAAATCTGCCGTCTGCGGTACTTTGACTCCGGTACTATAATAATTACAGTCGTATAAATCCATGACAAGCCAGGCATGGTTTACACGCACTCGAAACCTAAGTTATAATGAAAGCAGTGATTGGACTAACGGGAATCCGGT
>Ga0129307_1002301_pt1 | contig 15597 bp, 13 predicted proteins | sample P1105metagenome_FD_94437 | JGI IMG/M metagenome (GOLD analysis project Ga0129307, IMG submission 94437) | Capybara group fecal microbial communities from Wisconsin, USA - P1105 metagenome | ecosystem: Host-associated > Mammals > Digestive system > Large intestine > Fecal | place: USA: Wisconsin... | reverse complement strand
TTATGATGGAGATTTGCAGGATTTTCGCCGCCAATGCTAAAGGCACAAATGTGGTGACTACTGCCCTGGAACACCCATCAGCCTATGACGGTATGCAATACTATGCAGAAATCTGGGGGAGAGAATTCCGTGTGGCGGGCGTAAACCGGCAAAGCGGAGGTGTGGACGCGGAAACTATCATAAGCCTGATAGATAGAAATACCGCAATTTTGTCCTGTATGCACGCCTCCAATATTTCAGGTTATATTTATGATGTGGAGACGATTTTTCGCCGGGCCCGGGAGATCAATCCGGATATATTGATAATCTGTGACGCTGTGCAGCATGCACCTCATGGACTTCTGTATCCGGAACGGCTCGGTGTTGATGCCATGACTTTCGCACCCTACAAATATTTTAGTGTCAGGGGCTTTGGCGTGGCCTGGCTGTCCGGGCGTGCTGCAGGATATGCGCATCATAAGCTTTTGGGCAAGGCACCGGAGATATGGGAGCTTGGCAGTCCGGCACCGGCACATTTCGCTGCATTCTCTGCAGTAACTGATTACGTGGCTGCACTGGGAGCAGATAATGCAAATGCTTTAGAGGGAGATAACAGACCCTCAAGGTCCCGCTGTTTTGACAGAGGCATGGAACGTATTGCCGCCCAGGAGAGATATCTTCTCGATCTGGCGCTTAACGGTGACGGAATCATGGCGGGGCTTCGGCAGATAGCAGGTCTGAAGGTTAAGATGGATGGGGCAGATCTAAGCCGCAGAGATTTTATCATCGGCATTGAATTTGATAACATTTCCTGCGAGCAGGCAACAGCGGAATATGAGAAGCGGGGGGTGATCGTGTTTGAACGTTCCGCCTCCAGCATCTATTCTAAAAGAATGTTGGAAGCTTTTGATTCCAAAGGTGTGGTAAGAGTGTCTCCGCTGCATGTGCATTCTCAAGAAGATATGGGACATTTTCTGGAAGTGACGAAGGAGATTGCAAGAATCTGAAATAGTATAGCTTTGATATCGGGTTAAAGACCATTGGATGTTACGTAAATCATATATTAACAAAAACGCGCATCAGGCGAAAATTTAGCCTGGTGCGTGTTTTGCACTCATAGGAAAAAAGTTTTGGGTTTTATCCCTCGGAAGGGCGTTTGTTACCGAGATAAGTAACTTTGAAACGGAGCGGTTTGATCTCTTTACCCATGGTTAGAAGAAGAGCATCCTGTTGTTTCCTGATACACTCGTTCATGTAATCAGCACTGAGCTGTGTTTCCCTGCGCAACATCAGGTCGATCAGATGACGGAAGTCCGGCTGCATTCTTTCATCCGCATATAGTACGTTGAAATAGATTCTGCGATAGCGTTCGGACTTCTCCCAGAGATTATCAAAAATGGAGAGCAGTGTTTCATTACGTGCCAATAGCATGATCGCTCGCTGGAAGTTCCTATCATGAGTAAGAACGGAATTGATGGAGCTATCTGACAGATTATCCTGATAATCCAGCATGGTATAGAGATTTTCAATATCCTCCGTTGATGCTTTGATTGTAGCCCACATGACCCCGAGAGATTCGATCTGGGCGCGGATTTCATAAATATTAATCAGTGTTTTGGATTCCAAAGGGGTGACGATAGCACCTTTATGCGGCGTTGCAATCACCAGTCCGTCTCCAGCCAACTTGTCCAAAGCACTGCGGACAGGCATACGGCTTAGTCCCATTTTACGGGCGGCCTCGTCCTGGTCGATCTTTGAGCCGGGCAGAAGAAATCCTGACAAAATCCATTCTTTCATTGTTTGATAAGCATAGGTTGCGGCTGATGCCTTCTGGGGTGTCATGTTGGTCTCCTTTTTCAAGAATGCTTTCGTCAAGTTATTTACTGAGCATCCTGTTATAGTTATATTTTGCGTCAACTTCCATGTTGTTCATGCCGGTTTTCAGGTCTGCACACATGGCTTCTTCTTTTTCATAAAGAGAAAATGCTTTTTCCAGCACTTCGTCCAATCTGTCCTTAGGGATAAAACAAACGCCGCTGCGATCTGCCAGGACAATGTCACCTGGATTTACCTGAATACTGCCAAACTGAATCGTAATATTCGTTGCATCTTCAATTTACTTCATAAGGATCAGGCCGGTAATAATAAGCGAGAAACAATAAGAAATGTATTATAAAACAATCGTATGGCTTTCTTCCCTGCGTCATGATACATTATAAGGGAAGGGCAGATGAGATTTCAGCCGGAGAGCCTGTGACAATTTCTGCCACAGATGCTTTCCGGTTTTTTATACGCTGCGGCGGGAATACATCCCGACGAAACCGGCCGATTGCAGGAATATCTGGGAAACCGGCCGGAAGACGGGATACCGGAAGAGCCGGCCAGGAGACGAAATATATGAAAAATAATAATACAAAACAGGATACGGCCACTACCGCGGCAACCGGCAGCTATGCATATCCGGGCCTTGCGGCATATCTGAAGGACTATATCCGGCAGGCGCTTTCTGTTCTGAAGCATCCCTCACAGCTGCTTCCCACGCTCGTTCTGGGAGTGATCTGGATGGTGCTGGGTATTGCGGGGGCGAATGTAAGGCGGCTTCCCATGCCGCTCTGGATCCTGAGTTTCCTTACCTATGCGCAGGGCGGCCTGTACGGAGGCCTTCTGGCGGCGGCGGGCGGTATTGCCGGCAAGGTCGTCATGGCAGCCTTTTTAAATGCCATGATCGTGCCCCTTTTCCGGGGACAAAAACCATTTGACGGCGTCAGCGGAGGCATTTCCGGTGTTTTCAGGGGAGCAGCGGTACAGGGAGTAAGGGCTGTTTCGCCTCTCCTCGGCGGAGCAGGAGCAGCACTGCTGCTGTACGGTTTCATGAACAGCCGCCAGAACCTGCAGGAAGCCATGGTGGGCATTGCCTCCATCGTTATGCTGCTTAGAAATATCGGCACAAAGGGCGGTTTTGTGACAGGCTTCCTCTTCAGCGCGGCACAGACCTTCAGCGGCGGAAAAGTGCCGTCCCGGGTGACGGTAGACAGGATCCTTTCGGGACTTACCATCGGCTTTACACTGGCTCTGGCCCTGACACTGTTTCCGTTCCGGCCATGTGTCTGGACCGGCCTGGTTCTCCTTCTCCTCAGCCTGGTTTTTGGCCTGTTCGGGAAGGATGCCGGAAGCGGGAAACAGCAGAACAGGCCTGGCATTTTCCTGGCGGCGGGAATCATTGTCCCCGCATTGCTTGCAGGGAATACACTTACGGCCCGCGCAGCGCAGCCGCTGGACTGGAGAGCCTATGAGGCTTCCGATGAGTATACAGTGACAATTACCGGGGGAAAAAGCAGCCAGGAGAGCTATCTTGAGTTCAGGGATGACGATTCCGGCGTATATATGGGTTCCGGTGTCGTCAGGTACCACTTACTGGACGCGGAAACAAAGAAAGAAATCGGTTACCAGGAAGTGTTTTATAAAATGGAAGACACAAAGGGCGTGGTGCAGATCCTCCCGGAAGATGCCTCTTACCCTGATATTTATGTGGATTCCCATGGCGAAGAAAGAAATAAGAAACATACCGCCGATCAGTGGGGGAAGGCGGAAGCGGGCTGCTATTATTATGATCCCCGGATCCGGAAGGACGGGAGCAATTCCACGACAGAGCATACACAGAACCATTGCCACTGGAGGCTGAATTATACCGGAGGTATGCACGGGATTTATTATAATCTTTTGCAGGATGACGAAGAAGACATTATCAGCCGTACAGCGTCTGAATTACTGCGGCAGATCCCGGATGACATGTATTCTGACTATGGGCGGGGCGGGAATATTTACCGGGATGTTCATGGCGAGGATTACGGAATTGATGACGGCCGGGTCATCGGAAGATACGCCTGGCAGGCGGAGGAGGGATATAGTTCCTTTTCAGACACCAACGACCATCACGAGAATTTCGAGGCGGTTTTTGCAATGTACCGGCAGCTGCCGGAGGTCCCCTTCATACTGTTTGAGTGCGATGCCACATATTACGGCATGATGGACAGGGTGAAGACCGATACGGAAAGGATGCGGCAGCGCAAGGAACCCGACGAGCTGATGGAACAGTACAAAATCCTGAAAAAGCGGATTGAAACGAATCTCGTACAGGATGTATCCACAATGCCCATCGAGATTGCCTGGCAGGAACCGGTATGGGCAGAGCCGCAGGCCGGAAGCAGCGCCGTGGCAGAAGATGACGAAGCTGAGGAAAGCTATGCGATGAATGTGCCCTGGGAAGGCGTAGTAAAGCCCGGGACAAAGGCAGATGATGAAGAAGCGGGCAATGCAGACGGTGGCGCATCCGGCAACAGGCCCGGCGGCATCAGCGATACCGGATCCGCGCCTTACTTCGGTGAGGATGCCTGGGGAGATGACTATCCCGAAGAATGGGAGCACCATGCGGATACGTTTGATACGGTATGGCGCGGCTTTCTGCAGTGGCTGGCGGCAATCCTGCTGGGAGGCGGCGTCGGAAGCACTCTTGGCGGAGGTGCGGGCGGTGCCCTGGGCGGTGCTGCCGGAGGCTTCCCGGAAGGACCGGGAGACGGCGGGGCAGAGTCTGCCGATGAAGGCACAGAGCCGCAAAGACGTCCCTGGTCCTATGAAGATCCGTCGAGCCTTCCGAAAGGATGGAAAATAGACAGGGAAGGAACGCTCCGGTTCAGGGACCCGGTCACCGGCGAGCGTATGAAATATGAACTTACGGGCTACGATGAAAAAACCGGGGAGCCCCGATACATTGATAACAGAGGGTCCTATTTTACAGAAACGGTGATCCGGGACATGTATGATTTCCGGGAAAGAAACGCCCACAATGTCGCATTGGACGAGTCGACGGGAAAACGCTGGGCGCAGGAACAGCATGAGCAGAACCAGGCAAAATGGGATGAAGAGCGGGCCACGGGCGTGACAGAGGATTCCAGATGGTGGTCAGAGTTCAAGGAAGCGCAGGAAAGGGCAGAAAAACGGGAGGCGTATCTGGAGAATCTCGCTACCCAATACGGTAAAAAGCCGGGAGACCTGAAGGGCATCAAAAAGGAAATCATGAAAGAAAGTACCGAAGCCGGCGTTGAATATGAGAGGCAGATGGAAAAGGATGCCTGGCTGGAATTCGGTGAAAAGACCGCTTCACAGGTAGAAGCCGCAGCGGATACTGCCATTGATATCCTGGGCGAGGTGACCGGACCGCCCGGCAAGGCCATCAAGAATGCCTATACCTTTACCAAACCCGGCCTGAAGAAGCTTTCCGAGTCCGTAGCGGAAGGAAAAGATGTTTATGATACGATGACAGCCATTGCCCAGGGCACGGCGGAAGGCGCCATAGGCGTGCTGCAGAATGAAGTCGACGGCTTTGGCATGGCAGTTGGCGGAGATATGGTCAAGACCGGCCTGAACAGTTACCTGGAAGGGAAATCCGCTTCGCAGATTGCGGAAGACATGGAAAAAACCGCATACAAGAGCTCGATAAACTACGGGATCGGCCAGTTGATCAGCGCCGGCGGAAAGAAAGTCAAGGCGGATTCCACAAAGGGACTGAAAGACCAGATGTCAAAAACATCGAAGACATTCGATAAAATGGGCGCATGGAAAAACATGGCGGGAGACACGGCATCGAAGACCCTGGCCCGGCAGAAGGTGCAGTACCAGAAAATGATGAATGCAAAGATCGCCGGCAAAGAAAAATTGACGGATGCCACTACTTCGCTCATGGGCAAAATCTTTGATAAGTATGTCGGGGATGAGATGACAGACACCATCGCAGATACCAAGGTGGCAGAAAACCATGTCACCATGAACAATCTGGAAGAGCTGCAGAGAAAATACGGAAGTGCGACGGTCAAGGCAGGGAGCGCATTCCCGGAGTCCAAAGAGAGCCAGAGGAGGGACAAATGAAACATTATAAAACGCTGATGCGCGCACTGGCAGGCGCCATGCCCATATGCATGACCTGGAAGCTGGCAGGGACGGACGAAGGCATGAATGCGCGGGACATATACGCCCTGGCCCTCGAGGAGGGCGGAGACAATGAAGAACTTCCGGAGGAGGACTTCTATGTGGTTTCCTCGGAGGGAGCCATTGGCCTGAGTACCCGCTATGAGTACCTGACCCGCTGGATTTTCATTCCCCTGACCGGAGAGGAAAAAGAAAAGGAAATGGAGCGCCTGCGGGCGGAGCTGGCCTTTGACCGTGAAACAGAAGCACAGGAAGCAGCAGCCGCAGCACAGGAAGCTGCCGCAAAGGCACAGGGACCAACGGAGCAGCCAAATGGGGCAGCAGGGCAGGCCAATGCCGCAGCGGCACAGGCAAATACCGTGGCGGGCCAGCCCAATATGGCTGCAGGCCAGCCGGCTATGCCGCGCTTCTGCGCAAACTGCGGCAAACCGCTGAACCCGGGAGCGAAATTCTGCCGGAACTGCGGCTCACCGGTATAATTTTCATTAATAATTAATCACAGCAGTACGCCCTAATGATTTACGGACCGGACTGCAGGAGGTCACAACATGGGAGAGATCAAAAAACTGACGATTCTGCATTCCAATGACATGCACGGCGATTTCATGCCGGCCAAAGCGGACGGCAAGGAAACCGGCGGGCTTACACGCCTCAGCGGCTATGTCAATAAAGTGCGGAAAGAGCGGGACAATGTGATCTATGCCATTGCCGGCGATATGTTCCGGGGCTCCATTATAGACTCGGAGTACAAAGGCCTGTCTACCATTGACCTGGTCAACTGTCTGGCCCCTGATGTGGCCACGATCGGGAATCATGAGGTGGACTACGGGATCGGCCATCTGCTTTTCCTGGAGAAATGCGCCAGGTTTCCCATCATCAATGCCAATATGTATGCGACGATGAATGATACCCGTATGTTCCGGCCGTATATTAACCTGGATGTGGGCGGCATGCGGATTCTGTTCATCGGTGTGCTGACCGAAGAGACGCTGGCGCTTGCCAAAAAAGAGAATATTATCGGAACCTATATCGATATCGAGAATGCAGTGGAGGAAATCGGTATCATCTGTGACAACTACCGTACTGTCAATACGGATATGGTAGTGCTTCTGACCCACATCGGAATTGAGCAGGACAGGAAACTGGCTGAAATGCTGCTTCCTGACTGGCATGTGGATATGATCATCGGGGGGCACAGCCACACGTTCATGACAGAGCCGGAATATGTCCAGGGCATACCGATTGTCCAGGCGGGTACCGGAACTGATGTGATCGGGCGCTTTGAAGTGGAATATGATGTGGACGAAAAGAAGATCGCCAGCCTGAAGTGGCGCTGCGACCCGATCAATGAAGACACGGCGCCGGAGGATCCGGTCATGAAGGGGCTGCTGGACAGCTACCGGACGGAAACTGACCGCAAATACAGGAAGGTGGTTACCCGCTGGGCGCGCAAACTCACGCATCCTGCCAGGACGCAGGAAACGGAAATGGGCAATCTCTATGCGGACGCCATGCAGAGCAGATCCAGCTTTGACATTATGATGCTGGGTTCCGGCACGATCCGTAAGACGGAAATGGGACCGATCATAAAATACCAGGATATACTTGAGAATACGCCCTTTGACGACGGGATCTGGATGGTGGAGGTGACCGGCGCACAGTTTCGGAGAATGATTCTGCATATCATGCGGGATGAGGCGTGGACGGGACATACCGAATTCTACCAGTTCTCAAAGGACGTAAGGATTGTATACCGCAAGAGCACCCATACGATAGAGGAACTGAAATATAAGGGAGAGGATATCGGCAGCAGGAGCCGGCTGAAGATAGCGCTCCTGACGTTCCACTACCTTAATTTTGATGAATTCCTGGGTGTGCCTCTGAAAGAAATCGCAAAGAATATGGAGCCTGTCTGTATTGCAAGCTCCGTCATTAACATTATCAGTGAATATTTCGCCACCAACCGGGGACTGGATGCCAAGGTGGAAGGGCGGATCGAAATACTGGAATAAGCGGATAAATGCATCAGGCGCGCCGGATCCGGATGATATTGGTAAAAAATCCGAAGGCATCCTTTTTTGACAGGTCTTCCAGTTCGCTAAGGTCGATGTAATACTCCCGGCCCCAGCTGGAGACCCGTCCCCATTTCCCCCGGATACCGGTCAGGACCACCATATGGTTCCGCACTGTTTTCACCCAGATATACTCCGTTTTTCCCTGCGCCTGTTCTTTACCTTCCTGTGAGGGCTCCGCGTTTTCTCCTGTCTGCCGTTTTTCATAAAATCTGAGGCCATGGTACAGGGGTTTGTGAAAGAACTGGTGTACACAGTTCCCTATGCAGACAGGGACAGGAATGTCGTGCTTCAGCATTGCGGCAGCCGTCTTCTGTATGCCGGCCCGCCCGGCGCCCCAGTGAACCTTGTAGGGCAGCCGGTTCCGCATCATATAAATGCCGAGAAGGGGCGCCGTCAGGAAACCGGGAATGCCCCGGAAGGGGATCAGGAAAAAGAATTTCCGTATTCTGCGGATATGGGCCTGGTATTCTTCATCTGACAGGCACGTGGCATCCGCCCGCACCGGGAGATCATCATCCGCCTGCTGTGCCATGCCCGCCGCATTTCCCGACGGGCGTTTGGCATCTTCCAGATACCAAAGGAGATCCCTGGCGCCGATCACACTGCAGCCGCAGATTCCCAGCATGCCTTTAAACCAGTCCTGGCTGCCGCCGTAGGAAGGGCGGCCGTCATGATCCACAGATATATAGTTTCGCGACAGTTCTGCTTTCAGCATAGTCTATGTTCGTTCCTTTCCGGCAATTCATTTTCCCTTAACTGCATTATAACCTCAAAAAGTCACGGCAGTCAGCAAAAATATAAGGTGAACAAGTCTGCCCCGGGATGTTATAATTATTAATAATACTATTTGTATGCAGTCAGTTTTTCATACAGGGACAGAATAGTTATGCAGACACTTTTTACCAATCTGATAGGCACACTGGCGGTCATCCTTGTGATTGCAGCGGTCATTGGCGGCACCGATATGGTATCCGGGATTACAGGGAGGGAGCACAATAATAAGTATTCGCTGATACTGGGCCTCATCGGGGGCATTTTCGGCATTTACGGCAACCTGTCCGGTATTTCCGTGAATGGCGCGGTGATTTCTGTCAGGGACACAGGCCCCATGCTGGCGGGATTTACCGGAGGCCCCTTAGGCGGCTTTGTTGCAGGCCTGATTGCCGGCGGGCACCGCCTTACCATGGGCGGACCGACAGCGGTTGCATGTATCATAGCGACGATCTGTATCGGAACCTTCTGCGGCCTGCTTGCCCAAAGATACCGGGAGCATCTGCGCAAAGGATGGATCGCTTTCCTTGTCGGTTCTCTGATGGAGTGTTTCCACCTGGGCGTAGTATTGCTGCTGGTTAAACCGTATTCCCTGGCCATCAGCATTGTCAGGCAGATTGCCTTTCCCTTTGTCCTGGTCAATGCCACAGGCTTTACCCTGATGATTTCCATTGTGACCTATATTGAAAACCAGCGCAGGCTTACGCTGGAACAGGGCCGCATGCAGTCTGAGCTGGAAACCGCCAGGGTGATCCAGCATTCCCTGCTTCCGCCCATCACGGAAGACTTTCCGGGACGCAGCGAGTTTGAAATCCGGGCGTTCATGGAACCGGCCAAGGCCGTGGGCGGGGACTTCTACGATTTCTTTTTCATGGGCAGCGACAAGCTTGCTTTCCTGGTGGCAGACGTTTCAGGCAAAGGAATCCCGGCTGCCCTCTTTATGGCCACGGCCAAGCTGACTTTGCAGAACTGCCTGCGGGATATTCCCGTGCTCTCTGAGGCTGTACGGAGGGCCAATAACAGCCTTTGCGCGTCCAATGAGGCGGAGATGTTTGTGACTGCCTGGATCGGCGTGCTGGACATTCCTACAGGCAATGTCAGTTTTGTCTGTGCGGGCCACAACCCGCCGGTGATCATGACTTCCGCGGGACCGCAGTTCCTTAAGGAACGTACCGGTTTTGTCCTGGCAGGCATGGAAGACGTACCTTACCGGGAAGGCAGCCTGCACCTGGAGCCCGGGGATGAGATTCTGCTGTATACAGACGGTGTGACAGAAGCGGAAAATGCCGGCCATATGCTTTTTGGAGAAGACCGGCTGCTGAAGAGTCTCCGGGAACTCCATGAGTCCGGCGCGGAGGGCGTGGTAGAAAAGGTCCGGCACGATCTCTCCGCATTTGTGCAGGGGCATGACCAGTTTGACGACATTACCATGCTTTGCCTTCGTATGAACTGAGCTTCGGACAAACCGAATCCCTGAAGCACTGAGCTTCTGAAGCAGTGCGGCACATGATTTACAACAGAGTGGAGGTACACCATGATGAGTATTATGAAAAAATATCTGATGTCAGCAGTTCTAATGGCGGCTATGGTTTGCGCGGCTGCGGGCTGCGGACAGAAAGGCCCGATGGACGCTTTTAATTCTGTCACGGGCAGTTCCGGAGGCGGGCGTCCCGGGTTCGAAATCCCTGCCGAGGCAGCGCTCAGCGACTTTGACTGGGCCTTTCATTCTGCCGGCTATGATTCGGGCAAAGAAGAGCCTTTCAGCAATCCTATGGCGGCTGCCGGTGTCTGGGAAATGGCCGTTTGGAGAAAACCTTCCAAAAAGAGCGGGGCCCAGAAGGAAATATACTGGGTGAACATTGCCCTGGAAGGGAAAAACGGGAAGATCCTCGGGCTGGAAGGAGACGAATCGGACCCGGCCCTGGCGGCGGATGTGTTCGCCAACCAGGCCTTCAAAAACAGTGACGAAGCAAAGAATGCCGGCCTGTCGGGAAGTGACGCGGCGGGGAGGCTGATTGCGGCCATTGCGGAAGGAGACGGCTCTGTCAAAGCCCATGTCACGGTCCTTCTGGCAGGAGTTGAGGACGATCAGGGGAACTGGAAAAGCTACAGCGGGAATCCGGTGCAGCTGGAAGGGAAATACTATCCGGAAATGATGTACCTTAAGGCAGAGGACAGCAAAGGCAACGAGATCGGGGTGAATCAGTTCCTTACAGCAGGAGATGAGCAGCATGCCACCGGCGCCTTTACACCGGCGAAAAATGACGTCGGACTGTACGGGGCGGTGTTCCTTTTCCGCAGGTAATCCGAGAACCTTACGGATTTATTACACATTGCAAATTACACTTTACTGCGCGGCAGAAAGAGAATAAAATACGTATCGTATAATACCGCGAAAGGAAGCAAAGATGGACACTATTATCAATGCGGGCAGCGTGGAAACAGATACGGATATTCGTGATATTGAAGATGATTTCATCGAATTGCTGGCAGAAATAAGGCTGCGCTGAGACCATCGGCATTTATCATTTTCAGAGAAGTTCAGTAAGGGACAGGAACGGGGTTTCTGTCCCTTTTTTGCGGCCTTTTTTTGGCACGCAAAACAGTTTGCCCATGCGGAATCTCCCATGCGGCAAGACTTTCCATCATTCTGAAAATATGTTAATATTTAGTCAAACAGGGCAGAATTAAAATCATTGAGTGATTTTCTTACAGAAAGATAGCGGGCTGCGGAGAAGGCCGCAAATACGTTAACTGATACGGAGGAATAAAGATGGATACAAAATTCTGGATAGAAATGATCGGATACCTGGGATCGCTCCTGGTGCTGATTTCTTTCATGATGACCTCCGTATATAAACTGAGGGTCATCAATATGGTGGGCGGCACCATTTTCACGATCTACGCGCTGATTATCCGGTCTTATCCCACCGCCCTGATGAACGGCTGCCTGGTGCTGATCAACCTGAGTTTCCTCTGGAAAATGCTGCATACGAGGAAAGAATACGAGCTGGTGGAAGTAAAACCGGACGATGCGTACCTTGGGCATTTCCTGCAGAGCTGCAGGGAGGACATTGAAGCCTGCTTCCCCGGTATCAGCCCGGACCCCGCCGGGGCCAATCAGGCATATATTATCAATTGCGGACAGGAAGCGGCGGCAGTATTCCTCGGAGAGGAGAAGGACGGAGAGGTAGACATTATGCTGGATTATTCCACCCAGAGGTACCGGGATTTTACCGTCGGCGCCTATCTGTTTGAGAAAATGAAGGACAGGGGGATCCGGCAGCTGGTGTACCGGGGGCCGGTGCAGAACCATGAGGCATATCTGCACAAGCTGGGATTTAAAAAAGACGGGGACCGGTATGTACTGGACCTGGCACATTGAGTAATATAAGCGGAAGGAAGAGATCATATGCAGGAAATCAAATGCCCGAACTGCGGGCAGGTATTCCAGGTGGATGAATCGGGCTACGCGCAGATCCTCCGCCAGGTAAGGGATAAGGAATTTGACAAAGAAGTCAGCCGACGGGAGCTGGAGCTTATGCAGAAGCAGGAAGGAGAGCTCCGTCTGGCACTCATGCAGAAGGAAAAGGCCGGGTCGGAGGCCCTGGCGGAAAAAGACAGGATCATTGCGGAGCTGAAGGCGAAAATCGAACGGGGCGAGTCGGAGAAGAACCTTGCCGTGGCGGAGGCTACCAGGGCGCAGCAGGAAGAACTGAGCAAAAGAGACGCCCGTCTGATTGAACTCCAGGGCAGGCTGGCCAATAAGGATACCGAGCTGCAGCTGAAGGAAAAAACACTGACGGAACAGTATGAGGAGAAGCTCAAAAACAAGGACGAGCAGCTGAAGAGCAAGGACGAGCAGATCGAATACTACAAGGATTTCAAGGCAAGGCAGTCCACCAAGATGGTAGGCGAAAGCCTGGAGCAGCATTGCCTCAACCAGTTCAATTCCATCCGCATGGCGGCATTTCCCAGCGCCTATTTTGAAAAGGACAATGACGCCCGCTCGGGAAGCAAGGGCGATTTCATTTTCCGGGAGGCGGATGAGGAAGGCACCGAGTTCATTTCCATCATGTTCGAGATGAAGAACGAAATGGACACCACAGCCACCAAACATAAGAATGAAGACTTTTTCAGGGAGCTGGACAGGGACCGGCGGGAAAAGAAATGCGAGTACGCCGTGCTGGTTTCGCTGCTGGAGATTGACAATGACTATTATAATAACGGCATTGTGGACGTTTCCTACCGTTATGAGAAAATGTATGTGATCCGGCCGCAGTTCTTCATTCCCATCATTTCCCTTCTGCGCAACGCTGCGCTGAATTCCCTGAAATACCAGAGGGAGCTGCAGATCGTCAGGAACCAGCAGCTGGACATCCGCAATTTCGAGGAGAATATGCAGGCGTTTAAGGAGGGCTTTGCACGAAATTACCGTCTTGCCAGCGAAAAATTTGCCACGGCCATTGAAGAGATCGACAAGACCATTACGCATCTTCAGAAAACCAAAGAGGCGCTGCTGTCTTCCGAGAACAACCTGCGGCTGGCCAATAACAAGGCGGATGAGCTCAGCATTAAGAAGTTGACAAAGAACGCGCCTTCGGTGCGGGCGATGTTTGAGGAAAATGCCGGTAGCATCTGAGGAAAATGCAGGCGGTGCCTGAGAAAATCCGGGCGGTGACCGAGTAAAAAAAATGGGCGGTGACCGAGAAAAATGGTGCCGGAAAATAAGGAATTATACAGGTTTTCCTGTTATAATAAAAACGTGCTCGCTTATTTGGAAGCATGCCATTTGAATGCAGCTGATATAAACCTTCAATAAAACAATGCGTCTTAATGATGAATGAAAGGCAAGGAGGCATTTTATGAAAAGGACAACCGCGTATCTTGTGGAAGCTGAAAAAATCGAATTTGTGGATGAAGAGATCCGGGCTCTGGCCGATGATGAAATGCTGATCCGCAACATTGCCGTAGGTATGTGCCACACCGACCTTCCGCCCTATCTTGGGGAAACGGAAATTGCCAGGGATGTGTATCCCTTTGCGACCATGCGCCGGGGTGTCAAATATCCTGCTATTCTGGGACATGAGCCCATTGCTGTGGTAGAAGAGGTCGGCAGCCGGGTAACCAAGTTCAAACCGGGCGACATCATTACCGGCCTGATTACAAGCGCCTATACTACCCATATCATCTGTAAGGTGGACGGCCTGGTCAAGGTCCCGAAGATGGAGAAGCGCCTGGAGTACTGCCTTGGCGAGCCCCTGAGCTGCATCGTCAACATTGTCCGTGCTGCGGCACCGGAATACGGCGATTGTGTAGCCGTCGTGGGCTGCGGCATGATGGGACTGATGATCATGAGCGGACTGCGCTCCGCAGGCCTGAAGTGCATGATCGGCATTGACCTGAGGGATGACCGACTGGAGGATGCGAAAAAATACGGGGCTACGCATGTGGTCAACCCGAAGAAGGAAGATGTCCAGCAGCGCTGCTATGACATTACCGAGGGCAACGGCTGCGACGTGGTCGTGGAGATCACCGGCGGTCTGAAGGGCCTGAACACGGCCTGCTCCATTGTCCGCATCGCGGAAAGATATACATACAAAGGCCGCGGCAAGATCCTGATTCCTTCCATGTATGGCCGTGAGGAAATGTGGGATCCGAACATCGGTTACAACCTGATGCTGCGCGGACCGATCCTGCACTCCACGCATCCGATGTACGGCATGGATATTGAGGACAATGTGCGCAAGGGCGTAGCCGGATACATTAACGGCACGCTGCCGATGGACGAGATGATGACCCATGAGTATCCGTTTGAAAAGCTGAACGAGGCCATGGACCTGATGAAGTCAGGAGATCCCTCTTACAAGAAGGGCGTCATCCTGTTCTGAGCAGATACCTGCTCTGCTGCGGCAAAAAAGCATGAGCAGCAGCCTGGAAACATAAAACATGATCGGCCGGTGTCCAAAGGAAAACAATGGCATTTTTGATGATGAGCAAAGGAAACGGTAAATGAAGACAATACGCAGATTCAGTCCCGGGGATGAAACAGAACTGTCCGTTATCATCCAGCGGTGCTTTATGGAATTGAATATCAAGGATTACTCTCTGGACGGGCTGAAATACTGGTCCTCCCTGTATACCCCTGAACATGTCAGGGAAATATCCGGCAGAGGCCATATGTATGTGATGGAAGAAAACGGGAAGCTGCTTGGAACCTGCTCCATTGTGAAAAAAGACAGTGGGAAGACATATATCGAAGCGCTGTACGTCACGCCGGACCGCCCGGGGGAAGGTATTGCAAAAGCATTGCTGAAAGCCTGCGAGGCCGACCGGGACTATGCGGATCCCGCTAAGACAGACAGGCTCTGGGTGGACTCCTCCATTACCGCCCGGACCTTCTATGAATATATGGGATATCTGCATGAAACCGGAGAACCGGTCTGCATTGAAAATGACCATTACATCATGAACAAACCACTCAAGTCTAATTAAAATCAAGTCTAAATAAAAATAAGAGTATCTGATATTATTTGAAATTCCTCATTTTCACTTCTTAACAGGGAAAATGAGGAATTATTTTTTTCCGAATTCTTCTTTCTGCGCTTTTCAACATGGAAAAGAGGAACTCGTAAAAGCTCAGTTCCTCTTTTTTCCATGGAGCCACCTGGAAAAGAGGAACTCATAGAAGCTCAGTTCCTCTTTTTTCCATGGAGCCACCTGAAAAAGAGGAACTTGCAAAATTCCAGTTCCTCTTTTTCCTTTGGAGCCACCTGGAAAAGAGGAACTC
>Ga0129307_1002300_pt1 | contig 15610 bp, 10 predicted proteins | sample P1105metagenome_FD_94437 | JGI IMG/M metagenome (GOLD analysis project Ga0129307, IMG submission 94437) | Capybara group fecal microbial communities from Wisconsin, USA - P1105 metagenome | ecosystem: Host-associated > Mammals > Digestive system > Large intestine > Fecal | place: USA: Wisconsin... | reverse complement strand
TAACTCATGTACGGGGACAGCGCAAAAAGTCTTGCCTTCAGTCCTGATGATGAATACGTAATAATTGGTACGGAGCAGGGCTATATTTACCGCTGGGTTTTGAGTGGTGAAGAATTTGTTCCGGAAGATGAGCGCGACGAGGGCGGAATCCAGAATTCACTTTTGTTGAGCCTGGGATACAGCAGGCTCAATTCAAATTATTATCTTGGAAGCGGCGTTCTTGGCGTGGGCTATCGGAATTATTTTCGGGTTCCTTTTTTCTGGGGTATTGATGGAAGCATTGGGGCCGGCCTGCCTGGAAGTGAATTTCCTTACAGCTATTATGAGGACGGTGAATCTCTGAGTTCGCCTTTCGTTTATTCGGCAAGTGTGGGCGGCTTGATTGGCCTTGTATATTATAATGAAGAATACGATTTCCATGTTTTTAGCGAGGCCGGCGCGGGTGCAAAAATGCACGTTCTTTATAACAATAGTATTGAATATGCCCATTCTACCCGTCCTTATTTTGGAGCTTATGGGGAACTTCTTGTGGGTTTGCAGTGGAAGTGGGCAAGAGCCTGGGGCGGAGTTCAGTTTGATACCAACCTGCACTGGCTTACAAAATTCCACGTGGGCGTAGCAATTCCGACTAAATCTTTTAAGAAAAAGCAGTCAAACAATCAAATTGAAGTTCCTGTTGAATAATTTATTCAGTTCTAATCCACGTTTTTTTAATATTAAAAAATCATTAAAGTTCTCATGAATTTCTGCCGATAATAAAAATTGAGAAAATCTGCAAAATTTGAGTTTCTGAAAGTTTTCTTGATTTTTCTCACTAAACCCGCATTTGTCATTGAAATTTTCTGAAAATGCGTTATCTTATTTATGTAACTATAGCGTTTTAACTGGGTGGGACGGGGTTAGAACAGCTGGATGTTGCAGGAGACACTTTTCTGCATGTTCATGTTTTTCTAAAGCTATTGGGGTAGATTTGCCATCAGTTGAACGATTTTTTTTCTATTATCCTGTTGTTCAAAAAAATCAAAAATCTGGTGGTCAATTTAATAAAGGGGATTTAAAGGCAGTGTTGATAAGGCTCCTTATCGGCAAGCCGTAAAAAATATGAAAAAGCCGTCCGCTTTTGTTCTCATTCTCAGCATTCTCTTCTGTGTGTGTACGTTTTCGTGCAACAACTCGGTGGATGACATGCTGGATGATTACAACGGGGGATTCAACAAAGGTTATGTCACGGTAAGTGACAAGGATGACTCGGATTATGAGCTTGAACCGGACGATCCCGGCTATGATCAGACAAAGCTTTTGTTTGATGATTATACGGTCTTTGACATTGGTACGCTGAATCTGGCGGCTCCCCAAAGCTGTCTGAATTATAAATGGGTCGTAACGGATCCTTCTGCTGAAAATACAATGGAAGCGGTTCCTGTTACTTTTTATGACGGAAATACCAGCAGCTACTGTGCTACGAAAGATTTCGTTGTATATATCCCGGAATCAGGACTGGAGACAGAGCATACATATAAGCTCACTCTGGCTGTAACCGGAAAGAAAGGTGGAATCTATACGGATTCGTGCCTGTTCTACATAGTCAAATACTATGTGAACTATTAAAGGGCGGTTCGTTATGGATTTTAAATTAGCAACAAAAAAATATCTCATAAAGTGGAAAAGGAGGGAGTGAGAAGAAAACACAAGAAAAGTGAGTTGAGTTTTTTACAAGTGAATTAAATTTTGGAATTTTTACACATAGGAGGAAAATATGAAAAAGATTTCAAAACTTTTGGCTCTTGCAGCTGCGGTTTCGACTTTGTTCTTCGCTTCTTGTTCTGATGTTGATACTTCAGGTGCTGTTGCAGAAGGTACAAATGACAAAACTTCAAATGCAAAAGATTATGACGTTTCGTTCTACACCGCAGATGATACGAAACTTGATTTATCAGGCTATATTGCTGCAAACACGACTGCTGCTGACCGAAGTATTATTGCTGATGCCCTTGATTTGGATACAAGTACAAATTCCAATTTGTTCTTCTATCTTTGGGGTACAGACGCACTTACAGCTGCTAACAGCATGACAACACCTGTTGAAGTTGACTTTGAAATTGACTCAACTGATACTTCAAAAGGAAAGGTTACGCTTGATTTGGCTTCGTCTAAATGGAACCTTGTTCTTGCAGCTGCAACCACAAGCGGTTTGACATCAATCAGTGACGTAAAGTCAAAGGCATATTATATCGGCTATGCAAACGTTGATTTGCGTGAAGCTGATGCAATCAAATTCTACCTTTCGACAGACGGCCTTACAGGAACCGGCAAAGCTAACATCACACTCGTTTATGACGGCCTTACAACAGCTAGTCCTGCAGGTACATGGACAAGTGATCATGTAACTGCCGTTACTTCAACTGCAGCTGCTGACGGTTATGTAATCAAGGCTTCTGTTCAGCTGCGAACTAATGGTAGTCTTGTAGACGGAACTTCTGAGTTGACAGTTACAAATGCGGATTTCTTTGGTAGTGGTTCAACTCTTACAACTATTTCTGCGGCACCTGGAACATATAACTTTGTCGTAAGTTTTACAAGCAATGCAACAGGCAAATCTTATGAATGGAGTGACATTATTATTTTCGTTCCTAACCAGACAATCACACAGACTGTAAAAGTTCCTGATGTGGTTATGTATGCTCCTGATGCACCGGAAAACTTCCAGGTTGGCTATGTAACTCCAAGTTCGACTGACAAAGAGTCTTATACTGCAGTTCTTCAGTGGGAGGATAAGTCAAATAACGAGAAATACTTCAACGTTGAAATCTGGAAGATTCCTGCTTCTAAGACACTGACGGCAGCAGTTGGTGATGACGCAACCTGGACTACAGCAACTTCATCACTTGATGAGGATGTTTACAAAATTACCCTTGATGATGAATTCTATGGCGACATCAAGAATAAAGGCTGGGTTGCAGGAAGTATGCTCAAAAATAATGAACATGCCGCGCTTACACTTGCATTGGGTTCTCGTTATGTCATGCGAATTGCGTCAGTAAACGATGCAGGAACATCGACTTATGCTTATGCAACTTATGACCTCGATGCTGACTGGTCTGATACTGATACATATCACACAGCTACTTATGCAGTTGAACCTTATGTACTTAAAGAAATCGCTGCCAGCCCGGCTTCTGCTGACGCAGCTTATGCTCCGAATGCAACAGCTGTATATGCAATTACGGCAAGCCTTTTCAGATTGAGTTATTATCTTTCTGGCGGAACATATACCTTTGATTCTGGTGTTACCGCAACAGGCTCTCTTGTTTACTACTTGAGTCAGGATGCAGCTGGAACTGGTGTTCCTGTATTTGATCCATATAATGACCCGGCCGCAACTACTGCTGTCTATCCTTTCCTTGTAAAAAATGGAAACCGCTGGACATCTTGGCGAAATGGAATCCTTGAAGGACCGATGTATACAACTTCAACTTCAACCGACCACTCTGGCTTTACAACTTTTGATCCTGAACCTTATACAGGATTTGAGAACCTGAGTCTTTTTGCAAGCTACACTGTTGCATCGGCAGAAGTTGAGGTTTATCAGCATGAAAATTATAATTTCGTGGATACCGAACTTGTAATTACAGGAACCGGCTCAACAAAAACTTCTGACAATTACTATGTAATTGATAACAACGGTGCAGGTACAATGCAGGTTGCTTATACATTAAAAACTGGACGAACAACTTTCACTTATGATTCAATTACAGCTACAATTACAAAACTTTCTGATAAGTCTGTAGTTGCAAGCGGTCCTTTCACAAGTGCAGGAACTTATTCGTTCCCAACAACACAGCTGCCAGTTGGTAAGTACAAGCTTTTGGTTATCGGCGAATACAAAGGTAATCAATATTCATACAACATTACACTTGATGTAGTCGAGTCGTAAGCTATTTGCGGTGGGGGGCTTCCCCCTGCCGCTTTTCCTGAGTTAAAAAATGAAAAGTTCCGCCAGAATTTTATTCCTGTTAAAAAAAATATCTTTCCTCGTTTTAGGCCTTATGATTTCCTCATTTTTTTTGGGCTGCGCGGATATTATTTCTGGCTATGTTTTTGAAAAAGAAGATTCACCTTCAAGATACATGTACGTCACAATGGAGCCGACTTATCATGCTGTTTCCAATCCTTCAAGAACAATCATGGCTCCTGTAATTGATTATTCAGCGAATGTTTCTAATTATTATTTTTATATTTGGGGAAAGTCGGCTTCCGGAACAGTTACACCTCATGCCGTTACATTTTCAGCGACCTCAAACTCTGTAGGAACAATAGAACTTGATTTTCCCGTTACAAGCTATCTTTTTATTCTTGCCGCTACTGCAACAGAATTTTCTGAAACTGAACTGGCGGCAAGTTCTGCAGACAGTCTGATTCTTTCAAAGGCTCTTGCTGTAGGCTATACGAATGCTGATTTGTCTTATTCCAGGACTGTAAATTTTTCATTGTCGGAAAAAGGACTTTCTGCTTTTGGTTCTGTATACCTGAATTTTCTTCTTGATTCTTCATGGAAAGATGAAGAAGTTACAGAACTGCTGACGGACTACACTGTCAAGGTCGGAATTTATGATTCAGACGATAAAATGTGGGATGGTTACGGTGAAATCATGCTTCATCCACTCAGTAAAACTGTCCCCGTTAGTTCAGGAAACTGGTTCAGGAGCGTCCCTTCCGGCGAATATGACTTAAAAATCAATATTACGAGAAATTCTGACAATTTAACTTTCTCATACGGAGATAAGATTATAATTTCTCCAAACCGCTCAATCAATTCTGATGTAAAGATTCCGAATGTCGTGGATTCTGTTCCTGCTTCACCGGGTAATTTTAAGGCTGCCTGGAGCATGGACTATAAAATATATTCGATTTATTCATCTGATACGCACAGTGCAAAAACACTCACGGACGAGGATGATGTTGATGACTATAATTTTGATGGTTATGGACTTCTGCTCAAGTGGACTGATAATTCAAACAATGAGACAGGATTCAAAATAACTCTGGTTGATGTCTCAAAAATCTATTCCGATACTGTTTCTGCTGCTGAAAATGTAGCAAATGTTCCCGCTGTAATGACAGATTCTTACTGGAATGCTCTTGTGAGCAGCTACGAAGGAAACAGAGAAATCGTAAAAGTTTATAATGCAACTAATTATTTTACTTTCCCTGAATATATCGACGGCTCTGTTGAAAAAAATCAGAATGGCTTGATTCTTTATGTTCCTTTCGGTTCCTGCTATATTGCGAAAATTGAAGCTGAAAATGATGTAGGACTGTCAAAAGCCTGTTATGCAACTTTGGGGGAATCTTTCGATCTTGGCGTCTATAACGAGCACTATGGAAACAACACGAAACTTTATAGGGGAAGAGGTGCTTTTGCCGGAAATGTTATAAATGCATACAAAATCCTTTATTATCTGCACGGCGGAAATATTTATTACAAAGAAAATAACACAGTCAAAAAAATCTCTGGCTGTAAAATTGGATACAGTACTTACGGAGATGGCTCGATTATGTGTCCGATAGCAGAAACTGCTTCAGCTGGAACCGAGACAGTTCCCGCCTTGTTATATGAAGCCAATGACTTCACCGATGAATATAAACTCTGGTATGAGACAAAAACCGGTGTCGCATTTGGAGACCGCTGGGTAAAGTGGGTGAAAGGTTCTGTTTTTGGAACAGATTATGACAGTACCATTGAAATCGCAGGCGGATTCAGCTACCACAAGCCCGCCTCCTACACCGGCTACAATTCCCTCTACCTCTTCGTCCGATATGACTGACGCTTTGAGGAGCAGCTTTAATTTCTTGCGGGGGCTCTCGCTTTTTCCTGCTTTTTATTTTATCACACTTTCGTGCGCCAGTTCCTTTTTGAGTGCAAGCACCTCGTCCAGCGGAAGAGAGCAACAGCGGGCAATTGTTTCTGGCGAAATATTTTCGTTCAGAAAGTTCTTCGCATTGGCAATGGCATTTTCACGGGCGCCTTCTTCACGCGCAAAATATTTTTCTTCGTCAATTGTCTGCTGCCAGGTCATGTACTGCCTCCTCCATGCCATGTTCTTTTTTGCGAACGTTACTTTTTCTTCAATGCTGCGGGAAAAGCCTGTTTCTGCATTTTCACCTTTTAGGAAGTGGAAGAAATCCCGTTCTTCCCTGCTTTTCAGTTTATCACACTCTGCCGCGTTAAAAAAGACTTTGTAGGTCCGGTCGTTCAATTTTATTTTCTTGTCTTCGCGGCATGTGTTCTCGAAAGTGTAGACTGGTAAACCCTTGTGGAAAATGTCGTCCAGGCAGAGGAAAATCACGTAGCTGTCCTTAAGCTTTGCGTAGTTCTCGCCTTTTGAAAGGTTGTCCATGTCGATGACGCTCTGGTAGTATCTTGCCCGCTTGGGAAGATTTTTCGTGTCGGTGGTCTGGATTTCAATGTCAAAAATCTGACTGTCATTTTTGGTGTAGACGTCAAATCTTACGCTCTTGACTATACCCGGGGGGGCATATAATTAAAGCAAATTTTTCTTCTTCAGGAAAACTTTAAATCAAAAAAATTTGGAGAAAGTAACATGAAAAAGTGTATTTCTTTAATCGCGGCGCTTGCCCTCGCACTGGCAGTCGCCGGCTGTGCAAATGACTCTGACAGCCTTGTCTCAACGGCTGCTGCATCTTCAGTTAAGCGCAATGCAGAATCAGCGCCTGCTGCAGCTACAACTGGTATTATTTATAACGATTCAAGCAACGACATTAACAACGGATATACTGTTGTTTCTGGTGCAGAAGCTTTCAACAAAAAGTATGAATATGATACGGAAGCCGGTGTTACTTATTATGTCAACTGGTGTGACGGTTATAATTCTGATCCTAATTCCTATTTTGTTCATTATACTTTTACAAATCTCCCTGATGGCTTGGTTGATTGTGAGATTATTGTATATGATGCTTCTGACAATCGAATTGTGTCTACAGATGATAGTAATCCTATCCATTTTACAGGAACAGGCGGTAAGGTTTATATTAAGGTAAATCCTAGAAGTGCTTCTAATACTACTGGAAAATGTGCCTTCCGTGTGTACGTTAATCGAAGTTAAATATATTGCTGTCATTCAACAGACCGGGTTTTCGCCCGGTCTTTTTTTATGTCCGCCATAGAATTTTGGAGATAAATCAAAAGCCTTCTTCCTTTTCCCGGTAAAAAATTAGTGAAATAAACAAAAAAGTTTGACTATACCCGGGGGGGGGCATATTATTAATATGGAAGCAATGACGCTAATGCGGAATTGTTAAAGGAGGTAAAAATATATATGAAAAAAAGACTTATGTTGCCTGCGGTAATAGCGGCATTACTCATGGCAATCTCGTTCACGTCCTGCAGCGAAGAAGATGACAGCGCCTTTGAATCCGCTGTTGCTGCAGCCAAAGAAAGAAACAAGGAAACGCCGGCTACTCCGTCCACCCCAACACCCCCGCCGCCACCAGCAAATGTTACGGTCACCTTTGACGTAAACGGCGGAACTGCCCTTGCAACGAGCGAATATACCTTTGTAACTGGTAGAAGTTTTCAGAGTGGAAGCGGTTTAACTTATCTTCCAATTACTACAAAAGAAGGCTATGAATTCCAGAACTGGAACACAAAGCCGGACGGCACAGGCTCGTCACTGACCAGCCTGTATCAGACAATAAATTCTACCGTTACATATTACGCCTACTGGAAGCCTCTGATTACAAAAGTAGAGACAACCGTAACAAACTATGTAAATCTTGAAATCGGCGAGCAGAAGGTATTTACTTTCAAATATGAACCAGCTGACGCTTCTACAAACTGGTCTTATAGTGTTGCTTCTGATTTTAACGGCATAAGCTGCACTATTAAAGACAATCATGATGGTTTTGTTGAATATACCCTGAGCGGAACTTATGCAAAAACTGGAATATTCACAATTACAGAGACAAAGTCCAACAAGGCCTATGCAATTGAAGCAACTGTTAACAAGCCTTCAGGTAACATACCTGTCCTTTCTCTGGACACGGCTTCAAGTACAGACCCTGCAAAGTATACTGGTCTTGACAAAACCCTTGATTCCACCACACCCATGCTGCTTTATAAGATTGATTTGCTGGCAGACACATCTTATACTTTCCAGTTTGTAAACAGAAACAATCAGGATACGATAGGCGCAACAGACCTGGGCTACTGTAACTTAATTTTGTATAATTCAGAGCTTACTGATTGGATTTCTTATCGTACTTCTATTACAGGTGGTTATCAGGTTCGCCCGTATTCTTCACAGACATGTTATGTGGCAATCCAAAAAAGTTATGGTAATACAGCTAAAGGTGGCGTTCACGTTTACAAGACTCCTTCTGTTACGGCAATTAATCTTCCTGAAACAACTGTAAATTTAACTTTGAGTGACAATTGGATTAGATATGTTGAGTTTACAACCACTCCAGCCGATGCTTATATGAACCTTTCAATTACCTCATCAGATAACACAGTTGCACGACCATCTTGGAACTATAGTACTGACAAGCATTTTTGGATTTATTATTATAAAGCTGGAACTGCAACCTTTACTATAAAGGACACTCTCACAAACGTTAGTACAACTTGTACTATAAATATAACAGGAACAAATGTAACAAGTCTTGCCCTATCTCAAACAACGCTTGCAATTTCTCAGGGGGAAACAAAAACACTTACGGTGACTCCAACTCCTGAAAATGCAAATGTAAGTTACTCAACTGGTAACAATGATTATCGAATTGCAAACTGCAGTCTTTCAGGTTCAACTGTTACTGTTACAGGTGGCGTAGTTCCAGGAACAACTACGTATACAATTAGAGATTCTTACACATCTAAGTATACTACCTGTACAATCACAAACACTACGGGCATAACGGCTGCCGCTGTAACGGATGAGCTCCCCGTTGTAGGTTCTGCGGCAAGCACAAGCCTTGCAGACTACACAATTGCTACAGTAAATAATGCCCAGCCAGTCAAATATTACAAGGTTGAAGTGCCTGCTGCAAACTCCGGAAAAAGATATAATTTCCAAACGGCGAGAAATGGCTACAATCCAATCATTGGAGAAACTTTTGTCGCAGGAGAGTGTTACTTCTATTTGTATGATCAAGACTTCAATCTGCTAACTTATGAATATTCAGGTACAATCCAAAGAAATCTTACGGCCGGCACATACTATTTTGCAATTGTGTATTACTGGCCGTATGAAACTAATTCTTGGTCTGCCAAAGGTGGCGTCCATCTTTACGTAACAAACTAGCTGGTTTCCGTTCACTGAGCGGAGTCGAAGTAAAAATCACCCTATATGTGGTGGTTTCGACTCCGCTCAACTCTCACTTTCATTCTTTTTGGGCAGGCACCTTTTTTTTCACAAAAGTGCTGACGATAATGCCGCTTTTGTACAATTCCGTACACTTTTTTTCTTTAAGATACTTAAAAGTCAATTGACTATAATTTCTATAAAAGCTATTATTTTCTATAATTACAATCATTTCTATTATCTTATAAATGGAGAAAATCGATGGCTACAAAGTATGTTTACTTTTTCGGCAACGGTGACGCAGAAGGCGACGAGTCAATGCGTCCAATCCTTGGTGGCAAAGGTGCAAACCTTGCTCAGATGGCAAAAGCTCCTTTGAGTCTTCCTGTTCCACCAGGATTCACAATTTCAATTGATGTATGTCAGGAATATTACAAGCTTGGCAAAAAATATCCTGCTGGTCTTGACGCAGAAGTTGCAAAATATCTCAACAAACTCGAAACAACATTCGGCAAAAAGCTCGGCGACGAGAACGATCCACTTTTGGTTTCTGTCCGCTCAGGTGCCGCAGAATCTATGCCAGGTATGATGGACACAATCCTCAACCTCGGTCTTAACGATAAATCAGTTGTTGGCCTTGCTAACAAAACAAACAACCCACGTTTCGCATGGGACGCTTACCGCCGCTTCATCCAGATGTACGGTAACGTTGCTATGGGCGTTGACCATGACAAATTCGAAGAGATCATTTCTTCTGTAAAGGCAAAGGCTGGAGTTAAAGAAGATACAGAACTCACAACAGAGAACCTTCAGGAAATCGTTGCTAAGTACAAGGAAATGTACAAAAAAGAAAAGGGCGAAGATTTCCCGCAGGATCCACAGGTTCAGATGTGGGGCGCAATCGGCGCTGTATTCGGCTCTTGGATGAACGAGCGCGCTATCATCTACCGCAAGCTCAACAACATCGACGAGAACGTTATCAAAGGTACTGCCGTAACAGTTATGGCAATGGTATTCGGTAACATGGGTGAAACATCAGGAACTGGTGTTGCATTCTCTCGCGACCCATCTACAGGTGAGAACCACTTCATGGCTGAATACCTCATCAACGCTCAGGGTGAAGACGTTGTTGCTGGTATCCGCACTCCAATGGATATCTCTGCTCTCGAAAAACAGCAGCCAGAAATCTTCAAAGAAATTTCAACAATCCGTGACCGCCTCGAGGCACACTATCACGATATGCAGGACATGGAGTTCACAGTTCAGGAAGGCAAACTCTTCATGCTCCAGTGCCGCAACGGTAAACGAACAGGTCCAGCAGCTGTTAAGATGGCTGTAGACATGGTTGCAGAAGGCATGATCACAAAAGAGCAGGCTCTCTTGCGCGTTAAACCGGATCAGCTTGATCAGCTCTTGCACCCACAGTTCGAGGCAAAAGCACTCAAATCTGCTAAACCATTGGCATCTGCTCTCAACGCTTCTCCGGGAGCTGGTTGTGGTGAAATCGTATTCACTGCTGACGAGGCTGTTGCAGAAGACAAAGCAGGCAAAAAAGTTATCCTCGTTCGCAAAGAGACATCTCCAGACGACATCGCCGGAATGTATGTTGCTCAGGGTATCCTCACTTCTACAGGTGGACGTACATCACACGCAGCTGTTGTTGCCCGCGGTATGGGTACACCATGTGTTTGTGGTTGTTCAGACGTTGTATTCACAGGAAAAGATACTGTTACAATCGGTGGTAAGGCATTCAAGAAGGGTGACTACATTTCTATCGACGGTTCAACAGGTAAAGTATACGGCGAAGTTATCCCTGTAACTCCAGCTTCAGTTTCTGGCGACCTCGAGACATTCCTCTCTTGGGCAGACGAAGTTCGCGCTTCTTCTTGCCGCAAAACTCCATCTGGAAAAACTGTTAAGGGATTCGATGTTCTCGCTAACGCAGAGCAGAACGAAGCTCCACAGGCATTCCGCTTCGGTGCAGCTGGTATCGGTCTTTGCCGTACAGAGCACATGTTCTTCGAAGAGCCAAAACTTACATCATTCCAGAAGATGATCATTTCTGACACAACAGAAGAGCGCAAGGCTAACCTCGCAGCAATTCTCCCACTCCAGCAGAAAGACTTCTACGGAATCATCAAAACAATGGAAGGTCGTGCAGTTACAATCCGTCTTCTCGACCCACCGTTGAACGAGTTCGTACAGGCTGAGACTCCAGAACTTGCTTCTGCTCTCGCTAAAAAACTCGGCGTAGCAGTTGAAGTAATCAACAAGAAATATGCTGAGCTCAATGAGCACAACCCAATGCTCGGTCATCGTGGTTGCCGTCTCGCTATCACATATCCAGAGATTTACGAGACACAGGTTGAGGCTATCGCTCGTGCTACAGCACAGGCTGAGAAAGAAGGTCTCAAACATGACGTTCGCATCATGATTCCAAACGTAACAACATTCGCTGAGCTCAAACAGATTCGCGCTCAGGCAGAGGCTGTTATCGCTAACGTTAACAAAGAGCTCGGAACATCACTCAAGTTCCAGATTGGTTCTATGATCGAGTTCCCACGCGCTGCTGCTACAGCTAACCAGATTGCTGAGTACGCTGACTTCTTCTCATTCGGTACAAACGACCTTACTCAGACTACATTCGGCTTCAGCCGCGACGACTACTCTAAGTTCATCGATTCTTACTTGGATCAGAAAGTTCTCCTCCAGGATCCATTCAAGACTTTGGACGAAGACGGCGTAGGAGTTATGATCGGCCTCGCAGAAGAGAAGGGACGTGCAGTTAAGGCTGACCTCCACCTCGGAATCTGTGGTGAGCACGGTGGTGATCCAGCTTCTATCGAGCTCTGCTACAAACTCGGCTTGAACTACGTTTCTTGTTCACCGTTCCGAGTTCCAGCAGCTCGTCTCGCTGGCGCACAGGCAGTTATCAAGTCTAACAAATAAAATTGCTTGTCGGGCCAATGCCCGATAAATGCACAAAAAAAGCACTTCCCGCATGGAGAAGTGCTTTTTTTGTGTCTAAAATCTATTCAGCTTTAACGGCCGCTGGGTCCATTTCCTTTCTGAGCCCAAGAACCTGCTCCAGTGGCAGGGAACAACATCTGGCAATTATTTCTGGTGAAATATTTTCACTCAGCAGATTTTTCGCGTTTGCAATGGCATTTTCGTGGGCACCTTCTTCTCGGCCTTCCTCACGGCCCGCCTCACGCGCAAGATATTTTTCTTCGTCAATTGTCTGCTGCCAGGTCATGTACTGCCTCCTCCATGTCATGTTTTTCTTTGCGAAGTTGACTTTTTCTTCAATGCTGCGGGAAAAGCCTGTTTCTGCATTTTCACCTTTTAAAAAGTGGAAGAAATCCCGTTCTTCCCTGCTTTTCAGTTTATCACACTCGGCCGCGTTAAAAAAGACTTTGTAGGTCCTGTCGTTCAATTTAATTTTCTTGTCCTCGCGGCACAAGTTCTCGAAGGTGTAGACCGGCAGGGCCTGGTGGAAAATGTCGTCCAGGCAGAGGAAAATCACGTAGCTGTCCTTAAGCTTTGCGTAGTTCTCGCCTTTTGAAAGGTTGTCCATGTCGATGACGCTCTGGTAATAGCGGGCCCGCTTGGGAAGGTTCTTTGTGTCGGTGGTCTGGATTTCAATGTCGAAAATCTGCCGGTCATTCTTGGTGTAGACGTCAAATCTTACGCTCTTGGCTTCGATTGTCTCCTGCATGGTCTTTTCAGCCTGGGGAACTTCCAGATGGTCGATTTCAATGTGAAGAAGCAGCTCCAGCAACTGGCGGCAAATCTCCGGCTCGCTTTCGAGAATCTTACAGAAAAGAAAATTGTCCGCGAAAGTCAGTTCGTCCCATGATTTTGTTCTTTTGATTTTTTCGGTCATAAAAATTCTCCTTACAGGAATCTAATTTTTCCTTGCATATATTTATTGCAAAAGAAATTCGATTTTGGGCAGCGTAGATTAAAAATTCCTCGGAAAAGAAGAAAAATATGACAAAACTGATAATCAGTAAGCCTGCGCCCGGGCGAAAAGTGGAGAAATTTAAGAAAAATGAAAGAATTTCTATAAAAAGAAGCGAAAAAATGCAAAAAAATATTGACTATACGGGGGGGGCATATAATTAAGCCAAAATCTTTCAGTCTGAAGGATAACATTCACAAAAAGGAGAAAGAACGAAATGAAAAAAATTCTTTCAGTTGCTGCTGCAATCGCACTTGCTGCTGCACTTATCTCTTGTGGTGACTCAAGCGACGAATTCTCAGGCGCTGTAGACACCTACAAAACTCTTTCGGCACCATCGGTAAAAGCAAAAGCTTACCCTGGCGTTAACTACGTTACTTGGGCACCAGTTGCACAGGCTACATCATACGATGTTTATCGTATCGCTGACGGTGCTGCTTCTGGTACATACCTTGGTAATGTTACAGCTGCTTCTGGTACTGCAAAGGCTGACGTTGCTTCAACATCAAACGTTATCGCTGACGGAAAAACTTACGAGTACGTTGTAGTTGCTCTTGCTGGTAACACAAACAACACAAGCGGTTCAACAGTTCCAACTCGCTCAATCTACCTCGCAGCTAACAAAGGTTCAGCTTCTGTAAAAGCTTATGTTCCAGCTGCTGGTACAAAAATCACTGATTTCACAGATTCTTACACAAAGAACTTCCTCAAGAAGTATGCTGATGCAAAATCTCTCGAGAAAGCTGGTGCAAAAATCACTTTCGTAAACGATGTTCTCGGTGGTGGTGACCTCTACGCTACATACCCAGCTACAGCTGGTTTCAAATTCGGCGTAAAATTCATCAACAAAACACAGCCAGATTTCATCAAAAAGGCAAACACAAACACAAATGCTGCTCTTTACCTTGAGGACTACACAGCTAACGAAACAGCTACAACTCTCGGTGCAGGCGAATACGAAGCTTACGTAACTGTAGCTCCAGTTTGTGATTACTACCCAACAACTGTAACATTCAGCCTCGGAACCTACACAATCCCAGAGCTCAAAGTTACAAAAGCAACTGCTATCACATCTGCTAAATTCGTTTCTGAGAAAAAAGCTGTTGTACAGTGGACTCCAGCTGTTCTCGCTTCAACAAAAGCTGCAGCTCCAACAACAAACTACAAAGTTTACCGCACAGAGGGAACACTTGCTGACGGAAACACTCTCGTTGCTGTAACTGCTGAAATCAAAACAACAGACCTCTACAACCCAGGTGCTGATACAAACAATATCGACACTGTTGTTACAAACAACGCTGTCGTAGCAAACTCTGAAGACGAAGTTGCTAAGATTTACTATGTTGAAGACGAAGTTCCAGCTGCCGGACAGTACACATACTTCGTAGTTAACACAGACGGAACAGAGTTCGAAAAGATTGGTACAACAAATGCTGTTGCTTACGTTTCTTCAACAGCTGCTGCTTACGCTCTCGACACAACAGATGCTCCAGCAATCACTGGTACTAACATCTCTAAAGACAAGGACAACCTCCTTAACGTAATCAAAGTAACTGCTAAGAAGGGTAACTCTAAGCAGAAGAAACTCACACTCTCTTACATCAACCTCGATGCAAAAGTTACATCAGGTGATAACTACGTTAAGACATTCGACGCTTCTAAGTTCACAACTGCTGAAGTTACAACAAACAACGACATCACAGAAGAATCTTACATCTTCTACGTTGAAAAGGCTGCTATCGGAACATACCTCCTCAAGCTCACAGCTGAAGAAGACGGAAAAGCTCCACAGTCTGCATACGAGGTTGTATACGTAACAGGTGTGACAAATGTTGATATCTCTGGTCTTACAATCACACAGACAGGTGCTCTTGTAACAGACAACAAAGCCCTCATCGTTGATACAAAAGTAACAGCTGATACAGTTGGCCTCTACAAATACCAGCTCGTAAAAGTTGAGACAGTTAAACCAAACACAACTGCTACTGATTACACTAACTACGTAACAGTAACTTCAACAACAACTGACATTACAGTTAAGTATGATACAGGCATTTCTGCTGCAGATGCTAGTAAAGACTATACTAAGTATGGTGTTAACCTTGTTACTGACAATGCTGCTACACCAACATACAAGACAGCAAATGCTTACGCTATCGTTTCTGGAATCAACGGTGAAACATCAACAGCTGGTAAAGCTACAACACGTGTATTCTCTGTTAAGAAGATTCTTGCAGCTGATGCAACAAACTACAAATATTCTGACAACAACGCTAACGGTACAGTTACAAAGAACTACTAATAGTCTGTTGGTTAGAAAATCCCT
>Ga0129307_1002299_pt1 | contig 15621 bp, 24 predicted proteins | sample P1105metagenome_FD_94437 | JGI IMG/M metagenome (GOLD analysis project Ga0129307, IMG submission 94437) | Capybara group fecal microbial communities from Wisconsin, USA - P1105 metagenome | ecosystem: Host-associated > Mammals > Digestive system > Large intestine > Fecal | place: USA: Wisconsin... | reverse complement strand
CCGAGGGTTGGCTACCCTCTAAGTGTAAAGGATTTCATGAAATTATGATTGGCGATTTTCATCCGGCCAAAATTGGCGATTTCCGCCCGGCCCAAAATGGCTAATCTCTCCCGGCGCTAACACCATGCCGTGCCGCTGTTCCAGTGCAGCGGCATCTTGTATTTGATATAGCAGTAACTCCCGAACTCTGTTACCCGCTCTTCCCGCTCCATGATGTGGCACCCTGCAGGTACATCCAGCGTTGTATCATTCGGAACATAGGATGACTTTACCACCGGCTTTTTCATATTCCGGCTTGCCGTCCACATCTGCGCCCCCACAGGCCGCCCGGTAACGCTCTCCTTCGTCAGGTATAGGGCCAGCGTTTCATAATCCCGCTGCCCTACATATTCCATGTCCACCACATCGCCATATGGCCACAGGCTCCGTATGATCTCCATGTCAGCCCCGGTCCCGTTAATAACAAGATGGTGATGCAAGCGGGCCTCCCCGTGCTTTTCCTCCGTGGTGTATATGTATTTCAATTCCTGGTCCCTGACTTTTCTATGTGCCCTGAACGCTTTGATGAATCCCCGCAACAACTTTACCGCTGCGGTCCGGTTTTGTGGAAGATCCTCATCCCGGTATGTCAGTGTTACAAACAGGTCCCGCCCAGTAAAATTGGACGCCAGTATCATTTCCAGGCGCCCACGGGCTGCCTTGTCGTTCATTGCCTTCTGCGCGGCGGATGTCATGCGGGACTTCTCCGCCCTTGCGCGTTTGCCGTCCAACGGCTCTGGGGCCGTGTAAATGATAGTCTTTACAATTTGCCCGGCTATGATGGTCTTTTTCCGTTTTGCCATTCCTGCCCCCTGTAATCATGCCCGCCGCCTAAAACTGACAGGCAAACTCCGCCAGCCTTCCGCCGGTGTCCCGTTTTCTCATTCTCCGCAACGCACTGTTCTCTTTCGCTGAAATTGCTTGATGTGATTTCCCCTCCGCCGCCGCGATCTGCTGCAAGGTCTGTCCCATCCAGTACCGGCGCACCATAATGCGCCTCCACTCTGCCGGCAGCTTCACAAGGTATTCATTAACCGCGCGGCGGAGCTGCTGCATCCATATCGCATTTTCCAGGCGGTCAACGGCGCTGTATTGTTCCGCCAACAGGTCCCCTATTGTATCGCTGTCTGCGTCTCCAAGAGGCTGTGAAAGGCTCACCGCCCACCGTATAGGCTCCCGGTAGTCCCGCACTCTGCGGACGCCAAGGGCCTCGTTAAAGGCGTTTTTCAAGTGCAAATCCAGCCAGCCAAGAAATGTCATTCTACCGCCGCCCTGGTACGTTTCCGCCGCGCGGAGAAAGGCCAGGAATCCGTCTTGTATCAGGTCCTCCACTTCGGCTCCGCAGTACGCCCCGCCGTCCTGGCAGGCTCTTACCCGGCGGCGGGCCTGCCGTTCCACAAAGGGCCGCACACTGTCCCAAAGCTCCTCCAGATGTTCCCGGTTCCCGTTCTGTATCTCCGCTATGAACGCCTCATTTACCATGTCCGGCCCTCTCTTCCGTAAAAGCACGTTTAGCCCTGCCGTCTCCGGCAAGGCTAATTGTGCTTATTTTTCTGCTGTTTTTTCCTGCTGCGGGCTGTTCTCCGCCTGGAGAACTGCCGCCAAAAGCAGCATATCCCGCCGCTGCCGCTCTGTCAGCATGGCGGCCAGCCGCCGCGCCTGGGCTTCACTCATGCCCTCTTCCTTTCTCCGCCGTTATCCTTCGTGTCCTCTGTGATCTCTTTAAGCGCTTCCTCCGCCTGCCCAAGCAGGTTTTGAACAACGTTCAGCATCACCTGAATGTCCCCGGCGTTCTCTTTGATAATGCACTGCCATTGACCGTAATCGGCGTCAAAAAAGTTATACTCTACGCTTGTCTGCACACCGCGCAGCACAGACCGCGCCATAGATATTTTGGCGTCCGCATCGTCCGCCGACCAATAAGCACTCCTTGCCTTTTTAGCCATAACTCACTTCGCCTCCTGCTGCCTTCCTGCTGGGCTGTTCTTCCATCTGCGGAATATCCAGCACCGGAATATAACCTGCGCCGCGGCGGAGTACGCCCACCACGGAAAACATCTTGCCGCCTGCTGCTCCGTATGCCTTTCCATCCATGACCACCACGCCTGGAACTTCTGCGGCGTCAACAAACGCGCCGTTCTTTTCAGCCATGCTCTACCGCTCCTTTCGTAGATACCTCCGCCGCGGCGGAGGTCTTGACATTTCCGGCAATCTCCACCGCCGTTTTCAGCACATCTGCAGGGAAAGACATACCCAGCGCTTTCGCCACATTCTCCTTATCCTTCCCTTTCAGCGCCTGCGGACAACCCTTTCCTCCGATGAAGAATCCCCATGGCTTGTCCATCTCCATCTTCCGCCGGAACACTTCAACGCCTCTGGGGTCAAACGGTCCGAAGTTGGCAAAGGAAACCGCCGCATCCTCATACGCGAAGATCATCCGGCCCTGTTTCGCGGCATAGCGGGACAGCTCCATCATCCGCTCCTCCACGAAGTCCCGCCCGTATTCCGTCAGCTCCTCCCTCACGCCTTCTTCCGGCTGCTGGGTCTCGTTTTTCCGCGCCTTGCGCTTCCTCCGCTTTGATGTCCCTTCGCCTGCCTCCGCCTCCGGAAGCATCGTAAATTCCAGCTCCGGAATCTCAGGGAGTGTCAGTTCCGGAATCTCAGGAAAGGTCAGCGGCTCCAAGCCCTCCACGATGAAATCATCGTTCTCTTTCATACTGCCGCCTCCTCTCCCGTGGCCTGTTTAAGTACCCAGGCCCGCAGGCCTTCCACGGAAATGATGGTACGGTTCCCGGTTTTGAAAGCAGGGAAATCCGCCCGCCGCGTGAGCTGATAGACGCTTTTGGGACACATGCCCAGCATCTCTGCCGCTTCTGGGACTGAAATAGCGATTTTCTCCATGTTTTCCATCCTTTCGTGTACCTCCGCCGCGCGGCGGAAGCCAAAATTCACACGTTCTTCTTTGCCTTCATGCGGTGGAGATCAGCGCAAGCACTCCGCCATAAGCCGGACAGCAACCAGGAACCCGTTTTGATAGCCCAACTCCGTGTAGGCGTCCGCCATTTCCTCCGCCGCGCCCGAAATATCATCGGCCTGGTCCGCACACAGAGGATCGAGAGCAGCGTAAAGGAGTTTCCGCGCCTCCTTCGTCCGCTCCGTCTCCGTAATGGTAGACTGCGAAATTGCCTTTGCGGAGAATCCCTCTCCGGCGTCCTTGATCGCCGCGATCATGCTGAATTCCATCCTTGCCGCTCCTCCTTCTCAGGTGTCCGATTCGGACACGATGTCACTGACGCAAACGCCCAGTCCCTCCGCTAACTTCCCGGCTGTTTTAGGTTCGCACGAACCGCGGCGGATGATAGTGCTTACATTCTGCCTGGAAATTCCACATTTTCTTGCAAATTCAGTCTTTGTCATGCACTTCTCTGCAAGTATAGTCTCAATTCTAACTACGTTTATTACCATGTCCCCACCTCCGTTTAACCACTTTTGTGGTTTTATATCTCGATAATATAACCATAAAAATGGTTTGTCAAGACTTTTCAATAAATATATTGCTATATTTGTGGTTATGGATTATACTAATTTGCGAGAGGTGATGATATGGATGTCGGCACACGCATAAAGGAACTCCGAAAAGAACGTGGATTAACACAGATTGAAGTTGCCCAAAAAGCCGGAATTGCAGTAAATAGTCTCCGGCTCTATGAAGCTAACAAGCGTCAACCCCGGCTTAAACAGCTCAAGTCAATAGCCACGGCTTTAGATGTATCGATAGCACGCCTTATTGGAAGTATGGATGAAAGGGGAACTATCGATATAGGGCTAACAGCTATTGCTCTTTCTGAAATGATGGGAATTGACCGTATGTCAGTGTTAAAAGCTCTCGAATCAGATTTTCCTAAAAACCCATTTAATGAACAAGCCTACAAAGAAGTCAGAGAGAAGGCAAAAAAAATACAGCTTTCTGAAACTGTGCGGCGAAATTTTGAGCTTTCTCAAAGTCATTCCTCAAGTCAATCCTTCAATATTGGGGAAATCATAGCCAAAGCCTTAGCTGATGAAAAAGACGGTACTACTGATCGGAGAAGAAGATTACTTTCTATATTCGATAATCTTAATCCTGACGGTCAAGAAGTAGCTATTAGCCGTATATCAGAACTATCTGAAATCCCCCGGTATCATAGATTAGATACCACCCAACCAGAAAAATAAAAAAACCGCCAGAGGCGGCAACCTCTGGCGGAAAATGCAACAGACACCCACGGACTAACATAGGCCCTGTATGCCCTTTTATCATAGCATACCGGGCCGCGAAATGAAAGGAGATTTTTCACCATGGCAAGGCGGTCCGCAAAGGGAACCGGCACGATCAGAAAGAAAACCGTCACACGCGGCGGGAAGAAGTATGAATACTGGGAGGCACGCTATACAGAGGGCGTTGACCCAGGCACCGGGAAACAGGTGCAGCGCTCCATTACCGGCAAGACACAGAAGGAGGTTGCCCAAAAGCTGATAGCCGCCACTGCTGCCATTGACAGCGGCACCTATACGGCCCCCAATAAGCAGACGGTGGGGCAATGGCTGGACGCCTGGGCCTCCGCTTATCTTGGCAGCGTAAAGCCCCGCACGCTGGACCTCTACAAGTCCACGATCCGGGTCTATATCAAGCCCGCTTTGGGCGCTGTTCGCCTTGAAGAATTGAACACCCACACGATACAGGTATTCTACAACAGCCTTGGCAAGCCCACGAAAGAACGTCCGGAAGGGCTTTCCCCAAAGACCATCAAGAACATCCACGGCATCTTTCATAAGGCGCTGCAGCAGGCCGTCTCCATCGGCTATCTGCGGTTCAACCCGGCTGACGCCTGCACGCTGCCGCGTATTGAGCGGAAGGAACTGACACCGCTGGATGACGAGGAGATCAGCGCGTTTCTGAAAGCGATCCAGGGCCACCGCTTTGAAGTCCTCTATACGGTCACGCTGTTCACCGGCATGCGCGAGGGGGAGGTGATGGGCCTCATGTGGGACTGCGTAGACTTCGAGGCCGGGACCATTACCATCAACAAGCAGCTTCAGCGGCTCCGCGGGAACGGCGGGGAGTACCGCTTGACCTCTCCGAAGAACGGCAAGGCCCGTGTCATTACGCCCGCCGCGTTTGTGATGAACCTGCTGCGCCACCACAAGGCGGAGCAGGCGGCGCGGCGGCTCCGGGCTGGAAAGCTGTGGGAGAATTCCGGCCTTGTTTTCACCGATGAGATCGGACACCACCTGTCACAGACGCTGGTTTATCGTGACTTCAAGGCTGTGGCGGCCTCCATTGGCCGCCCTGACGCCCGTTTCCACGATCTGCGCCACTCTTACGCCGTGGCAGCGCTCCAGGCCGGTGACGATATTAAGACCGTGCAGGAATCCCTGGGCCACGCCACCGCCGCGTTTACCCTGGACATCTACGCCCATGTGACAGGTCAGATGCGGGCAGCCAGCGCGGCGCGGATGGATGCTTATATCAAGAGCGTTTCCGGCAAATAGAGAAACCGCCCATTGTGCCCGATTTGGGCACAATGGGCTTTGCGCGATCTCGCAGTAAATGGAAACTTCGCCTTGCTTTTTCGACATGACCATGCTATGCTTGCTAAGGCGCTGCACAACGGCAGGCGGTTGGCCACACCACCCGGAAGGGGGTGAGGCTCATGCGGATTACATTACATATCGGGCCTTTCACGGTCACGATCATCGTAAAAAGCAGAAACCGCCACCCTGCCCGGTGACGGTTTCTATGGTTTCCATAGTCTCTTAAACCCACAGGGCTAACCGCTTGTCGCAGCGCCCTTGTTATGCTCATTATAGGCCTCTGCGGGCCTGCTGTCAACCCCCAGCCCTGGGCCTCCGGCCTGGGGCTTATTCTTTGCTATCCTGTAGCCCTCTGACGGCCCTGTCCCGCTCCATGGCCTCGCTGATTGCCCGGTTGATAAAAGCGTTCACGCTCTCGCCCTGGGCCGCTGCGTGGGCCTTGATGATGTCTTTCCAGCCCTTTGGCACTGTCAGGTTAATTCTGTCCAGTTTCTCCGCAATCCAGCCGTTTCTATACTCCGAATTTCCGCCCATCGGTTTCCTCCCTCTGGGGAGAGCCTGTCTTTTTGGTGCTCCCTCCTCCATTGTAGCCTTATTATATCACACATTTCAATATTGCGCAATATACATTTCAAACAGATATTGCGCAATATATTTGTCCCATTTGTCAATTGATATATTGCGCAATATATACTATACTATAATCACAGCAAGGGAACAGGGACGGCGAGGCCGAAAGCCCCGCGAAAGTCAGGACCATATACGGGTGAGCGTGAGGCCCACGCAAGAGGACCGAAGATGACCTGTCCGCCCCGGCGGAATATGACAAGGAGGTCCAGACAATGAGCATCAGCGAAATGGAGACCAAGGCGCGGGAGCTGCGCCAGCTGCAAGCCCTGATTGAGGAGGCCCAGGCGGAGGCGGAGACCATCAAGGATGCCCTGAAGGCTGCCATGGGAGATCAGGACAGCGTCCAGGCCGGTGAGTACAAGATCACCTGGAAGGCGGTCACCTCCGCCAGGATCGACACCACGGCCCTGCGGAAGGACCTCCCCGATGTGGCGCAGCGCTTCACCAAGGAGACCACCACGCGGCGGTTCTGCATTGCGTGAGAGATCACCGGCGCGGCGGAGAATCTGGACCCTGACTTATTGCGGTCCTGATGTCCTATTGGGACACCGGGGCCGCTTCTGCCTCTGGTGGATCACCGTCTACTGAAAACCCGTCAACGGTGGCCCGCTCTCTCAAATCCGCACATACCTGTTGATTTGGTACCGGGTAATAGATCACCGCCGCGGCGGCTCTGACCGGCTCCGGCTCTTCCGCCGCGGCGGAGGCTGTTCTCCGGGGCCGCTGGCCGCTGCTTTTCGCCTCGCAGTTTTCCCTTAAATTTCCCGCCGAAAACCTGTAAAGGGAAAAAATAAGGGAAAACAAACCTGTCAAATTGGCAAAAAGAACCCTGCAACCGTTGCGGTTACAGGGTTTCTTTTATGGCAAGCTCGTCCGAAATAGATACGACGCAGAAATGCTGTATTTTCAATGGGTTGAGGATTATTTGAGGGAAAATCTCGCTCTGTTCTGGGGTGAAATGTAGAAACGAGCAAATTCAGCATCCGTCCAAAATAGATACCTCTTTTTTCGGCTGCCATTCTACTCCGTGCGGAGCAGAATGGGTTTTTTACGCTTCTCCGCACAAAGCAGTTCTTATCAGTTATATTCAGCAACCGGCTCTAATCGCTGATCTGTCACAGCATATTCTTTGGCTTGATTGCACGACCAGTCCATCCAAGCGATCTCGCCCACTCACGTATTTCTTCGCGCTCGACTCCATCTTGGCTATGGTGTAGTGTTAGGAGAAAGTCGGCGTAACCATGGATTCCGCCAACATCCTCTAAAACAGGAAGACCGTCAGCTTTAATGCAGACAGGGGCGTGACTCGAAACGGCTGTACGGATAGAATCATCCTGCTCATCAAGGCTGTCCGGGTAGAAGGCGTCTATCAGTTCGACTGACACTTCCCATCCATCACCGTAGTCATAGAAGTAATGAATCCGGTTGCTTTTGGCCTGCATGCGGACAGTTGAAAGTGCCGCGAGGAAACAGAATGCCTCGTACTGATCGTCAATACCGCGAAGTGTCGAATCCCACATCTTGATATTAGACTCCAATCTATCTTCCAGGAAGGCAATTTGGTCATCGATTGAGCTCAGGAAATAATCATTGTTTGGGAGATAGAGGTATTCCATCAATGTCAGTCTTTCGAGAAGGTGTGTTATATCTCCTCCAAGATCAATGCTGTTACGAAATTCCTCCACGGTGGCATCTTCGATAGAAACAGTTTTAGGCTTGCTTGATGTAGAGTTTCCTCCGTTTTTCATGAACTCCTGGAAAGAAGGCCGGACTTGAAAAGAAGGAAGCTCACGCTTCAATTCCAGAACCTGTTTCTGGTTTTCATAGTAATAATCGCCCAAGCCGCCGTAATAATAAGGACCCTTGTATTTGCTCCGCAGCCAAGATTTCACGCTCATGTTTGGCTCATAGTCATCATCCCAAAAGAGATCATCCATTTCTTCGCTCGGAAACCGAAAATAGATGCCTGCCAAGCTGCACCATCTTGAAAAACTTCCCTTTGTCAATTCATTGAAGACTGCTTCGGGAAACTCATAATGATGCAGGTGTTCGTTCTGCCAGCCAAATAGTTTCTGCATGGCATAGTGTAGTGAATGAAGAGTCATGTCTGCCGGGACGACGATATCTCTGGAAATAGCATTATTCATTTTCCCGTAGCTGCGCAATACTTCAATATCCCGCTTGGAGGAACAATCCATATTCAGTTCGAGGTGAAGTTTCAACGCGACTGGCCGCGAACCGTAGTTGGCGCCAGCACTCTTAGGCAGATCCTCGGTGCGAACAAAGTCTTTTGATTTCTCCGCGCTTGCTCCGACAATCTTCTGGGCTGCTTGTTGATTACGCTCTCTGTACTCTTTAGAACGAATAGAGTAGCTGCTTTTGCTCTCACGTCCATATTCACCTTTCGTGTAAGGCAAGAAAGCCTGTACATTTTTCTCGGTGTAGTGGAGTTGCTCAGCAATCTCTTTGGTAGACATCCCCTGTTCCCACAGCGCTAGGATTTTTCTGCTTGTGGCACTGCTCCAAAGTCCTTCCGTAATCAGAACACGGCGAACTTTTATCGCGCTGGTTCCGAGTTCCTCGGCAGTCTTTTTGACGGAGTGGGTCTCCTCGTAGGATTCAATGATTCTGTCGTAGAGTTCAGCGTGTCCCATCATACAGCCCTCCTGTTTTTTGTGTCAACCTAATCACTATGGCTGTATCATAAGGCACGAGCTCGCAACTTGTCAACCTAACCTTTTGGCTGCGGAATAGAGGGTTTCGTTGAGACACCAATCGAATCCCAACGAAATCCTCCACTCGTTTTCGTTTGAGATCATGATACCTGGATTCAGGTATCTACGAGGCTTGGGAGTAGCAGACGTTTACTATCCATCCACAGGAAAGCTGTCCGCTTTGATCTGAATGATCTCCACATGATGTGAATTAGCGAACTCCATGAGAGATTTGATGTAGTCATTTTCGATTTGAGTTCCGTCGTAATCCGTATCGCACGTGATAAAAACTGCATGATCGGATCGTTCGAGCATGAACTGATACGCATCAATCAATGCGGTTGGTGTTGGCTTCGTGTTGAGCAAGATCTCTTTGTCGCAATGCATCAGCGCTTCAAAATAGCGTCCTCTCCATACGCGCGACCATTTGACGCTGATCTCCTCAAATGGGATTATGCATTCAAGTGTGGCTTCAGGATATCGAAGTCTGACAGTCTCAATGATTTCAGCAACATATGTACCGAAACCCAGAGTCATCGACGTTGAGAAGTGTGTCACCCCCTGCTCCAGAAGGCTATTGATCACTTCTTTGATGTGCGCTTTGGTGGCAATGCACCGGGAATCATCTTCGTCTAGTCCGAAAGAAAATTCCATTGCCCGCTGAGAGATAAAACAGCATTTTTTGTGTTCCATTGAAGACTCTCCTTAATATGTATTACGCTTTACATGACAGCGCACATTACATTATAAGGATAGGGATTTGAGGTTAAAAAAGCTGTTGGAAAAAGTCGAATCAGGTCTAAGAAGTTAGAATCCGCTCGAATTAGTCTCTTCGCATCAATCAGCGGGTGTCCGTTTATCATGCCCTGTTTTACTTGTAAGGAAACTCCGCATCACGTGTCTACATCACTCATGGCACTCATCACGAATAAAGTCGTATAGTGCCTCCGGTTCTTTTAAGCACCATTCTTTTTTCATGTCCTCTGTCCAGACCTTGTAATCCGGTGTAGCCTCATGCAGCCACCAGTCGATGTACTCGTACTTATCGTTCATGGCTTCTTTCAGAACAAGCATGAGGGCTTCGAAATACTTATTTTTGACGCCAAATATAAAGTGGCCATCGCCTACAAGGTCAAGAGCTCTGCTAAATTCGGCATCGGTTTCGGACTGCTCTTGAATCATTTGGAGTGCTTTGCAGAATGTTTCTTTTGAAATCATGATTGTTCCTTCCATTTGAGCAGTTGTGTGATTGCCTCTTCCTGGGTATCGGGATTAACTACCCAGGCGAAAAACATTTGGATGAGTTGTTCCATGTTGATTCCCATGGGCCGGATCAGTTCCTCGACCTGCCTTAGCAGTTCGGCGTCAACCTCAATTTCTATTGTTTCCAGGTTCTCTTCCATTATGGACACGCCCCTTTCTGGGATTCACGATTATCTAACTCGTTTTGGAATGCTGCTTGGAGCCTTCGCCATTCCTCGGCGTTGGCTACTTGAAACAGGGAGGATGTCAGATAATACTCAATATCCTTAACTGCCGCAGCTAAAGTATGATCGTCAAATGCCGCATAGTGTTTCCAGATAAACTGCCGCACAGCATCTGCATTTTCAGACTCCGCTGTAAGCTCTTGTCGGATGGCGCTGTTGACTACGCAACCCACATCATCAGGAAAATTCTCCTCAAACCATCGGTAAGGACAGAGAACGAGTTTGTCTTTTCCATCTTCTGTGATCACATAGGCAATATCCTCTTTCTCAATACGATCCAACATTTCATCAAGTTTCTCGCCGAGCAGTGACTGCTCAATTCGCTCCATCTCGCTGAGCGGGGGCATTTTTCTATGATTCATGGGGTATCTCCTTTATCTGGGTCTGTCGTTGGTCTAGACTTTCTCCTTTTTCTTCAGCGCAGTTGAAGAGCGATTTATGTTGGGTGTTGTTCTCGACCATCTCATCGAAAGTGACCGGCTCGAAGTTGTTGATATCAACGCCGGCATTCAGCATCAGAGGATTCTTTTGAATCAGGGGCCAATACTCAGCATCAGTATTGGCGTGGATGTGCCCATGAGCCATATAGCAGCGTACCATGTGCGGCCACGACATCATTGGGTAATGGCAGAGCGTCAGCTGATGCTTGCCGTCTGTAGTGTAGAGCAGATTGTTGGTGCTTTCAAACCAGGCTGAGAGATCGCATTTCTTGATCCATTCCCGGTCATGATTGCCGATGATCAGATGCTTCTTTCCTCTGAGCTGCCGTAGGTATTCCTCCGGCGGCTTTTCATTTCGGAACATCAAATCACCAAGGATATAGACTGTATCGGCATTGGTGACCTTCTTATTCCATTTTTCGATAAGACACTCATCCATCTCATCAATGCTGGAAAAAGGACGATTACAAAGTCGGATGATGTTGCGATGCCCCAAATGAAGGTCGCTTGTGAAGAATACCATGGGTTTTCACCTCGCTTCGTGTTTACTGAAGTTCAATTTGAGTCAAGGGCTGCCAAACGCAGCGCGGGATCATCTTTTCTTCATCCTCCCGTGGAAGATTTATGAACGCCTCAACATCTTCGTTAGGGAACCGGGATTGGCAATAGGCGGGCCATACGCCGACTGGCACAATGCCGACCTTCTCCATACCTAATAGCCGGGACTTCAACAGTTCTGCTTGAGAGATGACCACAGGGAGTCCTGCATGGTGGAGAGCCAGGAAGAACTTGATAGCCTCGACAGATCGCCAGGTGGAAGAACCAGCGACATGCAGAGAGTATCCGTCATTATCGGCGACGACATACAGATCAATATGGGTGGAGTTCCCTCCGCGGCAAACCTCCCAAGGATGTCCGCCATGCCGGTTGCTGTCGTGGTACCACGTGGAGAATTCTGTTGGCGAGTCTGGGTCGATTTCTCCCAGCCCCGAATCACGACCATCTGCATGCTTGAAATACTGCTCACGAGGGGACAGCTCTGATCCGGCATAGTTATTCGCCTTGTAGCCCATAGCGCAGAAGCGATAGAAGTCGTTTGCCGTTACAGCGGGAAGCTTTGATTTGAGCTGTGCTTTATCGCTCACCGCACATGCAACAAACTCCTCTACTTCCTCTTGGGAAAGATTCTCGAAGTATTCTGCACGCCCTTCAGGATAGAGATCCCACAGATCCTTCCGCAGAATCGTTCCAGTCCTATGCCTTGCCGGTAAGTCCTTCTCTACGATCTCGTTGTACGTTCCTTCTTCAAGAGCTTCGATGCTGTTGCGGACTGACTCGATCAACCATTCAATGAATGGAGATACGTCGTTTGTCAACGTGCTTTTTCGAACGCTTCCTTCCTGCTCAAGCACATGCTGATGCTTCAGCAGTACCGCACGATAATGCCTGTTCTTGTCCTCCACAGCATCAAGCTGATACCATTCGATTTCATCAGGAAACATCTCTCGCCAATACGCCTCATACTCGGCGTAGTTCTTGATATCTCCTTCTGCCAGTAAATCGTCGTAACTGCCGAACTGCTGGCTAAAGTCATTGATGGAACCACGCTGTGCGCATAGCCAGAGAGACTTTGCGCCGTTTTCTGAGACAGGCTTGAGTCGCTCAAGTAGAGCAAATAACTCATCCATTAATTCATAGCACCGTTCCGTGTAAGTCATGGTGCAGTTAACATTTCTATACTCTGCGCGGCGCAGCCACGAAATATAATGATAGACTTGCGGTTGAGCCAATTTTTCACTGATTTTCAGGTTCATTGCTATCGTTGTCAACCTCCATTTCCTCAGAGTAAAACTCTTTCATGTCGTCTAACCGCAGACAAGAAAGGCACCCTCTTTGGCCTGTCCAGGGATCTTCGCCTTCTGGGTAAGCGGCACCACAGTCGATGCCAATGAGCCCCTTACCATACCAAATGCGCATCGGATTGTCATCCTGGTAATGATAGGTGCCGGTGTGTCCGAAGATTATGGTCCCATCGCAGGGATGATCTTCATATCCCGTGAACCGATGCCACAAAGCAAAGGATTCTACCGTCCTGTAGCTTGCAAATTGGCGATATACCTTGAAGAGCTCTGCGGGAGCGGCATGCGCGAGAATGAAACGCTGTCCATTCACGATTACTTCTTCGTTGAGTGGCAGCTGACTAAGGTACTCAAATATCTCGGTTCTGGTAGGTTTCTTAATATGCTTCAAGTAGTAATGGGTAATACCGCCACCATTCTGATACCAAAGTGCCATGCGGCGTTCCTGCCTTAATTGCCAACCAAACTCATAGTCCTTATGCTCATAGTACAGGGCGTCGAGCATCATGTACTCGTGGTTACCAAGGATCATCTTTACATTGGGCATTGCCATGAGTTTTCTGAGGATCTTAATGCCGTCAGGGTTTCTGTCGATCACATCTCCCAGCACATAGAGCGTATCCTCCGGTTGAAGGTTGATTTGCTTCATGATGGATTCGAAGCGCCGTTTTTGCCCGTGAATATCTGAAAGTACATATATCATGATAGTCTCACTACCTCCTATTACAACACGAACAATTACCATAAGCGCCACGAAATAGCCAGGCATTTTTTGAGAGGAAGACTATTTCAAGTATCTGCGTTTTCTTCCCCAGACGCCGCATTGCTCATAAACATGGCCCGGAACAGAGCCGCGTATTTACCTACCATTTCAGGATGGGCGTAGTATATATGCCGATAGAGTTTTTTACTGAGTTCCAGGAACTCTTCCTGGTCTCCAAAGTATGAGAGGCCATCCATGATCTTTTGTATTTCCGGCTGATCTGTAATCTGATTGTTCATCACAGCGTCTACCAGTATGGAATACTGATGGAATTCTGTCCGCCTCAGTAGCTCAATCCCTTCGACAGCCGAAGCGATTTTCTGAAAAGCACTTTGATAGTCGCTCATGATATATTCCCCCCATCTGTCAGCCATCTCCAAAGATGTCATTACAAAACTCTTTATAGTCAGGATCGGGTTTGATTATGAATGCCGCCCAATCCTTCTGTGCTTCAGCCCTGCTCTGGAATCTCCTTTCCGGCTCGCCCAGTAGGTTTCGAAAACCGGCTGGGCCACCAGCAAGAATGCAGGGAAACCCCCAAAGCATATTGCCTACATCTTTCCATTGGCCAATAGCTCCGGCGTATTGCAAATTCGTGAATACCGCCTTTGTTGCACGGAAGTATTCTCTATCACAAGCGAACCAGAAGTGTTCCGACTCGACTTTCTCACAGCGCATGGAATATGGCCAGCGCCATGTGTTGAGATGCTCCCAAGCGTAGTTGTCCAATGTGATTTTCTCCTTATGGAGCAGATGCACCGGGACTAGTAGTGGCGTTTCTCGATACGCAACTTGGTGTGTTACTTCGTGTTGGCCAAACTCAAAGGCTTGAAATGCCGAAATCAGTTCAGAGAAGCGGTCATGGAAATCATCATTACTAAGCTGGGCAATGAAATCCCGAATCTCATCTAATGTGCCGTAATAATATTTCCCAAGGCTGGTGAATGCTGCGGCGGAGTAGTCATCCAGTTCTAACCGATAGTAAACTGAGGCAATTTCAGATTCCATCACACGGGCCCCCATCTTCCTGGGCTTTAGAGAGATTGAGCTGAGATGCAGCTTCGAAGTCATGGAACAGGAAGTGCAGTTTGTCGATTCTCTTGTTGATGTGCCAGTGGCCGCACATCCAGGCATCATATGCGAGTTGCTCTTCAATCTCATCCAGCCAGTGCTCCGTACTGTCATCTACCGTGTCTTGATTGATCATCGGCAGAAATGCCTCCACAGGTTCATACTTGAAAGGGCAAGTGTGGGAGAGCACTACATCGACTTGTCGGTTCTCTTTCACCTTTTTCTCTACATATGCCTTGATTGCTTCGGAAGGCTGCTCATCGGGCCACCACCCGTAGCCGCGCATAAGCCGATAGTACTTGTCCACACTATATGCGCCGCCGATGACGAGGTGTTTTAATCCCTCAATGGTGAAGATGTCACCATCTCTTGCGAATAGTAGATTTGGGTAATCCTCCTCATACCAAACCTGCCCACCGCACCATTCTTTTTGCTTATATGTAGGCAGACTCGAGGGGCGCATTTCGTGGTTGCCATGAATGCAGAAGATGGTGGTGTTCAACTTCCGAAATGCCCTCTTCAGTTCACCATCGCGCTCGTCGCCAAAGTAGTTTGCTCCAACATCACCAAGGACAACAACAGTATCTTGCTCAGTGAGCCGCATGCGATTGCAAAAGCGGCTTATTTCATGTTTGGAGCCATGGGGATCGCCGGTATAATATATCACTTGCTGCTATCCTTTCTCTTCTTGAGTTTCTGGAAGAATATGTGCTCGGGCGACAAATCTATTTCTGCCCCACAAGCGCATTTCACGATAACGACCTCTTCCACAGATGTAGGTATGAAGGTGAAAGTATCTGCTCCACCGAATGTACCGGTATAGCGATTGCCATCTTCTAACCGATACTTGCAAGCATGGTTTTTCTGCCAATCACGCAGTAAGCTTTCCTGCTCGTCGTCAAGTGTGAAGCTAATCATAAGGCACGTATAATGAAAGCCATCTCGAAGGAGGTGGTTTTCATCATTTCTCCTTTCCTCATAAGGTTGTATCGCAGGAGTAGCTACCTGCGCTATAATCAGTACAAGCACTGTGGATTTGTATCT
>Ga0129307_1002298_pt1 | contig 15621 bp, 12 predicted proteins | sample P1105metagenome_FD_94437 | JGI IMG/M metagenome (GOLD analysis project Ga0129307, IMG submission 94437) | Capybara group fecal microbial communities from Wisconsin, USA - P1105 metagenome | ecosystem: Host-associated > Mammals > Digestive system > Large intestine > Fecal | place: USA: Wisconsin... | reverse complement strand
TGCGCCCTCCTCACCGACGGACGTTTCTCCGGCGGTACGAGCGGCCTCTCCATCGGCCACGCTTCTCCGGAAGCCGCCAACAAGGGTAACATCGGCCTCGTGCACACGGGCGACGTCATCGAAATCGACATCCCGAACCGCAGCATCAACGTGCAGCTCACCGACGAAGAACTCGCCGCCCGCCGCAAGGAAATGGAAGCCCGCGGCGCCAAGGCATGGAAACCTGAAAACCGCGACCGCGTTGTGTCCAAGGCCTTGCAGGCATACGCCGCCATGGCATCGTCTGCCGACAAGGGTGCCGTGCGTGACCTGTCTCTGATTGGTGTGAAGTAAAGAAGGGAGATTCCGGCTCGGAGGCCGGAATGACAATGCCCGCCGGAGCCTGTGCTGAGTACAGTCGAAGTAAGCGGGCACCTCCTTTTTACATATAAAAAAACGGCACCCACAGGTGCCGTTTTTTATTCCATATAAACGTATAAACAAATTTTAGACAACAGTCAGAATATCAGAGAATCCCGTCACCTCGAAAATTTCCTTGATTTCTGCGCAGGCGTTCTTGATAATCATTTTACCTTGCTTGTTCATAATCTTCTGTGCGGCAAGCAACACACGCAATCCCGCCGAAGAAATGTACGTCAGCTTGGCAAAATTAAATTCCAAGTTGGTAACTCCCGCCAATTTGCCTTGAATTTCAGATTCAAGCAAAGGAGCAGTCATCGTATCCAAACGTCCCTCTAAAGCAAGTGACATATTAGAAGCATCCACATTTTTTTCTATTTTCATTCTAAGCCTCGTTTTTATTTGTTCTTAAAATCTAAAATAAGTTAAGCAAGTTTTTTAACTACAGTCAAGACGTTCTTGCGTCCATCACGTTTATACTCAACGCCGTCCATGATTTTTTTCACCAGATAAATGCCTAGCCCACCAATCGGCCGGTCCTCGGCCGCGAGAGTCACGTCCGGGTCCGATTTCTTCAACGGATCGTACTCGACACCCTCGTCAATAAAGGTAAGCTTCGCAGTCAGCACGTCCTCGTTCACGTTAAGGATTAGCTTCAAATTATCCGATCCAGAATAACGAACAACATTGCTGAACAGTTCATCAATCGCAACACCAATCTGCATGATTGCTTTCGGAGAAGGATTGAGCGGCTCCAAAGAATTCTCAACAAATTCCGTGAGAGTCCTGACATTTTCAAACTTTGAATCTACGACGATTTCTTTAACCCAATTTTGCATATTCCCAGCCAATAATTTCGCAATTCATATAATAATTATACATTTATATCATTCTATCTGCTCATATTTTTTTGAAAACATTTCTCAAAACAAGTCGAAAAACAAACAATTCTATATTTTGCTTGTATGATCAACACAACCCTATGCTACATCGAGCAAAACGGCAAATACTTGCTCCTCCACCGTATCAAAAAAAAGAACGACATCAACAAGGACAAGTGGATTGGCATCGGAGGCAAGTTCGAAGAATGGGAATCCCCTGAAGACTGTATCCGCCGCGAAGCCCTTGAAGAAACAGGACTTACGCTAATCCACCCCAAGTACCGCGGTATCGTCACGTTCATCAGCGACGGAATGAACGAAACTGAGTTCATGCACCTTTTTACGGCAACCGAGTTCGAAGGTTCGCTCAAGGACTGCGACGAGGGCGTTCTTGAATGGGTAGATAAACAAAAAGTCCGTGAACTGCCACACTGGGATGGCGATTTGATATTCCTCGCGCTTCTCGAACGTGGTGAGCCCTTCTTTTCACTGAAACTGACATACAAGGGGAACGTGCTTACGGAGGCATTGCTCAACGAAAATCGGGTAACTTTGAACCAGTTTCTATAAAAATCCCGATTATCCATGATTTTTTTCGTAAAAAAAACGGTCGGGGACTTACCAAACCGGGAAAAATAAAGCATATTTATAATACTCCAAACCAACCCCAGACTCGGCAAAGCTAGTGATCCTCACGCATTGCCGAGTCGCTTTTTTTATGGGCAGCCAAGGCTACCACTTCGCAAGGGCGTTCGAGACAATCAAATCTTGGAGTTTCTCAATCGCACGCGTCTGACCATGGCGGTCCTCGGTCTCATTAGCTTGTACGTCATAGACGCCATCGGCCGAGAGTGACTTGCTTTCGTAGATAATCCGCTCTTTTACGTTGTCATAAAACTTGACTTCGACGCGGATTGTGACGCGGTACGTTTCTACGTCGCTGTTGCTGTTGTAGTTCTCGGGCTTGTTCGTGTAGCTGAGCAACGTTATATAAAAATCGGCATTGGCTTCGTCATTCACGAGGCGCACGCCACCCGCATTGCGCTTGAACATATCGACAACGGCTGTATGAATGTTGTTTGCAAGCACCGGGTCAAGAGTCTTATCTTCAACTTCGTGGATATTGACCGTCTTGATGTGGCTCGGGAGCGTACTGGCGGTAAAGCTGTAGCAGCCGGACAAGACGCCCGCCACAAAGGCAACAGCAACAAGCCAAAGCACACGAGAGATAAGCCAACAAAAACGCATGGTGTAAATTTATAAAAAGCCGCCCCCGGCAATGAGGCTAGGGTGACAAAAGTAAGTCGTAAAAGCTCTCTTTAACATGTCATCCCGCACACCGTTGCGGGATCAGTTGTAACTGTAAAAGAACGGCAATGAGGCCAGAGTGACAAGAACAAGTGATAAAAGGCTCTCCACAAGGGAGAGCCTTTAAAAAAGAGAGTCTTTAAAGTATGAATTCCGTTAAATCTTAGAGCGAGGTCTTGAACGTCCTAGAGCCGACCTTCACGATATACACGCCCTTGGCACCCGTATAGACCTTCTGCGCACTTCCGAGAGCGCGGGTGGAGCTAACGACGTTGCCGAGGCTGTTGAACACAGTGATGGACTTGCCCTGAGCATTGGCGACTACGATGTAGTTGTCAGAGGACTTATATACAGAAACAAAGCGCAAGCTCGGATCCATGGGCAGGGCTTGCGTGCCTGACGAACTCACTCCAAAATGGTGACCGGCTGAAGAAGATCCGGCTGTAGCGCTGGAAGACGAACGATGACTTCTACTGGAAGAAGACACAGCCGGACCAATCTGGCCACCGCTGCTGGAGGACTTCGCGGCATCCGCCGAAGAGGCGACTTCGCTGGCAGAGGATTCAGGCTTGCTGGCGCCAATAGGACCATCCAAGTCATAACCCTTCACGAAATTCCAGATATCGGAAACATCTGCCTTGGAAGGGCTATGCTGACGGCCCTCGAGTTTCAGGTGCTTCACGTAGATGCCGTTTTCGCACGGACCCCAAGTGTAAAGCGTAGCCTTGTTCTCGCTGTTCGGATGATTGTTCTCGACTTCCGCCTGAGACGGGCACTTGAACTGGTTGCGGTAATTTTTCAAGTTATTTTCAAGACCATCATAGCCCACCACGTTGTCGCTGGTTCCATGAGTATGGAAAATAGGTACCGGACGCTGAGCCGTGCCTGCACCCATCATCAGGTAGCCGGAGCAGGGGGCAAAGGCCGCAATCTTGTCGGCAATCTTACCCATGGCATGGTAAGAAAGCATACCACCCATGGAGAAACCCGACATGTACACGCGCTTGGTGTTAATCTTGTAGTCCTTGGCCAACTGGTCGATAATCTGCGTAATCCATTTGGTATCCTGGTCACCGCTGATATCCCAGGTACTGTAACCCGTTGCGCCCTTGGGATAGGCTACAACAAAGCCCGCCGTATCGGCGACAGATTCCCAGTGGGTATTGGACTGCTGGTAACTGGGGTCCTGGTCCATACCATGGAAAGACATGAGCAACGGACTATTGTCTGCAAGATTGGACGGAGCATAGACATAGACTTCTCTGCCCGAAACAGATATCTTTTTGTAGTCGTTGATGGATTTTCCGCCACCGCCGCCGCCCCAATTTCCACCGCCCCATTGAGCGAAAGATAGAGTTGCAGCAACGTAAACTAATAAAGGGAATTTCATGTTTGTACTCCTCAGTATTCCTTTTTTGGTTTACTCTTTAATTCCCTCCAAACCTAACCCATAAAAAATTTATATCCAAAACGAAGTGGAACAACAAGTTCCGATTATTTTTCGGTGTAAGAAACTACAACATAACACCAAGGCTAACCTCGGCCATGTCAAAACAAGCTTGACACTTTGCGTCCGTGACTGCATTTATCAAACACAAACCCCATAAATGGTTTACGCTTCTGTCGTCTAATTACTATCTTTACCGCGGAAAAATTTTCAACCGAGGCATAAAATGCTTGACATCAAGAAAATCCGAGAAAATCCGGAATACTATATTGCTGAAACCGAAAAGAAATATACGACCGTAAGCCTTCGTGACGTGCTCGCCGTCGATAACGAACGCCGCCCGCTCCTCACCGAAGTCGAACGCCTCAAGAGCGAACGCAACGCCCAGTCCAAGAAAATTGGCGAACTCAAGAAGAAGGGCGAAAACGCTGACGAAGCCCAGGCCGCCACACGCGAACTCGGCAACAAGATTGACGAACTCGACAAGAAGCTCAAGGAACTCGACTACAAGCAGACCGAAATGCTCATGCACGTTCCGAACATCGCTCCGCGTTCTCCGGAAGGCAAGGACAGTTCGGACAACGTTGTCGAAAAAGACGGCCCGATTCCGTTTGACTACTACGTGAAGAACGACGACTTCGCCCGCGTGGATCACAAGACGCTTGGCGAACGCCTCGGCATTTTTGACTTTGAACGCGGCGCCAAGATTTCTGGCAGCGGCTTCCCGGTCTATCGCGGTCTCGGTTCCCGCCTCGAACGCGCCCTCATCCAATTCTTCCTCGACGAACACCAGAAGGCCGGCTTCGAAGAATTTACGCCTCCGTACCTCGTCACCCGCAACACCATGCGCGGCACGGGTCAGCTCCCGAAGTTCGAAGAAGACATGTACCGCTGTGACAAGGATGACGACCTGTTCCTCATCCCGACTGCAGAAGTTCCGCTCACGAACCTCTACGCCGGCGAAGTGATTCCTGAATCCGAACTTCCGAAGCGCATTTGTGCTTATTCCGCTTGCTTCCGTCGTGAAGCAGGTAGCTACGGCAAGGACACCCGCGGGCTGCTCCGCTTGCACCAGTTCAACAAGGTCGAAATGGTTTACTTCGCCCACCCGGAAAAGAGCTACGAAGACCACGAAGAGCTCACCCGCTTCGGCGAAAAGCTCCTCGAAAAACTCGGCCTCCCCTACCACCGTCTTGCACTCTGCAAGGGCGACCTCGGTTTCGGTGCAGCCAAGTGCTATGACCTCGAAGTCTATGCTCCGGTCGAAAAGAAGTGGCTCGAAGTCAGCTCCTGCTCGAACTTCGAAGACTACCAAGCTCGCCGCGCCAACATCAAGACGAAGATTGGCGGCAAGAACGTCTACGTTCACACGCTGAACGGTTCCGGCCTCGCCACTCCGCGCGTGATGGTCGGTATCTGCGACAACTACCAGCAGAAAGACGGCTCGCTCAAGATTCCTGAAGTGCTTCGCCCGTACATGGGTGGGCTTGAGTTTATCAAACCGAAAGCCTAACCATGTAGTGAGGATTTTTCGCAAGAAAAATCCGAGTGCGAGGTTTCGCAAGAAACCTTGCCCGCTCATCGGGGTGGCATGGAATTCATCACCCCGAAGAAGTAATCACGTCAATATCATCCCGCACTCTGCGTCAATGTCATCCCGGACTCTGTTCCGGGATCACCAAAAACTTTCAGCAAGTCCTCATGGGCTTGCTTTTTTCATTGCCTCCGAACTGTCACCCCGCACACCGTTGCGGGGTCACCATTCCTACAACCTTTCCAACCGTTCATAAACGTCGTACAATCTCTGCACGCCGTTTTCAAGTCCGTAGTAATGTTTCACGTACGGCACCAAAAGCGCAAAAAACAGCACATCAAGCAACATTACAGGGATTTCAGGCATTACGACCACAAAAAGGATCCCGCCCACAGTCAATAGCGCAAACAAAATCATCACAAGTTCGTGCACCAGGCGTTCATGCTGAAAAAAGCCGATATGCGTCCGCACCGACAAGAGCTGTTCCGCCGTCAAAGGCACCCCCGCCTCTACCATTTCCAAAAGTTCTTTCTCGTAATCACTTAATTTCTTCAGCATATCCAAAATATACTGAAAAATTTCAAAAAAATTGAGCTATTGCAAAATAGAATGTTATTTTAAAGACATGGAGGAAATTCCATTCACATCTTTGCCGGCCATGTTCCTTGCGAACTGCGACCGATCCGATTTCAAAGGATGGTATCACCGTAAAGACGGTGAATGGTTTTCGTATTCAAAAAAAACGTTAAAGTCCAATACTTTGGCGCTGGCGCTTGCACTACACGAACTCGGGCTTCAAGAAAACGAAAGCGTCGGGATTATCGCACCCAGTTCCCCCAACTGGCTTATCGCCGACATGGCGGTCCAGCTGAACCACGCATGCGTTGTCCCGCTTTTTCCGAACATTTCATCCGAAAATTTTGCATTCCAGAGCAGCGATGCAAACATCAAGATTCTCGTTATCAACACCATCGAAGATCTTGACATTCCGCTCCTCGAAATGTTGTCCATTTTCAACAAAATCATCTGTATAGACAACGACTCGTTCCTCCCCGCGAACGGAATTTATTGGGACGACCTCATTAAAAAAGGGAACGAAATTCTCGCCAACAAGGAACAAGCAAAATGGATTGACAGGCAACTGGAAACCATCCACCCCGATGACATTTTCAGTATCATCTATACCAGCGGTTCCACAGGGCGACCAAAAGGCGTTGAACTCACGCACAGGAACATGTTAGTACAAATTCAAAATTTACTTCCGATGTTCCGCTTCAACAGCAAAAAAGACACATGCCTCACGATTCTCCCTGTAGCGCATGTTCTCGAAAGAATGGCGGTCTACGTTTACATCCAAAATGGTGTTCCCATTTACTTTGGTGACAATCCCCAGAATCTTTCGCACATGTTACGCGAAGTTCGCCCATCCGTCATGATTGTCGTGCCCCGCATTCTCGAACGTCTCTACGAAAGCATGACAACATCGGCTGACCGAGCCAAGGGATTCAAACGGATTATCATCAAGCACGCCATCAAAATTGCAAAAATTAAAGACCCGAACAAGCCACGGAACCTCATCCACTGGCTACTCAACTTTTTCGTCTATAAAAAAATGCGCGATGCCGTCGGTGGCAACTTCCGTATGATTATTTCGGGCAGCAGCGCATTGAACAAATCCATTTTACGCTTTTTGCTAAACATCGGGCTCCCCGTTTTCGAAGGCTACGGCATGACGGAATGCTCGCCGGTCGTCTCCGCAAATTGCGAACAAGCTATCAAACCCGGTTCCATCGGCAAGCCCCTCGCCCACCTCGATGTCAAAATCGGTGAATGCAACGAAATTCTCGTTCGAGGTGAAAGCGTTTTCAGAGGCTACCACAACCGCCCCGATTTGAACGCACAAATTTTCACCGAAGACGGATTTTACCATTCTGGAGACCAAGGCTACTTTGACGACGACGGCTATCTGTACTTTACAGGGCGTATCAAGGAACTTTTAAAAACAAGTACCGGGAAATACGTTAGTCCAAATCCCATTGAACTTGAAATCATACGACATCCGCTGATAGAACAGGCTCTCGTCATCGCGAACGACCATAAATTCGTTTCGGCCATCATTTGGCTAAACCCCGTTGGCGCCCGCCGCATGCTCAAGCCTCAAAACGAGAACTACTCCATTGCGAACGCACTGGAATCACCAATTATCCAAGCTTCTATTCAGCGCCATATCGAGCATATCAACAAGAAACTGAACCATTGGGAACAAATTCGCAAATGGACTTTGATTGGCGATGAACTCACCATAGAATCTGGGCTATTGACGCCCACATTAAAAATTCGGCGCACCGCTGCAGAAAAGCGATACGCCGAACAAATTGAAAAGATGTATAATTAGACGATAGATCGCTGCGCTGATAGACGAATGACGAAAGGTTTTCTGTTAAATCAATGCGCAAAGAGCCTTTATTTCTCTTTCGTCTATCGTCTATAGGTGCGTAGCACCGTTCTTTCGTCTAAAAATGAATCACGCGGACTTTGATGACCTTGTCGAGCTTGGAGAGCTTTTCGATGATGGAGTCATCGACCTTGCTTTCCACATCAACGAGGTTGTAGCCGATCTTGCCGTTGCTCTTGTTGCTGAACGAGGCAATATTGATGCCTTCGGCACCGAACACCTTCGTGATTTCGGAAATCATGTTCGGGACGTCCTGGTTGATGACCACGACGCGGCTCTTGACGCCGGCATGCGGGTGATCGACGAGGGCCGGGAAGTTCACGGAATTGCGGACGCAACCGAATTCAATGTAGTCCTTCAATTCTTCGACGGCCATCACGGCGCAGTTTTCTTCGGCTTCTTCGGTAGAGGCGCCAAGGTGCGGGAAGCAAGTCACCTTGTCGTTCTTGATGAGGTCTGCAGTCGGGAAGTCGCAAAGGTAGCCCTGGAGGGAACCAGAAGCGAGCATTTCATTCACCGGATCCATTTCAACAATACCGCCACGGGCGAAGTTCATGATGTAGCTGCCCTTGAAGCCGGCGAGGTTCTTGCGGTTGAGAAGATTTTCGGTCACACCCTTGATGAACGGAACGTGAACCGTGAGGAAGTCGGAATTTGCAATCACTGTGTCAAGGTCTGCAATTTCGACCTTGTTGGAAAGTTCATGCATGTTGTTTGCGTTCGGATACGGTTCGTAAGCGATGACGCGCATGTTCTTCCAACGAGCATAGTTAGCGACGAGCACGCCAATCTTGCCGAGGCCAATCACGCCGAGAGTCTTACCAGCGAGTTCCATGCCGGCGAACTTCTTCTTGCCGCTTTCGACGGTCTTTGCGAGGTCCGGGTCGGTGGTGTCGAGGTTCTTGACCCAAGCAGCGGCCTTGTCCACGTTACGGACGGCCATGCCGAGCACGGTCATCACGAGTTCGGCAACGGCGTTGGCGTTTGCACCCGGCGTGTTGAACACGCAGATGCCCTTTGCGGAGGCCTTGTCGATGGTGATGTTGTTCACGCCAGCGCCGGCGCGGGCGACAGCCAAGAGGCCGTCAAAGTTGTCGGTATCAACCTGGGCGGAACGCACCAAGATGGCATCCGGATTTTCGACGGAGTCGGAAACCTGGTAGAACGAGCCAAACAGGCTCAAGCCTTTCTTGGAAATGTTGTTCATCGTCTTAATAGTTGCCATTTTTATGTCCTTTGTTAATGTTTAAAATCTTGAGGGGCGCGTTACGGGTCAATCCAGCGGCCGCGCTCCTTAATCAAATTCACGAGTTCCTCGATGGCATCCTCTTCGGGGATATTCTTTTTAACAGCCGTCTTGCCTTCAAACAAGGTGATGCGGCCGGGGCCGCCTCCGACATAGCCGAAGTCGGCATCCGCCATCTCGCCCGGGCCGTTCACGATGCAGCCCATGATGCCGATAGAAATGTCCGAAAGGTGGCCAAAGCGGGCCTTGATTTTGCCCATCACCTGCTGGATGTCGTAGAGGGTGCGACCGCAGCTCGGACAGCTAATGAAGTTCGTCTTGCTGCGGCGGCAGTAAGCGGCCTGCAAGATGTCGAATGCGAGCAGAACACTTTCCTTGGCGCCCTTGTAGCCGTCAATAACAACGGCGTCGCCAAGACCGTCCGTCACGAGGCTTCCGATGTCGGCGGAAACGCGAAGCATGTCGCGCTCGCTATCGTTAATTTTGGCATAAAGCAAAATCGGGTCTTGGCGCTTCGCCGACTCCAGAGCCGCCGCTAAAGCGCGCACGCCAGAGACCATCTCATCGCCAGTGTAGCAGAACACGGAACCTGCGGGCACGCTCGCCGGATTCGCAGCGAACCCCGCAATGTCCATCGCATCCTTGAATTCCACGACCGGCTTTTCAGAAAGGCTCGGCAGCGCGAATTCCGCGTTGCGGCGTTCGCCGGTAAGTGCAATCGCATCGGCCTTCACGCCGACCTTCACCGGATTTGCACCGCCAATTTCCACGCCGGAAATTTTCGCGACAGAAGTGGCACGGCGTTCGTAATGGTACGGATCCTTTTCAAGAACCGGCACGTTATAGGCCGTCGGCGCAGAAGGCAATGCACAAGCCTTGATGAGTTCCTGCGCCACCGGGACTTCGGCCACCGGATCTTCGGTCAACGACACGCGAATCGTATCAGCAAGGCCATCGAGCAACAGTGCGCCGATGCCCGCGGCCGACTTGAGTCGTCCGTCGGCACCCGCGCCCGCTTCCGTCACGCCCACGTGGAACGGGTACGGCTTAAAATGTTCCTGCTTCAAGCGAGCGGCAAGCATGCGGTAGGCGGCAATCGCCACACGCGGATTGCTCGACTTGAGACTCAAGACAACCTGGTCAAAATGTTCCGCTTCGCAAACCGCCAAATATTCCAAGGCGCTTTCCACCATACCTTCCACGGTGTCGCCATAACGGTAAATCATACGGGCACTCAAGGAACCGTGATTTACGCCAATGCGGATGGCGCGGCCGAGGCGTTTCGCCTCTTGCACGAACGGCGTAAAAGCTTCGGCAACCTTTTCTTTGCCCTCATCAAACAACTTGTCCGTCTGCTGATCCAGCGTCAAAATGCCGGTATCCACGAAGTTACCCGGATTGATGCGAACCTTTTCCACCCACTTCAGCGCTTCAAAAGCGGCCTTCGGCTGGAAGTGAATGTCTGCAGAAACGGGCACGGTACAACCTGCGGCGCGTACACGTTTCATCACCTCTTCAAGACCCGCAGCATCAGCAAAAGTTGGAGCCGTAATACGAACCAAGCCACAGCCCACCTTGGCGAGCGCCAAAGTCTCGGCCACAGTCTTTTCGACGTCCTTCGGCTTGGTGGTGGTCATGGACTGAACTAAAATGGGGGCGTTGCCCCCTATCAAAGCCTCGCCAACGCGGACTTGTACAGTTTCCCTGCGAACCGCATTGAAGCGGTCAGCGACATACGGAAGTGTCGTAAATTCTAGCATAGCCCAAATTTAGTAAAAGCAAAAGCGCCCCCAAGGGCGCCAATTAGAAATAAATCCAATTTTGAGCCATCGTCATTCACGCCAAAGGCGTCAACTAATTAGCCCTTTTCAACTTCAGCTCTTTCCGCTTCGCATTCCTTCTTGTAGAAGGCTTCCAACTCTTCACGGCTCTGGTCAAAATACTTCTTGAGACTCGGGTCAAAGTGATGTCCCATCGACTTGTCGATGATATCATAAGCCTCTTCAAAGGAGAACGGCTCCTTATAGCACCTCTTACTCACGAGTGCATCATATACATCGGCAACAGCCATCACACGGGCCTCCAGCGGGATATTCTCCCCCTTCAACCCATACGGGTATCCGCTGCCATCCCAACGTTCATGATGGCTACCGGCCATATTCTTCGCAATTTCGACAAAGAACTCGCTCTGGAAATTCGAAAGCAGGTTCTTGATGATGATAGCTCCCTTCTCGGCATGGGTTTTCATCTCGGAATACTCCGCTTCGGTAAACTTACCCGGTTTGCAAAGCACATGATCGTCAATCGCAATCTTTCCGATATCATGCATCGGCGCAGCCGCGATCATATCCTCATAAAATTCTTTTGAGTAATTCAGACTCGGATCTTTCTGCATCTTGAAAACAAGAATGCTCACGACTTCCTTTGTACGCTTGAGATGCGCCCCAGTAATACCATCCTTGTTGTTCACCATTTCGGCCATGCCCACAAGCATCTGGTTTTGGAACAAACGAATTTGGTCTTTATTGTTCTTGATGAGCGCCGCAAGTTCCGTATTGTTGGCATCCAACCTTTCAATGTAGCGTTGGATATTGGTTTCATCTTCTATACGGAACAAGAATATTTGCGTTTTTTTGTTTTGGAGCACATTCCGCATCACGGCCTTATAGAAATGATCCTTGTACGAGAAACGATAAACCGTGTCACCGCTCGTCCCTTTCAACAGGTTCATGCCCCTCCTGAATATTTTGGACATGGCCATCTTTCTCGGCAAAATATGGTCTACGCGGCAATCCAACAATTCCGGGAAAAACTTGGTCGCGATATCGTTACAGCCCAAGTAAAGCCCTTTCGGTGAAAACGCCAAGTAAGCGGCCGTATTTTCAGCTTCAAGCGATTCAAGAACGGTATTCATCACATCATGCATTTTCACCAATGCGCAAATATAAAGCAGGACCAGTTCGTCGATTAAATAGACAAGCGGCATCAGCAACGTATCGTTTTCCATGTAGCGAGCCACAATAAACAAGCCTATGGAGAAAAAGGCCAAGGTCGCAATAGCAAACAAAGTCCTGTAGCTCACATTACGTTTCTGTCTTTCGGCAAGGACAATGACCACGATATTTGCAACAACGTAAGAATACAAAAGAATATTCCACAGAATATGCCCCGGTCCGTAAGTCGGCATATAACTACCGAATCCGTTCAGAACAACATACCGCACCGATTCATAGAAGATATCGCTAAAGCCAACCGTACAGGAAAGTGCAAACACAAGCGTACTGTAGGCAAACAATATCAGTTTCACCCACCTCGGAATATTAAACGAACACAAACGGCAAATCAGCAAGAACAGCAAAAGCGGCAAGAAGCACGAGCCCAAATAGCAAACTTTGTTTGCAACAATAGCGCCTTCGATTGTCGTCGAAAGAGCAAGGAACAGATGTCCAAAATCAGCAAGGACTATCGAAAAGAAAAACGCCGTAAAAAAGGAATTCAACGGTCTGCGATAAAAGCACGAAAGCAAGCAGGCGTTAATCCCCGAAAACACGCACATTGCAATCAAATAGTAAATAACAAACATAACATTCTCGTCAACAAGTTCAACAAATTAATGATCCACAGAACAATAGTATTCCGTCAACTGGTCCTGGCAATTCAAGAAACAGTCCTTCAACTGCGGGTCGAACTGTTTACCCATCGAAGCCAGTATTACATCGCGGGCCTCCCTGAAAGACATACGCTCCTTGTAACAGCGTTTGCTCACCAAAGCGTCATAGACATCGGCCAAAGCCATTATTCTCGCTTCCATCGGAATGTCCTCGCCCGAGCGCTGTTCCGGATATCCAGAACCGTCCCAACGTTCATGATGGTAAAGCGCAATATTCTTGGCCACGTTGACAAAATAACTGTCCTTCACGTCAGAGAGTAGCTTTTCGATAATGTTCGCGCCCTTCTCCGCATGAGTTTTCATGACTTCGTAATCGTCAATGTTAAAGCGGCCCGGCTTGCGCAAAACGGCATCGTCAATCGCCACTTTGCCCAAATCGTACATCGGGGCTGCAGCAACCAGCACATCGAGGAACTTGTCGGACAAATCCACGCCCATCGTCCGCATTTTCGTCACGAGAATCTTCACGACTTCGCTAGTACGCTTGATGTGGCCGTCCATGTTTCCCGCACGACTTTCCGCCATCTGCGCCATACCGACAATCCATTTTTCCTGCACCGACAATTTTTCGCTTTCGGTCTTTTCCATGTTCTTCTGCAACAAGGAATTGTTACGTCCCAAAGCATCGATATACCGCTGTTCCTGCGTATTGTCTTCTATTCTGAACAAGAAAACATTCTTTCCATGAACTTGTCTCAAAACCTTCACTTCGCATTTATAATGACGTCCCGAATATCTGAGCCCAGCCTCCTGGCAATAATCCGTCAAAATCTTGGATTTACCGTACTTTTCAATCCAAGACATAAAGCTCTGCTGCAATTCAGTCTCGCCCTTCAAGCGGGCATCCACTCTCATATTGACTATTTCCGGGAAAAACTCCTTCGCGATTTTATTCGCCCCCAAGTAGGCGCCATCAATCGAGAACGATATATAAGCATACGAATTTTCTGTTTCTATCGATTCAATCACGCAAGCCGTAATATCGTACCATTTGACGTTGTCGCAAATATAGAGCAAGACAATTTGGTCAAAGACAAATACGCATGGCATAACCAGCATATCGCAATCCCAAGCACGAGCCACAAAGAACGACAAAATGGTCGCAATTTCGCCGACAATCATCGCCGTGATATTTTTAAGCGAGACCATCTTTTGATGCAAGATTGCACGAATAATAATCCAAAGATCCAGCAAAACATAACCGATCAGGAACGCATTGAAAATGGCATGTCCCCAACCGTATGTCGCAACATAGTTGCCCACGCCACCGCGAACAACATATTCCACCGTTTTATAATAAGCCGGGAAATACCCCACCGTCATGGACAGAGCGCAAATACCAAAACTCACAATGACGAGGAACAGGCTTAGCCATCTCGGAATCTTGATCTTGCAAATTTGCAGAAGCGCAAAGAACATGAACATCGGAAGGAACGATGCGCCAAGGTAGTTGACCTTGTTTGCAATAACGGCGCCTTCCACAGACTCCGAGAAGCCCAACAGCCAATGTCCAAAGTTCGTTACAAGAATCGCGTAAAAAACGTAATAGACGTAATTGTTCCGCTGGTTCTGATAACGTAGAGAAAGAACCGCCAAGTTGACGGCCGACAAAACAAACATCAATGTCAAATAAATGTAACCCATATCCACAACTAACGCTTTTTCTATAAAGCTAATCTATTTTTACACGAAAAAACATGATATGCCTAAAAAAATCCTTTTTTTGTTCATAAAAGCGCGATAGGCATAAAAAAGAAACGCATAACTTGCGCCATGCGTTTCTTTTGATAAGCTAATATGAATTAGTCGTTATGGACTAGGCTTCTGCCGGAGCTTCAGGAGCTGGTGCTTCCGGAGCAGCTTCAGCAGCCGGAGCTTCAGCCGGGGCGGCCTTCGGAGGGAGCAAAGCCTTGATAGAGAGCTTCACCTTGCCCTTCGGATCGACACCGAGGCAGAGCACTTCGACTTCGTCACCGACGTGAACAACGTCTTCGACCTTTTCGACGCGGTGGTCGGCAAGTTCGGAGATGTGTACGAGACCGTCGCGGCCCGGGAGGATTTCGACGAATGCGCCAAACGGCTGGATCGTCTTGACCTTGCCCTTGTACTTGCGGCCCGGTTCCGGTTCTGCAGTGAGTTCTTCGATCATGCGGCGGCAAACTTCACCGGCCTTGCCCGTCGGGGCGGCGATGTCGATATTGCCGTTGTCATCAATGTTGATGGTGCAGCCAGTCTGAGCCTGCATACCCTTGATAACAGAGCCACCAGAACCGATAACGTCACGAATCTTAGCGGTCGGGATGCGCATCTTGAGCATCGTCGGAGCCTTTTCAGAAACGTGCGGGCGCGGAGCCGGCAAGCCGAGTTCGGCCATCTTGCCGAGGATGTGGATACGGCCCTGACGAGCCTGTTCCAAAGCTTCGCGCATGAGTTCCGGAGTGATACCGCGAATCTTGATATCCATCTGGAATGCAGTGATACCTTCAGCAGTACCCGTCACCTTGAAGTCCATATCGCCGAGGTGGTCTTCCGTACCGGTAATGTCGGACAAGATCTTGATCTTGCCGCCTTCCTTGACGGAACCCTTTTCGGAGATGAGGCCCATGGCGATACCTGCAACCGGAGCCTTGATAGGAACGCCAGCGTCCATCAAGCTGAGGCAGCCACCGCAAACAGAGGCC
>Ga0129307_1002297_pt1 | contig 15625 bp, 18 predicted proteins | sample P1105metagenome_FD_94437 | JGI IMG/M metagenome (GOLD analysis project Ga0129307, IMG submission 94437) | Capybara group fecal microbial communities from Wisconsin, USA - P1105 metagenome | ecosystem: Host-associated > Mammals > Digestive system > Large intestine > Fecal | place: USA: Wisconsin... | reverse complement strand
ATATTTTGGATGATATGGGTATTACAAGATATTGTTGTAGAAGAATGTTAATTTCTCATGTTGAAACTTGGGAATAATCTTTATCCTTTTTTATTTTTTATTTTAGGCTTAAATGATTATTTTTCAATTTGGGAATTAATTAGCTATTAATAGTTTACACTATTGATTATTGTTTAATAATTAGGAGTTAAATAATGGCTGCAAATGAAGACAATACAAAAAAATTAACAAGATTCGAAAAGGCTAGGGTTTTAGGTGCAAGAGCTATTCAGCTTTCCATGGGTGCTAAACCTATGAAACATAAGGAAATCGAAAAATTCCTAAAAAGTTCCAAATCTCTTGATCCTATTGATATAGCTACTAAGGAACTTGAATTAGGCATTTTGCCTTTAAACGTTAGACACAAAGAATAAATCATTTATTCTTTTATCTATTCTTTTTTATTTTTAAAAAGGAATTTAAAAATCGTAATTGTTCTTTTTATTTAAAAAAGAATTCTATATTTAATGATTAAGTATTTAAGTGATTAATTACTTAATAATATTATAAATAAATTATTAAAATTATTTAATTTAGATTTTAAATCATATAATTTATTTAAATTTATTTATTTCTTTAAATTAAGAATATCATATGCAATCTATAAATCAACCTTCTAGTTTTTTTATGATTTCAAATCCATTATAGATTTTATGGTAAGACGAATTGAAAAAGGATTCTTTTGAATCTCATTGGTAAATTGATTATTGATTAATTGTTTGATAATGAATTATTGATTATTTAATGATCATTGGTTGATTAGAACTTTATAGTCAATATTAGGTTTATTCAGTCCGTTGTTATAGGAAAACTAGCTATTGCATACTTAAAATTGCATATTTAATTATCTGAAATTTAGGAATAGTTAAATTTTATTTATAATATTAATTTAAATTATTCTTTATAACCTATGAGGTGTTATTTTGGATAGTGTAATTGAAGATGTTCGTGTTAGAAAGATTTTAGACAGCAGGGGAAATCCTACTGTTGAAGTGGAGATAATTACCTGGAACGGATTTGGAAGAGCTGCTGCACCGAGTGGTGCAAGCACTGGTTCTAGAGAAGTCGTTTCTTTCCCAGAAGGCGGAGTGAGTCAAGTAATCACTGAGGTTGAAGATTTAATCTCCTCCGAACTTATTGGTATGGCTGCTGAAGACATTGAGGACATTGATGAAATCCTTAAGGAAATTGATGGAACCGACAACTTGTCTGCAATTGGTGGAAATACCACTGTAGCTGTTTCAATGGCTGCAGCTAAAGCAGCGGCAATGAGTTACAATTTGCCTCTTTACAATTTCTTGGGAGGCAATTTCATTAAGGAAATTCCTTATCCATTAGGAAATATGATGAATGGAGGGGCTCATGCAGGTCCTAATGCACCTGACATTCAAGAGTTCCTTGTTGTTCCTGTTGGAGCAAATGACATTACAGAAGCGGTTTTCGCTAATGTCGAAGTTCATAAGAGATTAAAGGAACTCATAAGCAAAAAAGACCCTAGCTTCACTGGTGGAAAAGGTGATGAAGGAGGATGGATTCCAAACATCACTAATGATCAAGCTTTGGAGATTCAAGCTCAAGCTTGTGAAGAGGTTGGTGACGAGCTTGGTTTTATCATAAAGCCTGGTTTGGATATGGCTTCATCTGAATTCTGGAGTGAGGAAGAAGGAAAATATGTCTATGGTCAGGACGGTCTTGAAAGAGACAGCGGTGACCAGGTTGATTATGTAAAAGACTTGATTGAAACTTATCATATGTTCTATGTTGAAGATCCTTTTGATGAGAAAGATTTTGAAGGATTTGCAGAGCTCACTGCAAAAGTAGGCAACAAATGCCACGTTTGTGGAGATGAGTTATTCGTAACCAATAGTGAATTGTTGGCTAAAGGAATTGAAATGAATGCTGCAAATGCAATCATAATCAAGCCAAATCAAATAGGTACTTTAACAGATACTTATGCAACTGTAAGATTAGCTAAAGAGAATGGCGTCATGCCTGTTGTTTCACACAGATCCGGTGAGACCTGTGATGAAACCATTGCTCACTTGGCAATTGCATTCGGTGCGCCAATGATTAAGACCGGTGCAATTGGTGGTGAAAGAATAGCTAAACTAAATGAACTTATCAGAATTGAAGAGGAAATGTCCAATCCTAGAATGGCTGGTTTATATTAGATTTCTTTTCAATTCAGTTAATCAAATTCAGTTCAAATCATGATTATAGTAAATTTTAGAGCGAGATTTACTTTAATAGGTAGTTAAATTTATTAATTATTAAATTAAATCTTTTTATTATCAAAAAAAGTTTTATTTATAATTAATCTTTAGGTAATTTATTAATAGGCTTATAAAAGAATTTATAGTGTTTTATCAAGTTTATTAATTAAATTATTAATTAATAAAAATTTTAAGAAGAAAATGGTGTAAAAATGTCAACTGTTATTATTGATGCAAGCAAATGTGAAAATGCAGACTGCGGTGAATGTGTAGATATGTGTCCTATGGAAATCTTTTCCTTAGACGGAGACAAAATCGTAACTGATCATGAAGACGAATGTACTTTATGTGAAGTATGTGTCGACATGTGTCCTAACGACTGCATTACTATCAAAGATGAATAGATTTGTTGATTTTAGACAAGAGTTCATTTAAAGTCCTTTGGATTTTATTGAATTCTTTTCTTATTTTTTAATTATTATTAATAATTAAATTAAATTTCAATAAAAAATTTCAATAAAATTATGTTTTATTTTATATGGTGATAAAGTGTCAGATTTATTAATCCCTTTAGAAAAGTATTTGGCTGCTGGGTTACACATTGGTACCCAACAAAAAACTAGTGACATGGAAAAATACATTTTCCGTGTAAGATCCGATGGTTTATATGTCTTAGATGTTCGTAAAACTGATGAAAGAATCAGAGCTGTTGCTAAATTCTTAGCAAAATACGACCCAGATGACATTTTGGTAGTAGCTACCCGTCAATACGGTCAAGCTCCTGTTAAAAAATTCGGTGAAATCACTGGCTGTAAAACCATTCCTGGTAGATTCATCCCAGGTACCTTAACCAACCCACAATACGCTAAATTCATTGAACCTAAAGTTATTGTTGTAACTGACCCAAGATCCGACTCTCAAGCAATTTTAGAATCCAAACAAAACGGTATTCCTGTAGTAGGTTTATGCGATTCTGAAAACTTACTTGCTAACGTAGATATTTGTGTTCCATCTAACAACAAAGGTAGAAAAGCTATCGCTTTAATATACTGGTTACTTGCAAGACAAATCTTAAGAGAAAGAGGAATTCTTGGCGAAGACGAAGATTTAGACATTGAATCTTCTGACTTTGAACTTAAATTCTAGTTAATTAATTTTAATTAATTAATTAACTTTTTCTATTATTTTTACTTTTTTAAACTTTTTTAAATTCTATTTTTATCTATTTTACCTATTATCCTATTTTTATAATTTAATTTATACTCTAACTATTTTTAAAAAAATTAAATAAATTTTTTATATTAAGTAAATTAAATTATTAATTAATTCTTAAACTTTATATTGAAAATAATTTAAAAATGGGTGAAAATATGATTAGAGAACCTGCAGTTGCTGGCGCATTTTATGAAAGTAATGTAAAATACTTAAGAGAATCAATTGAGGACTGTTTTAAACATAGGTTAGGGCCTGGTGAAGTGCCTAAGCTATCAAGGATAAATAAGGAAAAGAAGGTTAATGCGATTATGGTTCCACATGCAGGCTATGTCTACTCTGGCCCAACTGCAGCTCATGCTTATTCTAAATTAGTTCAGGACGGTTATCCAGAAACCTTTGTAATACTTTGCCCTAACCATACTGGCTTTGGAGAAGAGGTTTCTGTATATAATGAAGGTTCATGGGTAGTTCCAAATGGAGTCTGTGATGTGGACAATGAACTTGCAGATGAAATCATCAAGAACTCCAATTTCGCTAAGGCTGATTTCAAGGCACATCTTCAGGAACATAGCTGTGAAGTTCAACTCCCATTCCTAAAGTACTTTGACAGCAACTTCAAGATTGTTCCAATCTGCATGATGGATCAATCTGTTGAAACATCTAAAGATTTGGCAAATTCAATCTATGAATCTAGCCAAAACTTGGGAAGAAAAATCACTTTGATTGATAGTACTGATTTATCTCATTTTAAGTCTCAGGAAAAGACCATTGAACATGACAACCTTGTGTTTAATGAAGTGTTCAATGCAAATACTGAAGGACTCTATCAAGTTGTAAAAAATGAACAAATTAGTATATGTGGATACGGTCCAACTATGGTAAGTATGGAATTTTCTAAAAAATTAGGTCAGAAAAACTTTGAACTCCTACAGCATTCAACAAGTGGTGACATCACTTTGGATTATGCATCTGTAGTTGGATATGGATCTGGAGTATGGTATTAAATTTAAAAAAACTTTTTTAATTTTTATTTATTTTAATTTTATCTTAATTTATTTTTAATTTTTTTATTTTAATCTACTTTATTATTTTGAGTGATCTCTTATGTCATCAAGTAAGGAATATTTAGAATACATATTGGAGCAACTTTCAGATTTGGAGGAAATATCCTATCGGGCTATGATGGGAGAATACATTATCTACTATCGTAGCAAGATTATTGGTGGAATCTACGATGACCGGTTCCTCGTAAAACCTGTAAAAGCAGCTATTGAGATGATGCCTGAAGCAGATATGGAATTTCCTTATGATGGTGCAAAGGAAATGGTGCTTGTGGATGATGTGGATGATAGAGAATTTTTAAAAGAGTTATTGGAAGCGATGTATGTTGAACTTCCAGCTCCTAAGAAAAAGCGTAAATAACTTTTTTCATAGATTATTTTTATTTTAAATCTTACATTCCAATGATTAGACCTACCATGTTTTCAGCGCCTATGGTCATGGATAGCAAGGTCATTACTGCAGCTATTGCAAAAACAACAAACCAAATCAAGATGTTCCATTTCATCACTTTAATTCCATCCAATGTTGCAAAAGGCAATAGGTTAAATGCTGCCAAATAGCTGTTTACAGAGTACCCTACAGTACAGATTAAATATATTAAATGAACTATTTGTGAGTGGATTGAAAAAGGATATATCAAGGCAGCAATAATTATGAACACTAATGCAAGTCCCATATTGGTCATTGGCCCTGCAATTGCAATTCTGCCCAGTAACCGTATTTCATTGATACGAACTTGTGTCCAATCTCATGCAATAGGAATCCTGCACCAACACCAATCATGACTATTGGCAAGATTGAAGCTATTCCAAATGGATCTGTTCCAACATTGCATATTGCAAAAGAAATTGAGAGCACTGCAAATGCAATCAGCAAGTCTCTTATTTCATTTTTTTAAATTCATACATATAATTAAATATTTACTTTACCATATAAAGTTTTTTCTAAATATTTTGCTGTTTCCTTATATTTTTTGATAGTGTCTAATTCAGATTTAATGCTTAGAATTTTCTAATAGGTTCTTAATAAATTTAAACATTTTAAAAATAGTAAAATTGATATTTATTTAAACCATATATAAAATTATGGATATTATTACAAAATTTAAAGATTTATTGATAGATTCATTAAAAGAAAATAAAAAGATGATTTTGGTATTTTATGCTATTTTTTTCGTCTCATTTATTTTATCTGCTGCCTTAGTTGGTGGTCATATGGAAAATGTAATAGATGATACACCAGATTCCGCTGGTGGCAGTAAAGATGGAAATGTAACTGCAACAGAACTTTTTTTACATAATGAGCTTGGTGGAATAGAAGTTTATATAGCGTCTATATTATTCGGTATCCCTGCAATAATTTTAATTATATATAATGGAGTCAGTTTAGGATTAACTGGGGCATTATTAAGTCATTTCATGCCAAAAGGATGGATTCAGTATATAATATATCTAATTCCTCATGGAATATTTGAGTTTACAGCAATGGTTATCCAATCAGTTGCAGGAATCCTGTTATTCCTATTCATAGTGGACTTTTTAAAGGGATTAATTAGAAGTGAAAAGAATGGATTTAAGGAAAAAGTCATCTTTTCATATGAAGAAAACAATAAAAGATTTATTCAAAGTCTGGTATTGATGATTTTTGGTACAATATTATTGCTTATAGCAGCTCCAATTGAAGCATATGTCTCTATTCCATTATCTAATTTTATATTAGGAGTTTAATTTAATAGGATTTGAGATAAAATAATTCAATTTTTTAATTTTTATTCTTATATTACTCAATTTCCTATTTTTTTAACCTTTTTTTATTATAATTCCTACTATTTTTTATCTTTTTTTACCCAGTTTTCACAACTGTCATCCTGTTTAATCAGTTTTTTATGATAATTGCAAAAGAATTGGGTGCATAAATCCAAATCAAATTCTAAATATTTGCAATTATAACATTCTTTCTCTTCTCTTTTTTCCATATCTATAGTATAGTTTTTATACTATTTAAGATAAATTTATAAATATATTAAATTTTATACAATTAAAAAGAATTTCAAAATCAAATATTGGATTAATTTAAAAAAATTAGGGAGAATTATAGATGAGACATATATCAGTAGCTTCTGCACCGGGAAAGACAATCCTTTTCGGTGAGCATTCAGTAGTGTATGATGAACCGGCTATTGCAGGTGCAGTCAATAAAAGGGCTACAGTAAGCATTCGCAGATCAAATAACAATTACTCCACATTAAAGTCCAATGATTTAGGTTTTGAAGTGAAGATGGATACCCGTAGAGGAACTTACACATTGGTTAGAGGAAAGCCTGGCATTATTCGCTATATCTTAAATGCTATGGGAAAGTTCCATGATCACAGTAACATTGACATGAGCTTGTCCCTTAATTTGCCTATAGGTTCTGGTTTAGGTTCTTCTGCTGCTGTAACTGTCGCTACAATTGCTGCATTGCATCATTTTCATGGTGTTGAATTCAATAAGGAAACACTTGCACATGAAGCTCATGGAGTGGAAGAGGATGTTCAAGGGATAGCAAGTCCATTGGATACCTTGATAAGTACATATGGTGGATTAATATATTTATCCCGTGAGAAGAGGATAGTTCGTTTTGACAGTCATTTGGATGCTCCATTTGTTGTTGGATTCACAAATAAGTATGGAAACACAGCTAAAATGGTCAAGAACGTAAAGACATTAAAGGAAACCTATCCTGAATTGGTCAATCCAATAATCTCTACAATGGGTAAGATTGCCAATGAGGCAAGAGTTGCAATCATAAAGAATGATGTGGAAAGGATTGCTGAACTTATGAACTTGAATCAGGGATTGCTTGACTCTTTAGGTGTAAACACCTATGAATTGTCCAGAATGATTTATACTGCTCGTGACAATGGAGCGTTAGCTTCTAAAATCACCGGTTCTGGTGGTGGTGGAAGCATAATTTCATTATGCAGTGAAGAGACAATAGATGAAGTTGCTGAGGCAATCAATGTTGAAGACAAGACAATTAAAGTCAAGTTCTCAAAGGATGGTGTTTTAGTAAATAGGAGAGCCCCTCCTTTACCTTAAATTTTGTGATTGCAATGAAAACTGTTTATTGTTATTTTTCATTTTTTTAAATTTATTCTAAATTTATTCTAAATTTATTCTAAATTTATTTTAAATTTATTTTAAAATTATTTTTATTTATAGTGTGATTTTATGATTATTTTAAAGATTGGTGGAAGCATATTAACTGAAAAGGATTCAGCAGAACCTAAAGTTGATTATGATAATTTAAATCGTATTGCAGAGGAAATCAGACAATCATTATATGCTGAGGAAATCAGCAATGACTTGATAGATGGTCTTGTAATTGTTCATGGTGCAGGTTCTTTCGGTCATCCGCCTGCTAAAAAGTATCAAATTGGCCAACCTTTTGAAATGAAGGATTACCTTGAAAAGAGGATAGGATTTGCTGAAGTTCAAAATGAGGTCAAGAAATTGAATTCAATCATCTGTGAATCCTTGATTGAACATGGCATTCCAGTTATTGCAATACCTCCATCTTCATTTATAACATCACACAATAAGAGGATCTATGACTTTGACTTGAACTTGATAAAAACATATCTTAGAGAAGGATTCGTACCTGTTCTCTTTGGAGATGTGGTTATTGATGATGAAGTGAAGATTGCTGTCATCTCTGGAGATCAAGTGCTCCAATACATTGCTAAGTTCCTAAAGTCTGATAGGATTGTTCTTGGAACTGATGTTGCAGGAGTTTATACCAAAAACCCTAAAACACATGATGATGCAGTTCATATTGATGAAGTGAACTCCATTGAAGACATCAAGTTCTTGGAATCCACTACCAATGTTGATGTAACCGGAGGTATGGTTGGAAAGGTAAAAGAGCTTTTAGACTTAGCAGATTATGGAATAAGCTCTGAAATCATCAATGCAAATGAGGAAGGGGCAATTGCAAAGGCATTGCAGGGCATGAAAGTGAATGGAACTAAAATCTGCAGAAAATAATTTTAGTTCTTTATTGCTCTTTTTCACCATTATTTTTTCTTTTTTAGTATTATTTAAGCTTTTTTTAAACAATTTTTTCTTAAAATACTCTATTTTTACCCAATATTTAAATATAATGAAAATAAAAAATTATAAATAGTTAAAATATATGCAATTTTCATATATTTTGAATTTAAAAAATTAGAATTAATTTAAGTCGGATTTTAATGTTTTTAAATTCATTCGGGACCTAATTAAACACGTAAGAATATTTTATTTAATTTAACTTTTATTTATAAGGGCTTTTTTAAATTTAATTTTTCTATTTATAATAATTTTATATTGATTAGTTTATTTTAGATATTTAAACTACTTTTAAAGGTTTACTATTTAAAAAATAGTTGATTATCTAGAGTTTATAAGATTGCTTTTTTTAGGTTCTAATGATTTAATACGGCTTAATATTAATTTAAACATATTATACTTACATTTTATTAATAATTAAAGAGGAAACAATGATTTCAGATAGAAAATTAGAACATCTATTGATTTGTAAGAATTATGATGTTAATTATAAGGATAAGACTACAGGCTTTGAGGATATTGAATTGATCCATAGAGCATTGCCTGAAGTTCATAAAGAGGAAATTGATATTTCAACAGAGGTTTTCGGCAAGAAATTGGAATCCCCTTTATTCATTACAGCAATCACTGGAGGACATCCTGCTGCTAAGGACATCAATAAGGAATTGGCTACTGTTGCAGAAGATAAGCAAATAGGTTTAGGTTTAGGTAGTCAAAGGGCAGCTATTGTCCATCCTGAATTAAGAGACACTTATGATGTTGTAAGGGAAAATGCTCCATCCGCACTTGTTTTAGGAAATATTGGAGCACCTCAATCTGATTTGGCAGAGGAAGCTGTTGAAATATTGGACAGTGATATTTTAGCAATCCATTTGAACCCTTTACAGGAAGCTATTCAACCTGAAGGAGATGTTGATGCAAGAGGATACATAGATTCAATAGCTGAAATTTGCAAATCAGTTAAGGTTCCTGTCATGGCAAAGGAAACAGGTACTGGAATTAGTGCTGAAGATGCAAAGACTCTTGAAAATGCAGGAGTAAGCTTTATTGATATAGAAGGTGCTGGCGGAACCAGTTGGGCTGCTGTTGAAACCTATCGTGCAGATGACAGATATTTAGGAGAATTGTTCTGGGATTGGGGAATTCCTACTGCTGTAAGCACTGCAGAAGTAGTGAATTCTGTTGACATTCCAGTTGTCTCTTCTGGCGGTATCAGATCAGGTCTTGATGCTGCAAAGGCAATTTCACTTGGTGCAGATGCTGTTGGTATGGCACTTCCTGCACTTAAAGGAGCCTATGAAGGGCAAGATGCTTTAGTTCAAATGGTTGAAAGGTTCAATGAATCATTAAGAATAGCTATGTTTTTAGTTGGAGCTTCAAATATCGAGGAGCTTAAGAATTCAAATCTCATCATCAAAGGAGAAACTAAAAACTGGTTAGAAGCAAGAGGCTTTGATACAAAAGCATATGCTAGAAGATAATTCATAAGAGAATTATCTTAAAAAATTCTATTTTTTAATTTAAGAGTTTTAACTCTTATTTTTATATTATTTAGAATGTATTGTACTTTATAATTTGAAAATAAAAATCATACTAATTATTTTACGGAAAAAAACAAAAAGGAGGCAATAAATGACTGTAGAAGTTATTGCAATAGGTGGATATGAAGAAGTAGGAAAGAACATGACTGCAGTAAAAGTCGGTGAAGATGTAATCATCTTTGATATGGGTATCCACTTAGACAGAATCAGCATTCACGAAGATACAGATATTGATAGAATGCATAGTTTGGATTTAATCGAAAGAGGAGTGATTCCAGACGATACAATCATGAAGGATGTAGACGGAAAAGTTAAGGGTATAGTGTTCTCACACGGTCACTTGGATCACATTGGTGCTGTTGCCAAATTGGCTCATAGATACGATGCACCAATCATCGGAACCCCTTATACCACTGCATTAATTGAAAAGCAGATTAAAGGAGAACGTAAATTCAAGGTAAACAATCCAATAAGGCCATTAAATCCTGGAAGCAAGATCAAGTTGTCCAAGGACATTACATTGGAGTTTGTACAGTCCACTCACAGTATTCCTCAAGCGGTGTTCCCTGTATTGCACACCAATGAGGGAATAATCGTTTATGCATTGGACTTCAAGTTTGACAATCATCAAAAGGTTTCCCCGCCCCCTGATTACAACAGACTTAGGGAATTAGGTAGAAAAGGAGTATTGGCTCTTATTGTAGAGACTACCAATGCAATCAATTACACTGAAACCAGAACATACTCAGAAAAGGTTGCAAGAATAATTCTTGAAGACTTGATGAGAGAACCTTTAAAAGCAAAAGAAGGTATGATTGTAACCACTTTCTCATCTCATATTGAAAGGATTCAAACCATTGCAGACATTGCAAAGGACAGCGATAGGGAAATTTTCTTTTTAGGACGTTCAATGGAAAGGTTCTGTGGAATAGCACAAAACTTGGGAATCTTGAAATTACCTGCAAACGCTTATGTTTATGGATCTCCTAAAGCGGTCAATAAGGCGCTTATGAAGGCTGAAGAGGATAGGGACAAGTTCTTGCTTGTAACCACTGGTCACCAAGGTGAACCTGATGCATTGCTTCCAAGAATAGCAAGTGGAAGAACTCCATTCAATGTAAAGAAAGGAGACAATGTCATATTTTCAGCACCTATCATTCCAAATCCAACCAATGCTGCAAACAGACATATTCTTGAATCCAAACTAAAGGCAAATGGTGCAAGAATCTATGCAAACGCTCACGTTTCAGGACACGCTGGTCGTGAAGACCACAGGGATTTCTTGAGAATGCTTAAGCCAAAACACATCATTCCTGCTCATGGAGAGCTTGATATGTTAGTTGCTTATGGAGAGCTCGCAGAGGAAGAAGGATACAGAATAGGAAACAATATTCATATTTTAAGAAATGCACAAGCTCAAGTCTTTAATGGCCATTAGTTAATCTAATTAACTCATTTGAGCTTATTTCTTTAAAAAATCATTTTTACAAATTAATTTTAATTAAGTATTTAATTAAGTTTCAATAAATATTAGTCTAGAGGGAGAATTATGTCTGATGTTACTGATGTCTTAAAACAATATTCCAAAGATGTTGTAAAAACCATTGAAGAGAATCTTAGTGTTATTGAACCACAGGATTTACAGGATGCTTGTCTTTACTTAACTAAAGCTGGCGGTAAAATGCTTAGACCAGCTCTTACTTTAATCTCTGCAGAAGCAGTTGGAGGAAAAAAGGAAGATGCATTGAAAACTGCTGCTGCTTTAGAGCTTATTCATACTTTTTCACTTATCCATGACGATATCATGGATGATGATGACATGAGAAGGGGAATGCCTTCCGTACACAAGGTATGGGATGAGCCTGTAGCTATTTTAGCAGGAGACACCTTATTCTCAAAAGCCTTTGAGATGGTGATTGATTCCAAAGAGGAAAATGCAAACCCTGCAAATGTTGCAAATGCATTAGCTACTGTTGCAGATGCTTGTGTAAAAATCTGTGAAGGTCAAGCTTCCGATATGAGTTTCGAAGGTAACTTTGATGTGAAGGAAGCGGAATATTCTGAAATGATCTTTAAGAAAACTGGTGCATTGATTGCTGCAGCTACCAAAGCAGGAGCAATTATGGGTGGGGCAGATGATGAAACTGTCAATGCTTTATACGAATATGGTCGTATGATAGGTACCGCTTTCCAAATCCAAGACGATTACTTAGATGTAATCAGTGATGAGAAAGACCTTGGAAAACCTGTTGGAAGTGATATCGCTAAAGGTAAAATGACTCTTATGGTTGTTAAGGCATTAGCTGAATCTGAAGGTGAAGACCATGAAAGATTACTTGAAATCTTAAAAGAAGAAAATTCTTCACAAGAAAACGTACATGAAGCTATTGATTTATTCAATAAATATGGTTCCATTGAATATGCTCACAATCTCGCTTTAGAAAACGTTGATGGTGCTAAGAAAGTACTCGAAATATTGCCTGACTCTGAAGCTAAAGCAATGCTTATCGCTTTAGCAGATTTTGTTATAGACAGGTCTTCTTAATTTTAGTATTTTCTTATTTTCTTATTTTTTATATTTTTATCATTATCTTTTTTACTTTTTCAATTTTTTATTCTTTATTTTAATAATTTTACCTATTTTGGCTCTTTTTATCTTTTTTTACTCTTTTTTGCCTAATTTTTTAAGTTAAGTTTATAAATAATTTAATTTAAATTAATAATTATAACAAGCTATTTTATTACTAGTTTTAAAAAAATTAGTTTATGGGGAGGTTTATGTGGATTTAAGACGTTTATTATTGGTATTGTTAGTAATTGCTGTGGTTTTAACTAGCTCTTTCTTTTTATTGAATTATGATGAAACCATTAAATACAATAGGGTTAGCCTTACAAACTCCTCCAGCATTGACATGCCAATAAGTGATCAATCTACAAATGCAGTTATTAAAAATGGAATTTACCTAATCAACGACACTCAGCATGATTTGACTGTGATGTATTTCAATAGTGCACAAGGAAATCAGGTTGCAGCAGTTGAATTGGAGTATATCCGTAATGATTTCATATCAAATTCCGTTCAGGAAACATTAGGAAATCAAACCATTTGGCATAATGAGGAAAATGGAACTTACATGGCTTTCATTGGAAATCATGTCACTCATGACAATATCCTGATAATCTGTAAAGACCCTGAAATGCTAGAGCATATGATCGGTTCTGTTAGTTACCAATATTTCAATGAAGAAACAAACACTACAGAAACCTTGACTGGTGAGAATCAAACTTCTGCAAACGCTACAGCTAATCAAAGTGTAGTCAATACTGGAATTGACAGTACAAGTTCAGCTTCAAACCAATCAGGCTCATCAAATAATGTGCCTGCCGGTTATTACTGGTCTGGTCAGGATTCAGATTACATAAGGGAATACACTGATTCTAAAGGTCTTTATCATATTGATCGTCTTCATGGTGATAATGAAGTCATTGATAAAGTGAACAATAAGCATTATACAAATGGTGTGGAAGATACAGAAGCATTTAATAAGGATTTTAATTAATTTGATTATTTAATTATTTAATTATTATCTTTTTTTCTTTTTCTTTTTCTTTTTGCTTTATTTAGTTTATTTGCTCTATTTTTTATTTTTACAGCTATTCACTGGTTTTTTAAACTTTTTATTCTATTTTTTCATCAAATATTTATATGTCATATGATTTTAGAGTAGTGTCATTAAATTTAAGAACGAAACATTTATATACTAGTATGTGTATAATACTTATTGTGATTAGAAAAAACTTAAGTAAATTTAAGTCTGCTTATTTTTTTCAATCATTAAAAGTTTCATTAAAATTTAGAAACTAAAGATGTTTCATTAGTGAATTAGTGTAGTTCGACCTCTCTCTTGTTTGTTTAACTTTAACACCTTTTGCTATCTCATTCATATATGCACTAAATTTTAATGGTTGATTAAAATAAGATCTAATCCAATTAATATCGCACATAAATTAAAAAAAAATGGTTAATTAAAAAGTAGGTAGAAATCAATCTTATGCATTATTCATAAGCTAAGGAATATGGTCTGGGGGTGAATTGTATTCCTTATTATTGAATAGGAATTGGGGGTGATTCTTATTCAATCACTTGCTTGTGATTTTTGTTCATATTTGATCTCCTTTGAATGTACTGGAATATAATTTGGGGGTGAATTATATTCTTTAAGTTAGGATAAGAATTGGGGGTGATTCTTATTCTTTTTGGAAAAAAGGTAATGGGGGTGTTATCTTTTTTCCCATCTTTTTCCTATTTTCCTATTCTATTCTTTTCCACATTTCCATTTTTTTTAATCTCTTTTTTATCATTTTTGCCCTTAACTTTAAGAACAAGTAATTACAAAATAATATATAAATATTATTTTTTGGTTATTTTAATCAAAATTAGGTGAGTATATGATTAAAAATTATAAGTTTGATGAAATTGCAGACATTTTCACTGGAATTAGGGTCAAACGTTATCAAAAAGGTATCACAGTAGAGCAGAAAGTACTTAAGAAAACGTATGAAGACAGTTCAAGGATTGAAACTGAGGATGTAGAGGTTTCTGAAGATATAAATCCTAAGTTTTATTCAAGGAAAGATGACATTGTCATTTTGCTTGCAGGATCTACTGTAAGCAAGCTCGAAGAGGAAGGAATAATCATCCCTATGTATTATGCTGTTGTAAGGGTTAAGGAAGGATTTGACGTTGACTTCATCTATCATCTCCTTAAAAGTGATATCTTCCCAAGGGAATTGCATAAGATTGTAGAGGGAACTACCTTAAAAATCATTAAAACCACTCACCTAAAAGAAATTAACTTGCCTATTCCTGATTATGAAACTCAAGTGGAATACGGAAGATTATTTAAATTGATGGACAAAAGAATCAATCTAAACCAGGAATTGATTGAATTGGAAAGACAGAATGAGAAATTGATCATGAAGAATTTATTAGAGAGATTAGATGAAAACTAATCACTGGTCTTGATTATAATTATTTTTATTATTTTAATTTAGGGGTTATGATATGGAGAACTTTTTAGGGCGTCAATTATGGTCCATTTATGAAGATTTGAAAAGAGGAAATAGGATTGGTTTTTTAACTGATGATGAGTTTCAAAAGTATTTCCTAGGCTTTATTTCCTATAAGTATCTATCTGAAAAACTGGAGACTTACATTAATAATGAATTGAAAGCTGAGAACCTTAAGTTTGAAGAAGCATATAATCTTAAAGCTTTTAAAAAATCCTTAAGAGAAAAGTCAATTGAAGATATAGGATACTTTTTAAGCCCTGACCTTTTATATAAAAACATTGTCTCTTCAAAGAATTATGGGAATATCATTATTGAAGAATTGGATAAGGCATTCAATGAAATCAGCGATTCTTCTGTGGGAAGAGAAAGCCAAGAGGATTTCCAGAACCT
>Ga0129307_1002296_pt1 | contig 15636 bp, 9 predicted proteins | sample P1105metagenome_FD_94437 | JGI IMG/M metagenome (GOLD analysis project Ga0129307, IMG submission 94437) | Capybara group fecal microbial communities from Wisconsin, USA - P1105 metagenome | ecosystem: Host-associated > Mammals > Digestive system > Large intestine > Fecal | place: USA: Wisconsin... | reverse complement strand
GTCACCATTGCAGGCGTCGATGTAGCGCAGGTAATACCAGCAGCTGCCTGCCCACTGCGGCATGGTGTTCGTCTCGCGGATACCCTTGCGGCCGTTCTTGTCGGTCACCTGGAGCCATTCGGTAGCGTTTGCGAGCGGGGACTGTCCGCCGTCACCCGGCTTGTAGTCCTTGAGTTCCGGCAACAGCACCGGGAGTTCGGAATCATCGACGGTAGAAATTTCACCGTCTTCCCAGTGGATAATCGGGAAAACCCCGCAAGGCGAGAGTCGCGGGCAAGCTCGCTTGCCTAGACCCAAGCCAAGGAGGTTTTCTGCAATGGTTCGCCCCTTTGCATTTGGGCATTCCCCGCACATTCGTGCGGGTCGGGCTATATTGCAAGGCAACCCGTGCGCACCTGCGGCACACCCGCGTTGCTCTTGCAACAAAGCCTTGCTCCCAAGAACTTCAAACAAGAACTGCCCGCAAGTCTTTGCCCCAAGGGTCACTATCCCTAACGCGAAGATGCTATTCCGAAAGAATTTCGTCAACCATCGATCTCAAACGTTTCGCATCCGCCAAATGAGGCATTCCGTAATTCCACCATATAGGTAGCCACTTAATCTTTGGATTGCAAAATTCCATCGCCTTTTTCAGGCTCAATTCATCCTCTTTAGGAAACCGTACTCCAGGTATAACGCCACAAAGTGAATCCGATATAGAAAACGAAACCAATTTATCAGGATTCTTCAAACTTTTATCTATAAGAAGCAACCGAAATTCTTGTTCATCTCTAAAGTCTTGGCATTTTTGAAATAAAAAGTCAATCTTTTCCGAAGTTAAAAGCGACTCGCAATTCTGCGCTAAGGATTCCTGTAAGGGATAAAGATTGTTTGTGTAAGTCACTTCTTTACAATAGGTTTCACACGAATCGAAAGCTTTTTCAAACGACTTCACCAATTTTTCTTTGTCAAATATTAAGCATACACCCTTGTGATTGTCGGCATATTGAGCCCACATCCTAGAACGAGCCCACCCCTTGGATAAATTGTTATAGCAGTTTTCTTGGGAATCCTTCGGCGGATTATAAAAAGACATATCCATAGCAAAAGAAGCAAACCGAATCGAACGTTCTTTTTCATCCACGGCATTTATATAGTCGCCAACGATTATAGCAAGTTCTTCATTTGAAGGGTTGCCATGAATCACCCGTCCGTCATCACGATGATCTTCAAATTCTAAAGGGTCATTCTTGTTCACAAGCGGACCCAAACGCATTTGTTGGCTCAATAAAATTCCCAACGCAGCAGAATATGTCGTATAATGAAACAGGAACTGGTTCTCTTTTTCAGGTACATTGCATTCTAGGAGGATGTCAGAAGGATATTGCATTTACGATTTATTCTTTTTCAGGATAAGTCACTAAATATGTTTGGATCAATTCACAGATATTGTTAAATATATCTTCTTTAGAATTTGTATTCTCAACAATACTGTCATAGAAAAAATCTAGACCTCCAAGCATTATTTGAGTAAATCGTTCTTCATCGGGCCCAGCAGCTTCAGTCCCTCTTATTCTAAAAGCCTTGTTTATTCTCTCTTTTAGCGAAACACTTCCTTTCTTGTCATTCAACATAACAAGCTCATAGAAATATTCTATTTCGCGACCATATCGGATCATTTGTTCCGGGTCAATTTTTGCGGGTTCTATTTTTGAATCATTATCAACATTCGCGCTCAGGTTTTGCCAAAGACCTAGAACAATACTGATGTAAAACACATCAATATTTCTGCATGACAACAACTCTGTAAGTTTACGTACTTTCTCGGCATGCAAGCCCTTTATTTGGTACAATTGATTAAACAAAGCCATTTTTATCCTCCTCAACTTTTGTGCATTGGAATGATTTATCCATAGGAACCAGCTTGTAACTCCGTCCAATCTTCGAGAACATTCTTTCTCTTGCTATTTCACCATCAACATCCTTAATAAACACGATAATTTGCTCAGACACCTTAGGTAAAACATCACAAAGAGATATTATTCTTTCTTTGTCTAAAACAGAAAACGGAGCATCAAGAACTAGAGGATATGATTCCAACTGCATTTCAGCATTTTCCTCTCTATTTTGCTTAATTACATCAAGAAGCCCAGAAAGGAAAGCAAATATTACAGAGAGGCCCTGACCTGTTGAAAGCTCTTTTTTGGATGTGGTTGTGATATTATATTCATCATCTATGCTAATCGTAAAATCGGCGTCATATATTTTCTTAAAGGCATTCTGCACAGCATTTACAAGATTTTGTTTCTTTTCTTGTTCATCCTTACTAAGTTCCTCTTCAAAGTCCTTTACAAGTTTGTCCGTTATCTTTTTCCATTCAAGAACTTTTCGTCCTTCTTCACTTGTTTCAAGCAAGTATTCTCTTTCTCGTTTTAATCTATCTGATTCTGATTTTATATTGTATATCAATCTTTGATAATTTGTGATTTTCTCTTTTGAGTCCTCCAAATCTTTCGTAGACAATTTCAAATTTCTTTCAATCTCAGAAGTATCCTCGGCTTTTGCAAGTCGTTCATCAAGAACTTTTATTTCCTCCTCAAGGCCATCTATTGATTCGAGATAATCAATAACTCTTTCTTTCCTAGCTTTCAAATTATTCCAGAGATCCTCACCAAAACGCTTTTTATCTTGTGTTTCTCGCCTTACTGTAGATATAAGTGTTCCTAGCGACTCGGGGGGAACTATGTGTCGCCATTTTTCAAGTAAATCAAAACTTGCCTCATTTTTATTTATACAAGTTCCACAAATACATTTCCCTCTTTTCTCAATCCAATCTATAAGGTCTGCATGCAATTTATCGGGAATGTCATCGGATTCCATATCCGAAGCCTCCTTTAAATAATCCAGCATTGCATCCATAGCATGTCTTGCAAAAAAATAGGGCGATGATTTGACAAAATCCAAAATTCCAGACTTGTATTCTTGTTCTATACGATTTTTCTGTTTCGTACACTCATTTTGCTTGGACTCTCTTTTTTCTGCAATCTCTTTTGAAGATTCTATATTTTTCAGTTTGCTCTTATATTCTGCGATTTTTTCTAAATGATAATCACGACTATCTTCTTCCTCTTTCATCTGGTTTTCAAAAGTTTCCAGATTCTTTACGTTAGAACTAATTTTTGAGTTTAACTGATTTAACTTTTCGTTAAAATTTCCAGATATACCGGAAACACTGTACTCTTTTGAAATAGATTTCAAATGTCTTATGGCATTCTTATAATAATCAAGATCCAGCAACGTATTTACGGCTTCTCCGAAAGCACGCGATTTACCCTTCTTTATATCATCCGACATAGCTTCTATTTTTTCGCCACTCAAGAAAAAATATTCAGATAACTCTTCTGGAATTATTTCATTAACAAATTCTTGTTTGTTCGATACCTCTTTTTGCACGCCATTTTCAATATAATACACATGAAATTGCAGAGACAATTCACCGAACTTATCATTCTTTTTTCTATATGTAGAGGTTCGGGTTATTATGTAATCCTTGCCACCATGAGATATCTCTAAAGAAACCGTAGCAGGACAGGACTGACCATCCTTCAAAGAATCAATCTTCTTCTGCGATAATATATCTTCTGGCTTTTTAAAATCTGACTTGCCATACAAGCACCACCGAAATGATTGGCAAAGAGTTGTTTTTCCAAAACCAGTACCACCCAAAACAAATGTTATGTTTTTCTCTGGTTCAACAGAGAATATGATTTCATTTTCACCATCATACTGACGGAAATTTTTCAAGACAATCTTTTTTATAAGCATGATTTTTCCTCAAGTTTAACGGAGTTTTGAATCAGTCGTTTGATTTTTGATTCCATTTCTTTAGGTTTGCTAGTTTTATTATGTTTGTTTTCATGTTCCCACTCGGCAATTGTATCAAACAGTTTTTTGTATTCTTCAGAATTCATAGAGAACATCCTCCGCTTTCATTTGTTTGGTTATTTGAAATTTCCTTTTTATTTCGTCAATTAGAGACAATGTTTTCGATTTGTTTAAGGCAAGTGATCCGAACTCCGTCATTCTCGTAACCTCGTTACGTATCAATGTTGAATACATCTCATTTTCTGAAGGATCCATTGCACCTGCAACAATCAAATCATACGGCAAAGTTATAAAGTCGTAAATAGTCGCCTTTACCTTATCTTTGTGTCTCCTTAAAACACGACCTCGTCTTTGAACATATTCTTTTGGATTTGTAGAACTAGCCAATATAAAAGCTGTTTCGACCATAGGTATATTAACACCTTCGTCTAGACACCTAATTGCGACAATCGCTTGCAAAATTTTTTCTTCAAAACGCGTTATTATCGATGAACGTTCTTCCGAACTTTCTTCTGCGGTAAACTTTGCAATGCGCATATCAAATTTTTCATAAAGATTCATCGTTATCGCTTCAATCTGCCTAACATCATCTTGATTTTCCGAGTCAAATCCATGAACATCTTCGCTATATTTTGTAGCACCACAGTAAATCAGAATTTTATTTTCATTCTTATATGGTTCAATTCTCTTTATAAGTTCTGTAAGTTTATTTTTTGCACCAGCAATTAACCTAGAACGAGCAATAGCCAGCTTTTTTCCATATTCAGACAAACATTTTTCATGCGTTTTTGGAGATATTCGAATCTCTCCCGCCATCTGCTTTGTGAGTTCCGCATACGACTCCCGCTCTTTTGAATCCAACGAAACAACAACCGGAATATAATCATAGGGAACTAAATATCCAGCATCTATAGCCTCTTTCAACCCATACTCTATACACTTTTCTCCAAAATAGGAATGAAGGAATTTCGTGCCAAATTCGTCCATATGACGGTCTATTGTCGCAGACAGCGCCAATTTATACATGAAATTCATTCTTTCAAGATACTTTATAGCATCTTGCGCACCTAAATTATGAGCTTCATCAGCAATTAAAAGAATCGGTTTTCTATTTTTTGCCAAAACTCCTTGAACGAAATCACTTTTAAATGTGGCAACTGTGGACACCAAGCAAAAGAAGCCCCGCTCGTTATCACAAAAATTTCTTTTATCAACAGCCCTTTTTAATCTTTCTTTCCAATCTTTTTGTGGTGAAGATCCAAACGCAACAATTGGTTTTATATTGAATTTCTCTATATCTTCAAGCCATTGCGTGACAAGATGAATGTACGGACAAAGAATAACGACGCTCAAATTACCACTATCGCGCTTTCGCAAACTATCAAGAGAGAAAAGAGCCGTAAGTGTCTTACCCGTTCCTGTTGCCATATCATAAATACCGCAACACCCTTTCGCCATCCAGCTATTGATAGCTTTCTTCTGATATTCACGAAGCATATCAAAGGAAATAGATTTTTCTTCACCAGTTCTATAGTCAGGACCGGACTCATGAACATTTGATGGAACGGAATCTGTAAAACCTTTATCCCAATTTGGTACACTAAAATCTATATTTTGTCTTTTGTATTTCTCTAGAATTTTACTCGTTACCGACGGAAAATCAACAACAGTCAGTTTTTGTTCAGTATTATTCCAAATATTTTCAAAGGCGTTTATTTTTGATTGAGCCCGTTCTCTATCTTCCGATTTCCAGTCACAGTAAACATTAACAGACTCATAATTATATCGCATAGCGGTTCTTGATTCGTTCATGCTTCCGTCAAATGCAATTTTCCGACCATCAAAATCTTCAAATACACCTAACTTTTCATGATATATTCCAACTTCATTCCCAGAATCAATGAAAGCTATTTTCAACGACAGGAATCCATTGGCAATTAAATTCGCCAAAAGATTCAGTCTTGCATTTCTAAAATAATCCGTTTCTTCAATATCTAATTCCCCAAGTAATCTGCGCTCTATTATTTCAGAACGCTTTTCATAGCCAGCACGTATAGCATCAACATCTTCATCACTTAACTTAGGAGAAGCAACAATTTGTATTTGACCCTTATTTTTGACAAGTTCGGCAATTCCCTTAGTTATTTCAACTAATGATGTTGACGAAAAAAAGCCTACAGAGCGTTTGTAAATTTTAGCACAGGAAAGAGCAGGAATAAACAATTCTTGAACAACATCGTTCTGAGGAGAACGATATTCATTACGAATTGTTAATGTTGTCAAAGAATTCATTTCGTAGATTTATTTAATTCCATTTTTTAGAGACATTTCTAATCCATCAAGGGTTGTCTTCAATTTTGAATACAATCCTTCATATCGTTTGTCTAGAAATTCCTTTAAAGTTGTTGTTCCAATAACGCAATCTAGATTTGGTAAAATTCCTCTTACATTCTCATCGTTAGAATATTTTGAGTAATCCATATCAAGAATTAATTTGTTGTCATATTGCGTTATGAGCAGCATGTTTAACGGAGAATTAAACGGATTATCTGCTTTTGTTCGAAGTTCTTTAGTGGTTTGGCTAATTTTTTTCTTCGGATCTGAACCCAACGGATTTATGTGATGTATTTCCAATTTTCCTTCATAGAAAACATTTATATCATCATTGTCGGATTTATTATTCTTTTTATCTACAAAGAAACTTTTATATCCAAATCCCCTACTTAAATAATATTGGCAAATATAATCAGTCATGCTCTTTGACGGATATTTTTCCGTTTCTGTAGCTCGACACATCGTAAGAGTTTCCTTATCCGAGTAGAATTTCTTATTCAATACATCAGTTCTAAATTCTTTCAGATAGGCAAATTCACTTACAGGCGATGAGGATGCAATGTAAGACTCAAATTTTTCAATAGAACTAAGAATGTCTATTTTTTGATTTGATGGATACATCCACGCAAAAATGCTTATCCAATACCAGTACTCAAACAAATCGTGCATCTTCTTGTTTTTAAAGAGAGATTCCTCCGCGAAAAAATATGCAACAACAGTAAGCTGCGCCTTATAATTAATGGCATCAAATTCCCGAATACCACATCTCGTCTGAAAAAAGAATAATGCTCTGGCTACAGCAACGCATGTAGATTTATAATTCTTCATGACATCTTCAGCCGAAATTTTCAGAATTTCCGTTTCTTTTGTCACTAACGGCGTGAAGTACTTGTCTGTTTTCTCTCCTTTTATAGCTTTTGCCGAGAATTTTTTTCCTTTGTTCTTGTGCGTTAAAAGAGCCAAAACATCCAAGAAGACGCTTGTAAACATTTTCTTCATTTCCCCCTTTGATGTTATTACATTTGCAATATCAAAAGGATTGTATGACACCTGATTCTGAATAAGCGTTTGCATTTCAGACGAAAGCACATTTTTATCAAATTCAAAATTCGTATTTAGAGAATCAAGAAGTTGTTCGTAAAAATTTTTATCATCTTTCGTTCCGACTGTTGCAATAATCAAATCAAGAATGCTTAATTTTACTCCACCTTGGTTTAAATTGCTATAGATATCAATAGCTCGAGCCTTGTCGGAATTCTCCACCTTAATTTCTTCAAGTCCAATTTCACTCAAGCATTCTGTGAAATAAGCGGACAATGCATTTGTCCACATATTTTTAGCAATATCCTTCTTTTTTCCTTTATGGTGATTTGCAATTTGGTCCATTATACTTGCACGGAATTCTGCAATTAAGCCCTCATGTCCATTAATAAATTGGAGCGGGAAACGGTAGAAGTTAGCTCCAGTTTCATCAGGATTAGGGGAAGTACAATATTTATAAATATCTTCGAAAATTTTTTTGTTTGTTATTTCAAATGCTTTCTGTTTCTTTTCTACATTCTCTGATATTTCAAACACATATTTTGAATCAATGACAGCATTGATTTCAGAACTTGAAAAGAATCTTTCTTTAAATGAAAGATTTCTCACACCAAAAATATCTTCACTATTTTCATTATCTTTTGCAGGAAATTTCACAAAATAAAGACATAATAAATCATTTGACGCAATGTCTTTTTCAGCATTAAAAAAGTTTTCAAAATAATATGTTGAGAATCCCGCAAGCAAACTTGTAAATCGTTGTTGTCCATCGATTAAATAATCAACTTTTTTCTTAGTTTTTTTGAGAATTCTGCTTCGTGGTCTTGCTCCAATTTGTTTGCAGTTAAACTTATCATCTTGTGATTCTAGGCTAAGAATGCTGCCAACCGGTATTTTTGCAAGAATACTTGCATACAATCGTTTCATACGATCCTGTTCCCATACAAACCCTCGTTGGAAATCCGGCAGAACCAAATCATTAGTTTTAATTCTTTTTAGGATATCTTTGAAATTCATGATTACATTCTCCTAGATTATAAATTTTCTTTCAAAAATGACATGGTCTTTTTCAACAAAATAAAGTCTTCATCTCTCGTTAACGCGCTACAACTAAATCTCACTGTCCCCGAAGGGAACGTTCCTAAACTCATATGAGCAAGTGGAGCACACTGCAATCCACTTCGAACAGCAATGTTTTTCTCGGCAAACACACTTGCAGCAGTATCACTTGGCAGTCCGTCAATTACGCAAGAAACTATTCCTACATATTGATTACTTTCATTATCACCAACGATTTTTACAAAATGATAAGAACGAAGGATTTTCAGCAATTCTTTTCGTTTTAATTGTTCATGCTCCCATAAATAATCCATTCCCTCATCTAATATCCAACCCAAAGAAGCATGCAATCCAGCAATTCCGGCAATGTTAAGGGTCCCCATCTCATATCGTTGAGGTATGTCATTAGGCATATCCTGATTGGCGCTTTCAAAACCGGTACCCCCAAATAAAACTGGGGTCAAATCAAAATCAGGCTTCATCGCAAACCCGCTAATTCCTGTTGGCCCATAAAGCGTTTTATGTCCGGCAAATACGGCAAAATCGATTGTTTCCAAACCGACATTAATATCAACTAGGCCCGCAGTTTGCGCCATATCTATAACGGTAACGGCGTTGCATTTTTTCGCCATTGAGCAAAGCTTTTCTACTGGAGAAATAAGACCTATCACATTGCTTGCATGGCTCACCACCATCAAATCGGGAGAATCTTTGGCAAATTGCGCCAGGATTTTTTCAAAATCGTAGGTTAGATTCTCCTTGATGGAAAGGAGTCTCACATTAATTTTCCCTATTTTCTCATAATGGTGAAGAATCCTTGTCACTGCATTATGTTCAAATGGAGATATATACACATTTGCTCCTGCAGTCATTTTGCCATCAAGAACGCCCTGCAAAATCATATTCAAGGCAATCGTAGCCGAAGGCGTGAATACGATTTGTTTATTTTCGCAATGCAGCAGTTTTTTAAGACGATTTCTGGTTTCAGAAACCATCTTGCCAGCGCCTATCGAAAGTTTGTGGCTTCCACGGCCAGCATTTCCACCACATTCCCTATAGAACGTATTCATGAAATCATAAACACATTCCGGCTTCGGGAAAGTCGTTGCTGCATTATCAAAATAAGCCATTAATCATTCTCTCCACACATTTTTTGAAGGATATTTACAACAACCTGTCGCTTTTCGGCAGAGGTCAGCGCTTGGCCCATTGTATTGAGTGCGTCTTCCATTTTATTGAAGAGTAATCGTGAACGAGGCGTTAGATCGACCTTGCTAAACGTTTTTGTAGATTCACGGCCTTTTTCATCGGTAAAGGAAAGCCTATAACTATTATCTTTATTCCGTTTATCGGATTCTTTATAGTTTTCCGCAGTACTTTTGCATTCTTTCAGTTTATTTTTAAAAGAATCGATTGTGTTATAATTCCAATCAACAATTCTCAATCCGGTCAGGATCTCCGCGAGACCTTCTATGAACTTAGCCTCGTCAGCCAAGTTTTGATAGAAAAGATTCAGCATTCTATCCGTTACACCATCATCAAACACATTGTCGGACACTTTCTTATCTAGCCTTTTAGTCCATTCTTTGCATATAGAGAACACTGAGGCTTTTTTAGCTTGCTGATTGGCGAAAGCATTTCTTGTTGTATCTAAAAGCGACTGCTTTAGCCTTGTTATTGTTTCTTCAATATCTTTTTTAGCGTCAGACAACTTTATAAAAACATTTTTCCCACATGAGGGTTTTCCCGTAAACACCATCGGAATTCGTTCAAAAAGGAGCTCTTCACTACTTACATTTTGCGTAAACAAATTCAGAAAATCGACAAGGGTTTGATTAATCTTTTTGGGGTTTGCTTTTGAATAAATTTCTTTCGTGTACTTAGGCAAATCAAAATACCAGCGATTCATCGCAGACGCTAATCCGTCAATTTCTAGAGATTTCATCTCGTAGGGGGTAAGCCACCAACCAAATAAGGTTTTCACATCATGGATATACTTTTCTTTGGTTGCATCCCAAGATATGTACGTTAGAGTATATGAATCAGGATTTTTATTTATCTGATTTAAGGTCTGCACAGAAATTTCTACAGAACCATTTTCATTATGAATAGAAATGGACTTTTTATGGCAATGCAAGAAGGCGGCAATAAATATTGAAATGACCCCCTTTCTCATGCCGATTCTTCCACCAGGTGATGTCAATTTTCGATACAATGCGCCAAAAGAAACCTTATTTTTCTCAGCAGCATTATTGACAAACCATTGCAAAGCGTCAATAATAGGCTTTACAACGGCAACATCATCCTTTTTCTGGAAATCGAAATTTAATCTTACATCATTCTTTTCATTAATCAACAACCCAGTATTTATCAAAACACTACGCATAATGAACACATCAGGGCCCGTCCCGGTCAAACCTAGATTGTATTCAAGTTCGTTTCTTAGCAGAGCAGAAATAACCTTATCTCGGGCGTTTTCCATTACTGTTGTTGGAGTGTTTTTGTTGATAGCCTCATTCTTGATTATCGGAGCCTTTGAATAAATACTTTCACAGATTTCAGAAAGTTTTTCAGAGAGTTCCGATTTTCTACCAATACAGGCGTTCTCTCCGCAATAAATATATGACGAAGCACTTCTTTCTGCTCTGATATAATTGGCAATAAATCCGTATAAAACTTCGCTCAAATCATCTATTACGACCTGATATTCATCTTCTAGCGCACTGTCACCATGAGATTTTTCGCGTAGAGCATAAACCGCACTATATTTTTTTGCGGTACTTTCGATTTCCTTAAACTGCGTGGGAACAACAAATAAAATTTGTCTCTGAGCAGCAGAAACTTGCTCGACCAAAGTGCGAATCTTTTTTATTGAAATTTTTCCACTTAAAACAACTGCAACAACTTGGCCATCAGAGTCGCTTTCGGCATATTTACTTTGCCAGTCTGTATCTTCTAAGAATTCTTTATCAGAAACAAATATGAAATCAAACCATCGAGTCATCTCATGTTTGTCATTATACCTCGAAGGATATAAATACGCGCTAGTATTAAACTCGTTTAAAATATCGCACAAATCAAATTTACTGCGCTGCCGTTCAATTTCATCATTTATCGTCTTTTCAATATCAACGCCAGAAGATTCTTTCAATTTCAAATAAGAATTACTCTGTCGCAAATAGATAACGAATTCTTTTTCTACAAGATTGTCAATAGCTAAAAGAATATCTTCTTCTGTGTATTCATTTTTGTAAATGCGGAATATTTCTTCTTTAACCGGCTTGATTTTTTCAAATTGTTGCAGAATGTACAGCAAGCACAATGTTTTTATAATCTTACATTCAAGAACCTTTTTCTTCCCTATTTTATCCAAAGCGCGACTTGCCAACAAATAAACATCGCGAATTTCATTATTGTAAATTTCCTTCTTGAAAAGTTGTACAAAATAATCAAACAACAAATCTGGAGTTACCAACTTAAAATTAGAATCGTCACACTCACTTAAAAATGCAGAAAGCGTCGAATGTCCTTGCGCAGACAAGAATGTAAAAAGAGTTCTTACATTTTGAGCGATTTGCTCCGAAAGTCGCGGAAGAATAAAAATACTGACCGGATGAAGCGGATAGCAATCAAGTAGAAGATTTTGCACTTCATCGGGTCTCATTTCATTAAACAAAGGGTGATTACTATATAGCGCAAATAGGTCATCAAATTTTCGGCTTTGACTTTTCTTAAAACGAGCCCAGTCTGCGGGCTTCTTCTTAATGACCGATGATATTATCTCATATACTTGTGTAAAATTATTATTTAGCAAGACATGTTCAAATCGTTCTGAAATACCTCGCCAACCATCCGTTTTCTGCTTCGGAAGTTGGTCAATATAATTTGCAATCTCTTTATGCGAAATAAGCATAAGGTGCATCTGCGTATCACCGCTTCTTGAGCATTTTTCCGCAAAATCTTGCAACATTTTTGTATCGCTAACACTTGCCGTAGATATGTTTGCTTCAAGATACTTGCTAAACTCGTCGTACACAACATAGAGACCCGTCCATTTTGAGGTCCTTTTTAACGCCTTAGCAACACTTTCATATAAGTCAACTACATCAAAACCTACAAAAGGATTGAAAATGCTTCCAGCTGTCAATTCGGGATAAATCTGCTCAAATTGACGATATGCATTTACATCAAAATCCTGCAATTTTTCAATGAATGCTTTGGTTGTTCCATTTATTTCTTTTGCAAACGATTTAAATGTTTGAGGATAGTCTTTTTCCCATTTTTGAATCGTTTTAATTGCCGCCGCATAATTGGTTTCCGGCATAACATCCATCAGGTTATTATCGCTCAAGGTTTTCTGCAAAGAGAATATAAAAGCCTGATGCAAACTTGTACTATTGCCAGAAATAACTACAGGCAACAACTTAACCTTTCCACTATAATAATTTTTCAGCAGTGCAGATAGACGGTTGTTTTCTTGAAGTTTTTCGTTTAAATGAACGAATAATTCGCGATTCTTTTTCATCAACAAAGAAAGAATCGTAAGTACAATATGGCTTTTGCCTTTTCCGTAAGCACCAATTAGAATCCTAGCTCGATTAGTAGCACTATTCTGAGTACTTTCAAGGATATCTTCTAACAAGGACAACGACGATCTCGTTGGGATAAAATTTCCCAATTTTTCTGTATTATGCAAATCATATTCAATATTTACAGAATACTGGAAACCACTTGCAGTTTGAATCATTTTGCTCATAACATTAAGCCCTTTCATTTGCAATGGATTCGTAATACTTTTGAACGCAATCAATGTATTGTAGTTCTGGATGCTTAATCCTTACGACATCCAGCCCTGCCGTTCTAATAATCTTCGCTTCGCCCAGTTTTTCAAGATTTCGTAAAACTTCAAGCAATGTTATAGAATCAAGATTGAAAGCCTTCCCAATACTTTCTGAAGTCAATAGCAAGTCTTTCAGTAGAATTTCCTCTGTTCCGCAATGTTTCTTCTGAATTAGGGCTAGTGTAATCCAAGGATTAAATGACGAGGCACTCAGAATATTCTTCCTATATACACTATCTCTTTTATTCAATACTTCAATAAGGTTCATCTCACCAAACGGACAATCGATATTGCTTTCAGCAGAAACCTTTGCGGGATTCAATTTATAACGGGGAACATATGTTCCTACAATACAATTAAAGTCATCTTCCAGTGTTCTTGTGGTTCCAGATTCTTTTTCATCTTCACCAACATTCATCGAAATGTAACTTCGAATAAAATTCAGAAAATCTTCTTGCGTAAACTCACTCATCAAGAATTCATTGAAAAATACATACCAACTGGTGGCAAGTTCTTTATTTGTTGCAAGCTCATAATGAAGCAGCAATAGCGTTCCCAATTCTTCAATATAACGGTCATTTTCGCGAATCAAATTTCCCAAATCTGTAAATTTCTGAACTCTCTTTGTTGAGGCATTTTCATACGTGATGCCAACAGCCTGCAACCAGTAGCGAAGGGATTTAACCATGTTACTGCCAATTCCAAGCACATCCATCGGATTGTTTTCTTTATCTATAAAAACTCGACCTTCGGTCTGCTCAACATATTTGATTCCCTTAGAAAGCCAACCTTTACGGATAAAAAACGTCTCATGAGCTCTAAATTTCATCTAACGAACCTCTTTCGTTTTCAAATACTTTCCCATCAAACATCCCATTGCCAAAACAGATTGATTAACACACATTTTGCAATGGACGCATTTTTTCTCATCAATGTGATAACCTTCAGCCGTTATACTAATTGCACCAGCCTTACATACACTTTCACACTTCAAACACTTTCTACAGCCATTAAACTTTCGAATCTGATAAGCAATTTTTCTTTGCAAATCGTCATGATCCGCAACATTCATTGTTCTTATCTTTACAGCATGTTCAAAACCATCAACGGTAAAAGGTTGGAGAGAAATTATTGGAACATTTGTACGGACATCAAGTACAAGAACTTCATGAAGAAGTTTTCTACCTAATTCACGATTAATCTTTCCGAACGGCACAAACATATTCACGAGTTCGTCATCAAACGGACGTACTAATCTGTAATTTTTCGCATGGTCTTCGGCGGTGCAATTCGTGAACTTAATTTTGACATCGTCTGCAGCGGCCAAACCGTTTCCACCTTGGCGTGCTTTCCATGCTCCCGAATCCACATATTCTTCTGGATCGGGCTTTCCAATTCTTTTCGCAAAACGGATTAAGAAATCTCGCCATTTTTTAGAATTTTCAGGCATGTAGATTCTGCTCAAGAATTGAGCACGCTGATTGTTGTTTGGACAACACCAGCAACCAACGCGATCGTATCCTAAACGGTATGCATCGTTAAAATCAACATTCTCCGCCAATAGATATAGCCATATATCGATATCTTTCCAATCAATGATTGGAGAGGCCACTGTTTGCTTTTGAATTTTAACGGATTCCTTGCCGCTTTCAACACGATTGTATTTGCTTCGGCTCGCACTTTCTGCACGACGAATTCCGTAGAAGGTCAGTATTTGCTGATTTCTGTACAGAGAGTTTAATACACGTGTAATCGGTCCTGTTTTGAACATGGAGCAGCACCAACGCATAATTCGCGCAGGAGGGCCAATGTCTTCGCAAACATCCATAAAATTTTGATCTTCATTGATAGAAGTTTCAAAAATTGCAAATGGATGGTCCTTCTTAAATCTCTTTGCGTATTCAACCGTTTGCGGAAATTCCAACGTTGTATTTCCGAAAATATGAACCAGGCTCGGATTACCTAATGCTTTCGTTACAATATCCGCCGTGACGGAAGAATCCTTACCCCCAGAGAAAGACAGAACAATATTTTCTTCGGGAAAATTGGAAGCTTCTCGCTTGATAAACGAGTGCGCTTCGCTAATCAAAGCATTTAGGCGATTTTTGTTAGCGGCAATAAATCTGTTTTTGAAGTCTTCAAAACATGTTTGAACTTTCTTAGATTTATTACTTTTTTCGTTTTCCTTAATCAAAGCGGAAAGAACATCGCAATCTTCCGTTCGGAAAGTTTTCGAAGGAATGGACTTCATCTTCCCATCGATATAATAACGGCTATCTAGAGCCCACACGGAACACTCTGAATATTTCAAAGGTTGATCGTGAGCCAAAAGAAGTTCCAACAGCAATCTTTCCTCCGGAAAGACTGGACGCAAGTCTGTTGATAGGAATGTTGTTGCTGAATGACAAAGCGGACATACGCTTTTGCCATTAACGCCATTAATCTGCTCTGGAGGCGTGATTATAGGAACACGACAGGATTGACACCAAAAAACCTGC
>Ga0129307_1002293_pt1 | contig 15660 bp, 14 predicted proteins | sample P1105metagenome_FD_94437 | JGI IMG/M metagenome (GOLD analysis project Ga0129307, IMG submission 94437) | Capybara group fecal microbial communities from Wisconsin, USA - P1105 metagenome | ecosystem: Host-associated > Mammals > Digestive system > Large intestine > Fecal | place: USA: Wisconsin... | reverse complement strand
TATGACGGTCAATCAGGGAAGAAACCTTCTCAATCAGGCAGACGTCCGGGAGGTGCGCTGACGATGGACACAGCAGGAAAAAGGCCTCGCCGTTTGAGAGCGAAATACACCCCTCGCACAAATCTGACGATTTGTACAAGAGGTATTTCGCTCCTGCGGAGGGCCTGCGTCTCTGTCTCGGCGATGGAGGACAGAGGCGCAGCCGGAAACCGCCCGGCGCTTTCCGGTGTTGTCCCACCGCTGCGGCGGCGTGACAACATATGGGGGACGGAGGACGGGAGACAAAGAACGAAAGAACGGAGGTGAACGATGGCACGGCACAGCTTTATCCAGATGTCAAAGCTGTCTGATGTCAAGGGAAGAATATCCTATATCTCGGACCCCAAGCGGCAGGAACACCTATACGCCACATTCTCTACAAGGGAAGATATGACCTTCTGGGATGATCTGGCGAAGGAGTGTCAGGAAGAATTCCGGCGTTCCATGGCAAAGGGAAAATGTATCGAGGCACGGGAACTGATCATTGCGTTGCCGGAGGAATACACGCAGTTTGATCCCAACCGGGTGCTGCGGGAGTTCACGGAACAATTCAAGAAAAGGTATGGCGTGGAATGCGTCTCGGCGCTCCACCACAACAAAACCAAGAAAAACTATCATATCCATCTGATCTTTTCCGAACGGCGCTTGCTGCCGGAGCCGGATATCAAGATCGCCACCCGCAGCGTGTTCTACGATGAAACCGGCAAGCGGGTACGCACGAAGAAGGAGATCTCCGGAGAGGATGGTCAAATCCGAAAGGGTTGTACCGTCATCAAGAAGGGCGAGGCTTACGAAAGTCATCTGTTCACGGTGAAGGACGACGCATTCAAGAATGAGCTTTTTCTGGAAGAAACAAAGCATTTCTACACCACTTTGATCAACCGACACATTCACGACCCGGAACGGCGCTTGAAGGTCTTTGACCCGAACAGCGTATATCTCCCCACAAAGAAGATCGGGAAGAACAACCCGAAGGCGGCGGAGATCGAAGCGGACAACGCCGCACGGCAGGAATGGAACAGAACGGCGGATATGGCGCTGGTGTCCGGGATCGCAGAATCCAGGATCATAGAGATCAGAAATGAACACGTCTACGATGAAGCCTCCCGGTCCGTGCAAAAGCACGGCTGGCTGCCGGGACTGTTCCGTGGCATCATCCAAAAGGCAAAGGAAATCCTGATGGGCTTGATCCGGGAGACGGAGGTCCCGCCCAAACCTACGCTGTCCGTTGATATGGCGGAGTACCGCAAAATGCAGGAGCTGATGGTCAAGGTACAGGATGAAGCCAGGGGGGTTAAGCAGCTCATGCACGGAGAACTGCCGAAGTTGGAGAAGCAGCTCGCCGAAACGACCGGCCTGTTCAAAGGCAAAGAACGCAAGGCCCTTCAGGAAAAGATCACAGGCGTAAAACAGGAGATCGACCGCCGGATGGACCGGCTGCCCGGTATTCTGAAAGCAGACGGCTATCCCGACGTACAGGCTTTCAAGCGGCTGTATGACGACGCCACGATCCTTGTGGAGCAGTACAACCGTGATCTGGCCGCATGGGAGCGGCAGGTCCACGGAGGGCAGCAGCCCCAGCAGGCACCGCCTGAAAAAGAGAGCATCCGAAAGAAGCTCCGGGAAATGGATGCGGAGGCCAAGCGCCGGAACGACGCAAGGAGGCAGCAGACCCGCTCTCGCAGCCATGATTATGACAGAGGACGCTAAGACAGAAAAATACACCGCAGGAGCCCCTGCGGTGCATACATAAAGACGCCCTGCAAGTTTGCGGCTGTTTGCGGCTGCGGGGTATTTATTTTTGCTTCTCTTTTCTACTATTTCCCGATGCGGCATCAGGAAACAGGGCCTTCAGCAAGAATAGCTGAACGGTTTTCTGCTTCTTGCAGTTTGGGCTTATGTGGTGGCAAATGCTTGACGATGGCAATAACGGATATCAGTAAACAACCTGCACCCACTTCATCGCGTCCAAAAAACAGTTCCAGGCAGAACGCGATTATCGCAAACAGTGAAAAGACCAGAATGCTTCTTCTATTGTTAGGAGAAATCTTTATGACCGTCGAAAACAGGATAAAGAGTACTGCCAGAATGAAAAAAGATGGAGTAATTCTCAAAAGTGCCAGCAATTCTCCAAAGATGGTCGCAATGCACTTTCCGCCCCGGAAACGGAAAAAGATCGACCATGCGTGGCCTAAAACTGGCGCCAGCATCAGGAAAGAGAACAGATAGCTTTGCCATCCCGCATAATGAAGCCCGAGAAAAACTGGCAGAAATCCCTTTGCCATATCCAGCGTCAGGCATACGAGACCCAATTGCCATCCGCAGTGTGTAAATACATTTGCAGAACCGGGGCAGTGATCGTCACTTATGGAAGCAATATCTTTTTTTCGCAGCAGCATCGGGAGCCATTGGCTGAAAAGGCAGCTTCCAAGCAGATAGCTGAACGCAAGCAATGTGCTCCATATTATGTATAGATCAGTGCGCATGGTCAAGTACCCATTCTACGAGATCCTCAGCAGCATATGGATTGGCATAGATCCGTTGTCTCTCCCTCATCAGACGTGCTTGTTCATGGTCTTCTGCCAGATGAATTGCATTTTGCACCGCTATTTGGACGGATTCTGCGTAGACAGATAACCCTCTTTCCATGAAAAACGCAGCATTTTTTGGCTCACATCCTTGAATGAACAGAATATGGACCATAGGAACACCCAGCACAATCGCTTCCGTGGAAGACAGCCCGCCGGGCTTGCTGATCATTACATCTGCCGCTTCCATAAAAAAGCGGACTTTCTCTGTGAAGGCAACGATTTGTATACTGGAACAGGCTGCGTATCGCTGCCGGAGTCTTTCATACATATCGTCATTCCGTCCGACGAGAACATAAACAACATAGTCTCCGTTCGCATCATCCAAAAAACAGTCGCATATTTTCTGTAAGTCTCCGCAGCCAACTCCTCCGGACATGACAAGAAAGACTCTCCTGTCAGGAGGGATTACCAGATAGTTGCGAGCGGCATCTCTGCCGACAGGATGGACAAAGGCATCGCCAACCGGGATACCGAAGGGAATCAGCTTTGTTTTTGGCAATCCCCCGTGTACAAGCTCTGCGCACAGATCCTCATGCGGGATAAAGTAGGCGTCCATATTTGTTTCGGCAAGAAAGGGAATGCAGGTGTAATCCGTCAGTACGCCAAAGCATGGGACGGAATCCCTATACCGTTTTCGGATAGCTGTAATCGCTTCCATTCCAAACAGATGCGTACAGATCACCGCATCAAACTGCTCCTGCTGAAGATACTCCTCCATAGATTTCGCATAGAGAGCGTTGGCATAATAAACCGGGGAGATAATGCCTGTTCTGTCAAACAGTTCACCCGCCTTGTAGATGAGTCCAAAAGCCGTCGGTACTCGTTGAAGCATTTTGTTGTATGTTGAGGAAACCGCATTTTTTGCGGCTGCTCCGCCGAAAGAAACCGGGTCTTTGAGCATACAAACGATGTTTTTCTTTTTTGCAGCTTCTATGATCGCACGCGCAGCGCTGTCATGCCCCTCACCGGTATGGCAACTCAGCACAAGCCACTTCTTCAAAATGTATACCTCCATATTGAAATACTAACTTGCTCCCCGGTCACAGACGAGTTTCTCCAAGAACAAATGTTTTTATTCCGGATCTCACGGCTTAACTTTTTCGGTTGTCACAATCAGCTATACGTTTTTTGGGTAGCCAGTAGGTTCTTCCATACACAATAATTTCTGCCAGCAGGCACATTGGCAGAGCGGCCAGCACATCGATATATGCGTCCCTTCTGTACTACTGCGGCCCGGTGATCGTGATAATCTTATCTCCGGTGCTGTTCAAAGAGAAACTGACGATTCCGAAGATCGTCGGTTTCCTGATCGTGCTGGTCGGGATTGTTCTTGTAAACGGAAAAGTGGCAGTCGGCAGAGGCGGCACATGGGGGCTGCTTTGCGGAGTGATGTCGGCGGTCATGTACTTTTTCATGATCACACTGAACAAGCAGGCCCGTGAGATCGTTGGTATGGAAAACGCCGTGATCCAGCTGACCGTCAGCTTTCTTACCGTTGCCGTTTTCGTCGGGATCAAGCAGGCGTTTGTTATCCATGTTCCCATGTCGTCTTGGCCGTGGATTCTGGTGCTCGGCCTGGTCAACACAGGGATCGGGTGCTATCTGTATTTCTCCCCTCTGTCGAAGCTCCCGGTCCAGACGGTCGCCGTTTGCGGTTATCTGGAACCCTTATAAGATTTGGCGTCTTTGCGGACGCGCAGCAGGTGACAGATACTGAGGAAAGGTTCAACCGTGCGAAAATTGCGGCAGACAGATTTTTCATTTTAATCCTCTTCTATAGATACAGCTCCAACAGGAATGGCAATTTGTTGGAGCTGTATTCATATACTGACGCGAGGAAAAGCAACCGCTGCTCGCTTCATTACGAGTAGCGGTTGCCTTACATCCGTTGGTGGATTCAGCCGGCCTTGAACGCCAGGCCCGTGCGAGCGGCGATCTTGACATTCTCTTTGGTGCGGGGATTACGGCCCTCGCGTTATAAGGATAGGACTTCTGTTCGAAGGAACCGAAGCCGATCAGGGAAACCTTGTTGCCGGCCTTCAGAGCATCTTCCACGCAACCGGTGAATGGCCCTGAGTTTTTATTGCGAACGACCATCTTCTTTTGCCTGAACATATCGGAACCCTCCTTCCGCAACCATTATCGCAGACGGAGGCGTTCCCCGCAAATGTGCAAAAGATATTTTTGCAAAAAGTCGGCGAAACTCAACAGGGAACAGCGGCAGAAAGTGACCTATATTGAATAGTGAAGTATCAATGGTTTAGCAGCTGAAAAACAGATCCTTTTGCACCGGACAAAAATGCCTGCAGATATTGTTGACGTGGTGGAATTCTTATAGTATAATGCCTGTAAAATCGGCGATTGAGAAATACTGTTCCAGATCACCTGCAGGAGGGAATAACGATGGCGGCAAAGACCATATCGGAAGAAGAAGTAAAACGCCTTAAGGGCCTTGGCTTCCTGAACAATAAAGGAACAGACTGCTTTTCTGCCCGGGTAATTACTGGCAACGGACGTGTGACGGCGGACACCCTGCGCGCTCTCGCAGATGCCGCTGAGACCTATGGGGATGGGCACGCGGTGTTCACTACACGGCTCACAGTGGAGATTCCCGGGATCGCATATGAGAAGATTGAACCGTTCATGGCGGCCGTTGAGGAGCAAGGGCTGGAACACGGCGGCACCGGACCGAAAGTCCGTCCTGTGGTATGTTGCAAGGGCAGCACGTGCCAGTACGGCTTGATTGACACCTACAGCATTTCCGAGCGGATCCACGAGCGCTTCTACAAGGGATATCATTCCGTCATTCTGCCACACAAGTTCAAAATCGCCGTGGGCGGATGTCCCAACAACTGCGTGAAACCCACGCTGAACGATGTTGGAGTTATGGGGTGGAAGGGCGGTTGCAAGGTGTTTCTGGGAGGCCGCTGGGGAAAGAAGTATTCCATCGGTCAAGCGCTTCCCAGAATCTACGATACTGGCGATGAACTGATGGAGCTTATCGAGAAAGTCATACTTTTCTATAAAGAGAACGGAAAACCCGGTGAACGCTTTGCCCTGACCATTGATCGAATGGGATTTGACAATGTTGCTGCTGCGCTGGAGGGCAACGATCTACTGACCCGAAAGGAAGAAATTCTGGGTAAATAATCTACAAATGATAATGTGAAAGGCACTGGTCAAGCGGCCAGTGCCTTCCCGTCATATGAAAAAAGGGCATGTTTTTTACTCAAATAGAATATGCCTTTTCCAAAAAATCATCAAATTTCTTGCGCTTGAATTTTCTCCTGTTGCCTACCCATAGTACGTAATCGCAGGAAGGATCATCTGTCAGCTGCCGTAGCTTTTTGGTCCCAATTCCGGAGTATGCAGCAGCTTCTTCAAGAGAGAGAATTGCTTTTTCCCAGATTGGTACTCATGAAGAGATAGCACTTTGACCATATGGAAGATTGATTTTGGTACTTTGATCATGTGAAAGCTAAGTATAATAGTACATCAGCCAAATCCATGTGAACAAGAATAACGCATCAATTCCATTTTGCGTTATTCATATAGAAAATAAAAATGCTCCGGGCAACTGATGAAAGTCAGCGGCTCGGAGCGTTTTTTCTTGTTTTTGTAGCTGAATAGGGGGTTCAAAGGGTATTCAAAAGGGGGTTCATTTCCAGAGCTATCGTGTGTGATTGTATCCATACCGCCGATAAGATTTCAATGATATATTGATAAAACGGCGTTTGTTCCACAACGAGCAAAAAACACTTTCCCAAATCCAACCGCAAAAGCTGTAAAGGATAAACTGCAAAAACATATCTCAGCGCTGATCATGCCATACCAGCCTCCCTTTAGCTTTGCATAGGTTTCCATAAACAGTTTCATAGGCAGCGCACAGCTTGTCTGCGACGCACAGTATCTTTCCTTCCGTGGTTTTCGGAGGAGTTGGCGTCAGAGGGAACATATGATGGAGGATCATATCTTCTTCAATTTCGGTGATGAAAAAGTCTCGTTTTGCATTTATTAGCGCTTTACCTGGGTGGGTGAATCCATGAAGCCGGTGACTCTTGTCCGGGATATGCCAGTCATACAGGAAATAATCATGCAGAAGAGATCCCCGAATCAGGCGGCGTCGATCAACACGAAAAGGCAAATGTTTGCTGACAAGAAAACACAATTTTGCAGCTCTGCAGGAGTGTTCATAAACACTGATTCCACCGTGTTGGTCTAAGTCTTTTTCCGCCTGCATACCCGGTGAATTTAAAATATCTGATGCGTAGTACCATAAACAGCCGATTCCCAAGCATTCGCCTCCTCCCGAATCTTGACTTATGCCACATGTGTGTAGTATAATAAGTAACATCTTATAGCACAATGGACACGTTCCATACTGACTGTATGCATATGTCTCCCGATAATAGCCATTTGCGGCAAATGCCACATTGCGGGAAGAAAATGTAGAGGATATGTTATGAATGAGAATCGAACGGTTGATCCGCGTACAAGAAAAACAAAGAGAGCAATCCGCAACGCATTTGCGCAGCTGCTCTCAGAAAAAGATATGGATGAAATCACCGTGCGGGATATAGCAGAACTCGCTGAAATCAACCGGAAAACGTTCTATCGGTATTATAGCGGGATCTACCAGGTGATTGATGAGATTGAAGATGATATTGTTCAATCCTTTGAATCTGTTTTAGGCGATATTAATTTCAGGTACGAACTGAAAAACCCATATCTGATTTTTGAGCGGCTGACTGCTGTTATCAATACAGATATCGACTTTTATGGTCATTTGCTCTCTGTTCAGAAAAACGCAAGTCTTGTCACCAAGGTCATTGCTATGGTGAAAGAACATACCAAAAAAGCGATCATGGAACAGATCGAGATTGATGAAGATTTTGCTGATGTGATTTTGGAATATTCGATTACAGGCATGATTGCTGTCTACCAACAGTGGTTCATTTCCGGTCGCAGGGATTCCATAGGAAGATTATCCGATATTATCAATGTGTTATCTTTTCAAGGATTTACGGGGGCTTTAGAGGAGTATAACAACAATAGATTTGGCATTGTTCAGAAGAACGAAATCAATCACAGCAGAAAAGACTCCCTATAGAACAATAGCGGCGGGGATTGCTCCCCGCCGCCCGATACCTTATGCGTAAATAAGGTTGTGATTTACGATCTCTATTGCCCTGTCCCGGATGTTGTTCATCCGCTGTACCCAAAACATTTGATCCTTTGCTTTGAGCTGTTCAGTGACGCCCTCACGCTCGGCCATTTGCATTATCAGGAGAAGCATCTGCTCCGTCGCCTGTTCGTTGATGTCGGCAAGGTATGTATTCAGCCTGCCGCTGGTCAGCAGTTCCGTGTACAGGGTTTTGCGCTCCGTCTTGATGTACCGTAGGTGCCGCTGCCCCCAAATGCCGATAGGCCTTTCTTCCTGAGCCGGTACTGTCAGGCAGGGGATGTAATAGTCGCCCCGCAGTTCATACCACAAACCGTTGCTTTCGTCATAAATGGTCTTTTCCATCGTGAAATCCTCCTGTATAATAGCTCCGTTGATGTATTCGCACATATGTCACAGGCTCCCGATTGCCACACCTTGTTATATTCTATTATGGGTTTTTCTTGCCCTTGCTTTTGCCCTTATGAGCGGCGCGGGCGTTATAGAAACGGTGTAACATTTAATAAAGAGATTCGGTGAGCAGATTGCGGATAATCCTTTGTTTTCAACGGTTTCAGAGGATTTCATTAAAGCCCTATAATCACTGGCGGATGCCTATGATTTCGGGGATTTCAAATCGGAGAATATATGTCTTAATGATACGGAATAACGCCGCTGAAACATTCTGAAATGACAATTACAGGTCCTTTCCTTATTAAGAGATCCATACCCATATGACAGAAGTCCTCTTAACAGCTGTATCATTTGTCCTGATCATCCTGCTCGGCATCATTATCCGCGGCCTCAGGATGCTTCCCGCCAATGCCGGAGATATCTGCAAGAAGCTTATGCTGACCTTTACGATGCCGGCGGCGATCATTATCAACTTTACCAGGAGCGATAACATCACGGGGATCTTTATCTGGATCCTGCTGCTCGGTTTCCTTGTCAACGTATTCATGCTCGCAGTGGCAACGGTCATCACAAGGAACAGGCCGGACCCTGAAAGGGCGCTTTATATGATGTGCCTTCCGTCGATGAATATAGGCGCATTCGGCATTCCGTTCATTTCTACCTTCCTTCCTCCGGTCGGCACCGTCGCGGCGAGTGTCTTTGACGCAGGCAACGCGATCGTATGCACCGGCGGGGGTTACGCCTTTACCTCGGCATATCTCGGAGGCGGAAACCGGCTGGATCCGCTGGATTTTCTGAAGAAACTCGTTACAAGCGTGCCGCTTATGACCTATGTGGTCATGTTCGCCCTGTCGCTTGCGGGTATCAGGCTTCCCGCCGTGGCCATAACGCTGCTGCAGCCGACAGCCAATGCCAATACGTTTCTTGCCATGCTGATGCTGGGACTTTTGTTCCACATGGAGTTCAAGCGGGATTACATCGTGGACATCGTGAAGATCCTTGTGTTCCGTCATCTGTTTTCCGTTCCGGCGTCGCTTCTGGCATATTTCCTGCTTCCGTTTGACCTTCCGATCCGGCAGGCGCTGGTCTTCGCCATCATGTGCCCGGTCAGTGCGGTCGCAACGATGTACACAGGGCTTTGTGGCGGCGATGAGGGTAAAGCCAGCGCGGCAAACAGCATTTCCATCATCCTCAGCGTTCTGGAGATGATGCTGCTCCTTGTGCTCATGAAACTGTGACTTTGTACTTATTTATGTTTTCGGCAATCTTTACTTGACATAGCTTAAGAATGTCATTAAAATGACTATGTTTGCACAAAACTGTCCGTGTCCGGGATTAGTGGAAACATCTAATATATGAAGAAGGAGGTGTAACACATTGGCAAACATTAAATCAGCGAAGAAGAGAGTCCTGGTTGCAAAGACTCGTACTGAGCGCAACAAGGCGATCAGATCCAAGGTTAAGACTTATGTGAAGAAGGTCAACGCTGCGATTGAGGCTGGTGACAAGGCTGTTGCAGCCGAGGCACTGAAGAACGCGATCTCCGAGATCGACAAGGCTCAGTCCAAGGGCGTCTATCATGCAAATACTGCTTCCAGAAAGGTCGCAAGACTTTCCAAGGCAGTTTTTGCGATGGAGTGATCTTACATATTGAATTATATTATGACATGAGCCCTCAGGACTAACCCACCTGAGGGCTTGTATTGTATTCATTGACTTAATACGGCATCCGTCTTCCCAGAGGGACGGAAAAACTATACACAGTATGGCAGAGAATTACTTCGACCAGAGCAAAATCAGAAATTTCAGTATTATTGCCCATATCGATCACGGCAAATCGACGCTCGCGGACCGCATCATCGAGATGACGGGCCTTTTGAGTTCGCGCGAAATGCAGGCGCAGGTCCTCGACAATATGGACCTGGAGCGTGAGCGGGGCATCACGATCAAAGCGCAGACGGTACGTACGGTCTATAAGGCGGACGACGGTGAGGAATATATCTTTAACCTGATCGATACGCCCGGCCATGTCGACTTCAACTATGAGGTATCAAGGTCGCTTGCAGCCTGCGACGGCGCAGTGCTGGTCGTGGACGCGGCGCAGGGCATCGAGGCGCAGACGCTTGCCAATGTCTATCTGGCGCTCGACCATGACCTTGAGGTCTTTCCGGTCATCAACAAGATCGATCTGCCGAGTGCGGAACCTGACAGGGTGGCGCATGAGATCGAGGACGTCATCGGCATCGAAGCCGAAGATGCACCGAGGATCTCGGCGAAGACCGGTCAGAACGTCCATGATGTGCTGGAGATGATCGTGCATAAGATCCCGGCACCGACCGGTGATCCGGAAGCGCCCCTTCAGGCACTGATCTTTGACTCCGTCTATGATTCCTATCGCGGTGTCGTGGTATTCTGCCGCGTTAAGGAAGGAACCGTGCGCAGAAACATGAAGATCCGTATGATGGCAACTGCAGCCGAGTACGAGGTCGTCGAATGCGGCGTCATGGGCGCAGGCGAGTTCTTCCCCACGGATGAGCTTCGTGCCGGCGAAGTAGGTTATATTACTGCCAGCATCAAAAACATCCAGACGACCCGGGTCGGCGACACCATTACCGGCGCCCAGAACCCGGCAGCCGAACCGCTTCCGGGATATAAGCAGGTGACCCCGATGGTCTACTGCGGCCTGTATCCTGCGGATAATGCAAAGTATCCGGATCTCAGGGACGCACTCGAGAAGCTGAAGCTGAACGATGCATCGCTTTTCTACGAGCCGGAGACATCGGTCGCTCTCGGTTTCGGATTCCGCTGCGGTTTCCTCGGGCTCCTGCACCTTGATATTATTGAAGAAAGACTTGAAAGAGAGTATAATCTCGATCTCGTTACGACAGCGCCTTCCGTTATCTACAAGATCCATAAGACGGACGGAACAGTCTTTGACCTGACCAACCCTACGAATCTGCCGGATCCTTCTCAGATCGAATATATTGAGGAGCCGATCGTCAGTGCCGAGATCATGGTGACGACGGAGTATGTCGGCTCCATCATGAAACTCTGCCAGGAACGCAGAGGCGTTTATCTCGGTATGGAATACATGGAAGAGACCCGTGCGCTCTTAAAGTATGAGCTTCCGCTCAACGAGATCATCTATGATTTCTTTGATGCGCTCAAGTCACGCAGCCGCGGCTACGCATCTTTTGATTATGATTTGAAGGGTTATGCGAAGTCCAATCTCGTGAAGCTCGACATCCTTGTCAACCGTGAGGCGGTTGACGCGCTTTCCTTCATCGTCTTTGCGGATTCTGCTTATGAACGCGGAAGAAAGATGTGCGAGAAACTGAAGGACGAGATCCCGAGGCAGCTTTTCGAGATCCCGATCCAGGCGGCGATCGGCGGAAAGATCATCGCCCGCGAAACGATCAAGGCTCTCAGAAAGGACGTTCTTGCCAAGTGTTACGGCGGTGACGTATCACGTAAGAAAAAGCTCCTTGAGAAACAGAAGGAAGGCAAGAAGCGTATGCGCACCTTCGGCAACGTCGAGATCCCGCAGCAGGCTTTTATGAGCGTATTGAAACTGGACAATGAATAAATATTCATATATGATGAATTTTTATAAGTAATTAGTATTGACATTACGGGATATGGGTGTATAATAGCGGGGTAATTAAGCAAAGCACCTATAAAAAGGGAGGAAATAAGTTATGAAAAAGATTATGAGTGCTGCACTTGCAGCAATGATGGTCATGTCGCTTGCGGCATGCGGATCTTCTGCATCCGCGCCGGCAACGACTGCGGCACCTGCAACTGAGGCTGCTACGGAAGCTGCAGCTGAAACAGAAGCAGCTGAGACCGAAGCGGCAGAAACTGAGGCGGCAGCAGAAACCGAGGCAGCAGCTGAAGCTGCAGAGCTTACCACAGTGGCAGACGGCAAACTGACCGTTGCAATGAGCCCGGACTTCGCACCGTATGAGTTCTATGCGATCGGTGAGGACGGCACCCCGACCCTCGCCGGATTTGATGTTTCTCTGGCACAGTACATTGCAGATCATCTCGGACTGGAACTCGAGATCATCCCGATGGACTTCGACGGAACCATCATGGAACTCAGCCAGGGCAATGTCGACCTCGGCATTTCCGGTTATTCACCTTCACCGGACCGTGCGGAAGTTATGGATTTCTCCGAGATCTACTATACCGGCGGACAATCATTCGTATGCCTGCAGGCAAACAAGGATAATTTCAAATCTCTGGAAGACACCAACAAAGCTGACCTGACCGTCGGCGCACAGGTGGGTTCCATCCAGGCTGACCTTGCAAAGGAAAACTCTCCTGAGGCGGACCTGATCCAGATGGCAAAGGTCACCGACCTGATCGCGGAAGTCCTGAACGGTAAGATGGACGGCGCATATATAGAGACCCTTGTTGCCGAGAGCTATGCAAAGAACTACCCGGATCTCTGTGTTGTCCTTCCGGTTCCGTATGATGCAGAAGGTTCCGTCGTCGGCGTCAATAAGGGCAACGAAGCTCTGCTCGCAGGTGTTAACGAAGCGATCCTTGAATGCACATCCAACGGCATGATGGAAGACTGGGTCGCTCAGGCAAACGAGCAGGCTACCGGCGACATCATCGAGGGAATGATCGAGGAGTAATGCTTCGAACCGAACTCATGTGTTCCGGACTATAATTAATGTAAGTAATCACGTGTTCCTCTCTCAGAGAATCTGGGAGAGGAATACTTGTGTCATGGAGAGGAGACCATTTCATGTTTACCGCTTCCGGATTTGCCAAAACATGGGAGTATATAGACCTTTTTAAGCAGGGCCTGGTATGCACGATCGCACTTTCGGCGCTGACCGTTATTTTCGGTTTTATCCTGGCTTTGTTCCTGGCCATCATGCGTCTTTCGGACATCCGTCCGTTCCGGGCGCTCGGCATTGACATCGACGGCCATGAGATCGAAGACGGTCCGAAGGCTGTTTTGAGCCGTTTCAACCCGGTCAGCTTTATTGCGACGGTCTACGTGGAGGTCTTCCGTGCCACGCCTATGCTGGTACAGTTGTTTATCATCTATTATGTTGTTTTCGGCAACGTTTCCCTTCCGTCTTTTAAGATCTTCGGCTTTATCCGTTTCGAGCGTTTTCTGCCCGGTGTCGTCGCACTGGCAATGAACTCCGGCGCGTACCTTTCCGAGATCATCCGTGCGGGCATTCAGTCGATCGACGGCGGACAGACTGAGGCGGCGCGTTCCCTGGGTCTGAGCCAGGCGCAGAACATGCGTTACATCGTGCTTCCGCAGGCAATTAAAAACATCCTCCCGCCGATCGCGAACGAGTTCGTCACGATCATCAAGGAGTCCTCGATCTGCTATACTATCGGCGTGCAGGAGATCATGTACGCGGTGTCATCGACCAAGGGTGCAACATACAGGATCGCGGAGCCGCTGATCATTGCAACGGTCGTCTATTTCTGCCTGACGTTCCCGACATCCAAGATCATTGCTTACTTTGAAAGGAGGATGAGCCGTGGAGACAAGAGATGATGTCCTGATCCGGGTCACTGATCTGAAGAAATATTATAACAAGGGCGCGATCAAGGCTCTTGACGGAGTGACTGTCGACATCAATAAAGGCGACGTTATGGTCGTCATCGGACCTTCCGGTTCAGGCAAATCCACCTTCTTAAGAAGCCTGAACCTTATGGAGCATCCGACGGGCGGTACGATCATATTCGACGGCGTTGACATTACCAGCAAGAAGATCAAAAACGCCGAAGGACAGTGGGTCAAACTGGATATTGACGAGCATCGCCAGAAGATGGGCATGGTCTTCCAGCACTTCAACCTTTTCCCGCACATGACGATCATGGACAATATCACGCTTGCACCCATGAAGGTGAAAGGCATTTCGAAAGAGGATGCCGAGAAAAAAGCGATCGAGCTTTTGAACCGTGTCGGACTTGCAGATCGTGCCAACGCCTATCCGATCCAGCTTTCAGGCGGACAGAAGCAGCGCGTCGCGATCGTCAGGGCGCTTGCAATGGAGCCTCAGGTCATGCTTTTTGATGAGCCTACCTCCGCACTCGACCCCGAGATGGTCGGCGAAGTGCTTGACGTTATGAAGGAACTTGCGAAGGAAGGCATGACGATGGTCGTTGTCACCCACGAGATGGGCTTTGCAAGGGAAGTCGGCAACCGCGTTCTCTTTATGGCGGACGGCAAACTCCTTGAGGAGGGGACGCCGGCAGAGATATTCGGGGCTCCGAAGAATGCAAGACTGCAGGATTTCCTGCGGAAAGTACTGTAAATGAATCACTGTATACGACAAAAACCGGGACAGTCGGGTTCCGCGCTCGGATATGCTGCTGCAAAGGCACATATCTGTGCGGGGTATCTCAACTGTCCTTTTGCAGTTTAAAGAGGGGCCTACCCATGGAAAAGTATAAGCAGATCGTAATCGAAGCAATTGAAGAAAAAAAGGAACTGATCGAACATGTGGCAGATGAGATCTGGGCACATCCGGAGCTTTCGCTGCAGGAGTTCAGGTCTTGTCAGCTGTACTGTGATGTACTTGCAAAGGAAGGATTCCGTGTGGAAAAAGGGACCTGCGGGATCGGAACCGCGTTTACCGCGGCATACGGCTCCGGACGGCCTGTGATCGGGATCCTTGCGGAATATGACGCACTCTCCGGGCTTTCACAGAAAGCCTTTTCGGCGGAAAAACACCCCAGGGATATCGGAGACACAGAGTCAGACTGCGGACACGGCTGCGGGCATAACCTTCTCGGTGCGGGAGTGATGGCTGCCGCGATCGGTATAAAGAAGTTCCTTGAGGCGTGGGACGGGGAAGGCACGGTCATCCTCTTCGGCTGTCCCGGAGAAGAGGGCGGAGCCGCCAAGGCGTTTTTTGCGAGAGACGGCCTCTGGAAAACGATCGATGCCGCTCTTACCTGGCATCCGGATGATGCCAATGAAGTCGCGGTCGGCACGACCAACGCATGTATCCAGGTACAATATACCTTTCATGGTCTGGCGGCACATGCAAGCGCGGCGCCGGAATACGGAAGGAGCGCACTTGATGCGGTGGAACTCATGAATATCGGCGTACAGTTCTTAAGGGAGCATATGAGCGACAGGGCGAGGGTCCATTATGCGATCACCGATGCCGGCGGAAGAAGCCCGAACGTCGTCCAGTCGGAAGCAACTGTCCTCTACATGGTCCGGTCGGACAAAGTCGCCGAGGCAGTGAAACTCCAGGAGCGCGTCGACAGGATCGCGGAAGGTGCGGCACTGATGACAGAGACGAGCTACGACCGGAAGTTCATCGACGGGCTTTCCGAGACCATCCCGAACCATACGCTTGAGAAACTTCTTTACCGCAATTTCGAGGCGCTCGGCGTACCGCATTATACTATGGAAGAAACCGCGTTTGCGGATGAACTGATCAAAACATATCCGTCTGG
>Ga0129307_1002291_pt1 | contig 15688 bp, 14 predicted proteins | sample P1105metagenome_FD_94437 | JGI IMG/M metagenome (GOLD analysis project Ga0129307, IMG submission 94437) | Capybara group fecal microbial communities from Wisconsin, USA - P1105 metagenome | ecosystem: Host-associated > Mammals > Digestive system > Large intestine > Fecal | place: USA: Wisconsin... | reverse complement strand
TCCGCCTTCGCGCACCGTCATCGGCAAATCATCGTTGAAGTACTTGAGCAAGTCTTCGCCACGGCCCTTTGCCGCATTCAGCGTTTCGCGGAGGCCTTCAAAAAGCGGCGCATGCAAGCCTTCCAAGACGTCAGCGACCTTCGATGCCTGCGAGAGGGAACGCCCCATTCCCGCAAGGTCACGCGCATTCGCACGACCGCTACCGACACGGCCCATCAAACGTTCCATGTCGAGAATCGACGTCAAGGATTCCTTGAGTTCATCGAGCGCGACCGGATTCTGTACAAGCTCACCTACAGCTTCCTGGCGTTCGCGAATGCGATCCACGGAAATAAGCGGATGGCTCACCCAGTCCTTGAGCGTACGCCCGCCCATCGCGGTCACCGTAAAATCGAGCACCGAGCAAAGCGTACTGGAGTAATCGTCCGCATTCAGCGGGCGCACCAGTTCCAGATTACGTAACGTACTCGGATCGAGCGTCATGTAATCGTCCAGATTCAAGATTTCGAGCGTCGTGAAATGACTCAACTCGGACTTTTTCTGGTTAATCAAATATTGCAGCAACGCCCCCGTCACGGACGTTTCATAAGGACGGCCTTCCAAGCCAAGCCCATCCAAAGCTTCGACTTTGAAATGGTGGAACAGAACATCTTTCGCCTGGTCTTCTGCAAACAAAATCGCCGGGAGTTCCGTCACCAGAACGTTTTCGGCCTTGATCAAATCAATGATGACCGAGGGAATCGTCGTACCTTCGGGAACCACGATTTCTTTCGGCATGCGGCGGCTGAACTCGCATTCAAAAGACTGCACGCTGCTACGGCACGAGGCCAAGTAACCCGTTGTCACATCGGCAATGGCAAATGCGGCCACATCGCCTTTACCGCCCTTGCCGTCTTCGCTTGTCGCAGGAACATAAGCGCAAAGGTAATTCGCCTCTTTCGCTTCGAGATTCGCCTCGTTCATCGCCGTTCCGGCACTGATGATTTCGACAATATCGCGTTTGACGATACCCTTCGCGAGTTTCGGGTCTTCCACTTGTTCGCAAATGGCAATGCGGTAACCTGCCGCGACCATCTTGGGCACATAGCGTTCTGCGGCATGGTGCGGGAATCCGCAAAGAGGTGTCGCCCCGGCGGCTCCGTTGTTGCGGCTCGTGAGCGTTAATCCTAAAATTTTAGATGCAATAACAGCGTCATCTTCAAAAAGTTCGAAGAAGTCGCCCATGCGGAAAAATAAAATGCAGCCAGGATTCTCTTTCTTAATATCGTAATATTGCTGCATTAACGGAGTAACGGCCATTAAGCATCTCCCATAGACAATTCAATCTGATCTGTAGATTCTTCAAGCGGCGCGGGCTCTTCCGGAGCATTTTCCGGCTTTGCATATTGCGGCACCAAGGCACCCGCCTCCAAAAGTTCGCTGAATTCACGCAAGCGCGGCAAGTCTTCTGGAATGCGGTTGATACCAAAGTATTTTAAAAATTCTTGCGTGGTCACGTAAGTGTAAGGATTACCGACGGTTTCGGCACGTGCACCCAACGTAATAAAGCCCTTGTCGAGCAAGTTACGGATCGGGCCATCGGCAGACGAAACGCCACGCACCTGTTCAATGGCGGCCTTCGTAATCGGCTGTTGGTAAGCAATCACGGCAAGCGTTTCAAGTGCGGCCTGCGAAAGTCGCCTAGCATTCGCTTCGGGGAACAGTTTACGCACCCACGGATAATACTTTGCACGTGTTCTGAAACGGTAACCGCCCGCCTGCTCCACAATTTCAAACGGAGACTGGATTTTGTTCAAAGAATCGTTCGCCGTAATGAGCGCATCGGCAACGGAACGCGCATCCAAAAAGTCACCGAGAATTTCACGCAACTTCTTGAGCGTCACGATGTCCGGGGATGCAAAAACGAGGGCTTGAATAATGCGAGCCAGGTCTTCCCTACTTTCGACTTTCGGGAGTTCCGCCGATTCCTCGGCCAGTTCTTCGACATTCTGATTATCAGCCATACGCCTGAATCCTTCGTCTAAAACACGACCAAGTCGTTCTTGTGGATAAGCTCATCAGGAACATTTTTCCCGAGAACTTCGTGCACCTGAGCAGTCTTTTTGCGAAGCACGAGCTTAAGAGTTTCGCTATCGAAACCCGCCACGCCACGCGCTACAGGATTCTTCTTTTCGTCCAAAACTTCGATCAAGTCGCCCTTGTCGAAATGCTTTTGCACGGCAATCACGCCCACCGGCAACAAACTCGAATGATTTTCACGCAAAGCCTTCACGCCACCTTCATCGACAATCACGCTTCCACGCGGAGTCGTCACAAAGCTCAGCCAGCGCTGGCGGCTGTTGAGCTTTTTCTTGGAACCCGCAAACAAAGTCCCATTTGCATTTTCAAAGAACACCTGATGCGGGAGCACCTTCATGCCGTTTGCAAGGAATGCGTTCGCACCGCTCTTCGTCACGTTGCGAATCGCTTCGAGCTTGCTTCGCATGCCACCCGTGCTCACTGCGGACCCCGCTTCGCCCGGCTTTCCGGCAAGTGCGAGAATCGCAGGCGTAATTTCAGGAACAAAGTTCAGCAGACGAGCGTTCGGATTCTTCTTCGGATTGTCATCGAAAAGTCCGTCTTCGTCCGTAAAAATCAAAAGCAAGTCCGCATCGAGGAACAGCGCCACATCGCTCGAAAGCTTATCGTTGTCGCCCACCTTGATTTCGGCCACGGCAAGCGAATCGTTTTCGTTGATAATCGGCACAATCTTGCGGGCAAGCATCGCCTTGATGGTGTTCTGCAAATTCTTGTAACGAGCTCGGTCGCGGAAGTCTTCAGCAGACAAAAGGATTTGCCCCACCGAGAGCTGCACCCAGCGGAACATCTCGCGGTAAGCGTACATGAGGTCAATCTGCCCCACGGCGGCGCAAGCCTGCTTTTCGGCCAAGACGGTCGGTTTCTGCTTATAGCCAAGTTCAGCCATGCCTGTTCCCACGGCACCACTCGTGACAACGACAACTTCCTTGCCTGCATCCATCAAGCGTGCGACGGAATCTGCAAGTTTTTGAATGTAACGTGTACGGACCCCACCACGTTCGGAATCCACAAGAATGCGAGATCCAATCTTCACAACAACGCGACGGGCTTCATCCAAGATATTCTTTCTTAATTCACTCATATATGCTAAAGATAGAATATATACTCGCAGGCACTCGTTTCGTCCGTTAAAACTCGCCAAAAAAAGACGATACAAAGGATTGGCTATTGGTCATTAGTCAATAGCCAATGGTCATTAGTTATTAAAGGCTAGAGGTTAAGGGCTACTAGCGGAATAAAGCGGTTCGTCCGTTATCGAACTTGAGAATGACCGCACCGCTAGGAGACTTGAACCCGCCCTGCCAAGTGCCGCGGTACAGATAAATTCCATTCATATTGAAAATCTTATAGCCGGTTCCCTGCGGAATTTTTCCAACGCTTTGAGACGACATTCGAGAGTTTCGCTTCAAAGAAGTCCTACCCGGATTTTCGGATTCTGCATTCAGCAAAACCTTCTTTTGCGGCAACCGATTCACATATTCCTCAGGAATACCCTCCGAGCCACCGCCCCATAAAACTGTCCCTCGACATAGCGACAGATCCTCGTCACAAACCTTTTTATGAACAACGGAAGTTCCGCTAAGGTTTCTGGACTCAGGCATAATTCTATCCATTAAACGCTGAGCGCTATCTTTAGGCATTTTGATAATTCCCCATTCAACCCATTTCAAAAATTCATAGTGCAAAACTTTAGCTAATTTATCTTCGCTGAAAGGCATTTCTTCTTTAGAAAGAATTTTATAAAGTTCAACCCTTGTTATCAAAGGATTGAATATCACAATATAACTTGTATCCAACGTTGAATAATACACTAGCCCTTTATCCAACGAGCAGTTGATATAAGTTGTATCCACATTGCAAATTTTTGAAGAGTCTATTTCCAAGTAATCTCTTTCGAACTGAAAATTAGTCCAAACTAAATTAACATTACACCACGCCGAAACAGCGAATAACGCAATGCATATAAACAAAAATTTCATACCACCACTCCTTTTTAAACCAAGTCCATCAATCCCTAGCGGAATACAGCAGTTCGCCCGTTATCGAACTTGAGGATTACTGCACGGCCATGTGACTTGAACTCGCCCTGCCACGTTCCACGGCACAGATAAATTCCATTCATATCGAAAATCTTATAGCCGGTTCCCTGCGGAATTTTTCCAACGCTTTGAGACGACATTCGAGATTCTCGCTTCAAAGAAGTTCTACCCGGATTTTCGGATTCCGCATTCAGCAGAACCTTCTTTTGTGGGAGTCGATTCGCTTCTTCATCAGAAAGTCCTCCTCCCAAACCGCCTCCATACGGTCCCCAATTAGGACACTGCGAAGGATCTGTATCACATACTTTTTTATGGAGAATGTGACGATTATTCATTTGCAGCGAATCCGGCAAAATGCGGTCCAATAAGCGTTGGGCACTATCCTTCGTCATAACGATGATTCCCCATTCGACCCATTTTATGAACTCATAGCGCAATATTTCCGTCAAGGAACGCGTATTCGGATTCGATTGCAAGGCATAGACAGAAGCTTTTGCAATACGAGGCATAAAGAACACTGCAACAGCAGTATCCAACGTCGAGTAATACGCTAAACCATAATCCAACGAGCAATTGATGTAGGACGTATCTACATTGCACGTTTTTGTCGTATCAATATCCAGATACCCTTTCTCAAAACTAACACCCGCATCAATAGAGAAAATATTAGACCACGCCGAAACAGCAAAAAACAAAAAACAAGCAAATACAAATTTCATACCACCTCCGTCTTATTAATCTAAATTCTTAGACAAAGGAAGGCAAGTATGTATTGATTATTTTACGATAAAAAGGTTTTAGGTATTAGGTTTTATAATCGAGCCGAAAGCACCAAACCAACCTGTAACCTAAAACCTACAACCTATTACCTATTTGCACACCACCAGTCGAATTGCATCGAGGCGGAGTTGCGGAGTCGAAACTACCTTCTTGCGTTCCTGAACGTTCTTGCGGAGTTGCTTGAGGGCTTCGCTTGTGCCAGCCTTTCCACGCATCGAGAGCAAATGATTCATGCGCTGGTATTCCTGTTCCGAACGAGCTTCCACGGCATTCGCCGCTTCTTCGGCGTACTTTTTGGCCTGTTCAGACACAATCAAGCGGGCTTTTGCAAGACCATCTTTAGCAAAGTAACGCAGCATCATATCGACAGCGGCATTCCCTTGCGGCACGCCCACATCCTTGAGTGCAGCATTCGAAAACTCTTCAAAATGTTCAGACATGTTTTCGCCCTTTGCGTTCACCAAGACCTTGAAATATTTCGGCCCTGCAATGTCTGCACATCCCCATTCTTCGGACACCGGCAGTTCAACAGCAAAGTTGTACTGCATCATGAGTCCGCGCAAGCCGGAGTTCGGCCAAATCGCACAAGAGACAGTTCCACGTCCCAAGCCCGTTTCATAATCGAACACGCCCTGAGCCAGCGGATGATCCAAGCTGATAAATTCAATATCGTCGTGAGTCATTGCGACATCGCGATCGAACGTCACCGTCATGCAAGTGCCACCGCTCACGCGACCGTCGCCATCGGAATCGCCACCGCCTTCGCCGCACAAATCCGTCTGGCTGTTCACGCGGCCACCGCCAGCGCTATACGCCGCCAGCGCCAAGTCAGGCATGCCCGGCACAGAACCCGCTTCGACTTGCGGTCCCATCGTGATGAGGAAACAATCCGGCACAGAACTCTTCTCGACATCGAGTCCGCGGTTTATCAAAGAATCGAACACGAGATTCTTGAGTTCCGGTTCATCGTCAAGTTCCTTAATTTCGTCCGTAATTTCCTTTGCCTTTTCAGGATTGCGGGAGTTGAATTCGAGCAAGCGGTCACGACCGTTCTCGATGTTCTTGCGCATCAGTTCGCAATCTTTCTTGACTTGCGGAATCACATTCTTTACAAAGTTATCGAGACTTATAGTCGGCGTCGCAAGCGCCTCAATCAACGCTTCCGTATATTTGAGGAAGAGTTCGCCGCCGCTCATCAGCGGAGCACCGAAAGAATTCAAGCCTTCGTTGTACCAGCGGAACATCACTTCCTGACCGGAGCCTTTCACGTAAGGCACGTGGATGATGATATCCTTGTCCTGCCCAATGCGGTCCAAGCGGCCAATACGTTGTTCTACAAGAGCCGCATCGAGCGGCAAATCGAACAGCACCAAGTGATGCGAGAACTGGAAGTTGCGGCCTTCGGAGCCAATTTCAGAAGCGATGAGCAAGTTAGCGCCATCGGGCTTGCTAAAGTTTGCAGCGGCCTTGTCACGCGCCATGATGCTCATGTCTTCGTGGAACATCACAAACGCGCCTTCACCCAAGAATTCCAAGAGCAACGTTTCAAGAGCTTGCACCACCTGGATCGATTCGCAAATCAGCAAAACCTTTTCGTTCTTGTATTCCTTGAGGAAACTCTTGAGCCATACAAAGCGTTCGTCCAAATGCCAAGCGTCAGAGAATCTTGTACAAAGGAGACCGTTCTCCTGAATGTCCGTCGAAGCTTCGAGGTCGCGGTCGGCAGCCACTTCCACCATTTCGCGGTAAGCCGGATTCGGTTCGAGCGGAATCTCATCGAGCACGCGCTTCGGGAAGCCGCCAACGCCCTTACGCGTATTGCGGAACACCACGGAACCCGTGCCCATGCCATCGACAATGCGGCGCATCCATTCGCCCGCCGTCATCGACTTTGAATTTTCCTGTTCCAGCCACGGACGGATCTGCGAATTTTTCGGAACGCAGGCGTACAAGTCATCCCAGCTCATCTGGTGGTTCGGATCCGTAGGCAACTTGTTCAAATCCCTTACCAATTTAAGATAAGTTTCTTGATCCTTGATAAAGTCATTGTAATCGGCAAAGCGCACCGGGTCGAGCATCTTGAGGCGGTTGAACTGCGATTCCGGATGCAACTGCAACGGCGTACCCGTCAAAAGCAACACACCCTTGGAACGCGCAATTACTCTGTTCGCAAGCATGTACTCGTGGCTCGTGAAACCGTCCTCGCACACCAGATGGTGAGCTTCGTCAATGATGGTCATGTCCCAGTTCGTCTTGAGCAAGTCTTCAATCAACGCAGGTTGCGCCATCAAGAAATCAATGGACACGATGATATCGTTACTTTGCAAGAACGGGTTCGGTTTCGTCTCGTCCTTCGCAACACCCACGAAGAGTCCGCGAATGTAGCCTTCATCCACAAGCGTAAAGAGCTGGTTGAAGCGGCGCTTCATCTCGATCATCCACTGGTGCTTCAACGTCTCCGGGACAATCACGAGCGTACGCTGGATACGGCCACGCGCCTTGAGGGCATGCCAAATCATGCCCGCTTCAATCGTCTTTCCAAGCCCAACTTCGTCCGAAAGCATAAGCCTCGGCAATGTCGAACTGGAGCATGCACGGTAGCAAAGGTAATACTGGTGCGGGATCATGCTCACACGCGGGCCAATCATGCCGCGGACCGGCGACGAGAGCCACTTGTAATACATTTCCATCGCGTCTTCATGACGCAAAAAATCACGCGACGAACAAACCTCGTCATCAGCCAAAGCCTTAAAGAGCACCGCCGGACGAGCCGTCGAAATTTTCGAACTCAGCTCGGACTCCTTCATTTCCTTGCCGTTGCGGGCCGCATAAACCATAATACCAGAATCTTCACGGACAGAATCAACGATAAAAGAAACACCTTTTTCACTCTTGACGGATTCGCCCACTTGCAACACAAAACGTTCAATCGGAGCGCCATCGGTCCTGTAGATACGGGCTTGACCAATAGCGGGAAACAAAATTTTAACAGTACGGCCCTGAACTTCGGAAACAATACCAAGCCCCAGGGTAGGTTCGGCTTGGCTAACGTAGCGCTGACCAATTTTAAACATCATCATAACCCCTAAATTTACATTTTTTTCGGAAATTCGGCTTGCAAACATTTTACTAAATTATTGCATAACATGAAATGGTTTTATATAGATACTTCAATTACAGAAGGAGACAGGCGACAAGGCCCATTCTCCATTGACGAAATCCGAAATTTTGTCAGCGAAGGTAAAATAACAGACGAAACTCTTGTCTGGCACAGCGGTGAGACGAATTGGAAAGCATGGAAGGATTTTCCGGAAGCATCAGAGCCAGCCGAACTCACAGAAGAAGAACTCCTCAAGCAAACGATTGAAACACTCCTGCAAAACAAGATGCAAAGCAAGCGCTTCGCAGGATTTTTTGTACGAGCAAACGCCTTCATTATAGACAACTTAATACTTTCCCTTCTCGGGGCGATTTTCCTTTACATCATGAGCGCGGCAGGCGCAATCGACCTCAACGCCGTGAGCGAAATTGCACAACAATACGTAGATAATCCGACCTCCACGGAACTTGTATCCAAAGCGTTTGAAATCCCTGGTGTATCCACGTTCTTTACGATTTTCTCCGTCATCCAAGCCATTTACTTTATTGTATTCCATGCGATTTTTACAGCGACACCAGGCAAGATGTTGCTCCACATCCACGTGGAAACTGCCGACGGAGAACGCATTTCGTGGGCATTCTCGATTTTCCGCTTTATCGCGACCATATTGACGCAAGCGACGGTTTATTTTTACGGTCTGGGCTACCTTATCGTCCTCGTGGATCCGCAAAAAAGAGCTTTGCACGACTTTATCGCAAGAACCCGCGTCGTCCATGACGTTATCGAACAAAAAAACAGTTCAGAAACTAGCAAAGAGAACAGCAACGAAAGCAATAAAGAGGTTTAACTTATATGGATCAATTTATCGTCCCGCAAGTCAAGGCACCCGTCAACGGTGAAATCGAAATTTCCGGAGCAAAGAACGCTGTTCTTGCAGTCATGGCGGCAGCACTCCTCGCCGACGGCGTTTCAGAAATCACGAATGTCCCGCACCTCAAAGACATGAAGACCATGTCCGATGTGCTCCGCGTTATCGGCTGCCACATCAACGGCGGAAGCCACGTCTTGAGAATCGACACCCGCGGCGTAGATCACTTGGAAGCCCCCTACGAACTCGTGAAGACCATGCGCGCAAGCTTCTATGTGTTAGGCCCGCTCGTCGCAAGATTCGGACGCTGCCGCGTATCGCTCCCCGGCGGATGCGCTTGGGGCCCGCGCCCAGTCGATTTGCACCTCAAAGGCCTCGAAGCCCTCGGCGCAAAAATCAACGTCACGCACGGCTACGTCGAAGCCACTTGCGAAGGCCGCCTTCCCGGCGGAAACTTCAACTTCCCGATTTCTAGCGTCGGCGCCACGGTGAACGTCCTCATGGCTGCCACCCTCGCCAAAGGCGTAAGCGTCTTGCAGAACGCCGCCCTCGAACCCGAAATCGACAACCTCATTGATTACCTCACCAACATGGGCGCAAAGATTCAGGGTCGCGGAACGCGCACTCTCACCGTCCAAGGTGTCGAATCGCTACGTCCGGGTACAGGCGTCACCATCCCCGACCGCATCGAAGCAGGCACGTTCCTCTGCGCCGCCGCCATCACGCGTGGCCGCGTCAAAGTCACGCACGTCATCCCCGAACACATAGCCTCCACGCTCGACGCCTTCCGCGAAATCGGCTGCAAAGTAAGCGTCGGAGCCGACTGGGCCGAAGTCGATGCCCGCCAGCAAGAACTCAAGCCGATGAGCCTCTCGACGCTCCCGTTCCCGGGATTCCCGACGGACATGCAAGCCCCCTTCATGGCGACGCTCCTCTCCATTCCGGGGAACAGCCTCATCCAGGATACCGTCTATAACGACCGCTTCAAGCACGTCGCAGAACTTGAACGCTTGGGCGCATCCATCCAGCTGAACGGCAATACCGCTACCATCAAGGGCGGCCTCCCGCTCGAAGGCGCCGACATCATGGGTTCGGACCTCCGCGCAAGTGCAGCTCTCGTACTCGCAGGCCTCATCGCCGAAGGTGAAACGACCATCAGCCGTATTTACCATCTCGACCGCGGCTACGAAAACTTCGAAGCCAAGATGGCTCAAATCGGAGCGACCGTCAAGCGCGTGAACCCGGATGCGAGAGAGTAGAGTTTACCCTTTGTCACCCCGGTCACAGTAACCAAAAACATCCATAACGAAATTAAAATTTCTATGGATGTGAAAGTTACATCGAGGGCTGTTTCATCATAAAAGAACTGTCGGCAATCCAATTCGGATGGGACAGATTCAAATGAAATCAAACCCCAGTGCTGCCGAAGCCGCCACGGTCTGCGCCATCAAGCGATCCCTCCACAAATTCCAAACGCGGCTGGATTTCCATAATGCGGAACTGCGCAATGCGGTTCCCTTTTTCGATGGTCACATCGCGGGTTGCATACACGGGCATTTTCCACCAGTCGTTTGCACCGCAGTAGCTTGAGTCGACCACGCCTACAGAATTTACTTGTAATATACCGAAGTTCTTGAATGTAGAACTGCGCGGAGCCAAATGAGCCTCGTAGCCTTCTGGGAGCTTCATGGCAACACCCAAATGAATCAAGCGGAACTCTCCCGCCTTGAGCGTCAGAGTTTCAGCCGCCGCAAGGTCAATCCAATCGGACTTGCCTCCCACATACGTAAGGCGAGGAATAGAATCATTGAGATATTGAATTTTGATTGACGCCGTTTTCATGAGTTCCTCTATAGTTTTTCAAAAAAAATAATAAAAAAAGTTTTTCCTCCCCCATGTTGGCTCAAATTTTTCATATTTTAGCAATAACAAATAATTTATTATGGTAAATGACAATAATAAATTCTCACAATTATGCCGACCCCGGCACTGTGGCCGGGGTGACAAAAAAAAGAAATATGAATGTCGTTTATTGTACAATTTCAAAAAAGGAGAATAGATAATGAAAACACGCATTCCCGAAGCATTCATTTTGGCACTCGCCATCGTCGCCTTTGGCGTACTCGTCTATTGCGGCATCGAAAAAGCAGGCGACCGCGGTAGAGTCGTGCATGTCCGCGGACTTGCCGAAATGGAAGTTCCCGCAGACAAAGTTTTCTGGAACATCAGCTACGGGCTTCTTGGAAACGACATGAAGGAACTATTCAAGGACATCGCGAAGAACAACAACACCATCAAGCAGTTCCTTGTGGATAACGGCATCGGCGCCGATGAAATCACCTTCAACTTGCCAAGCATCAACGATAACGAAGCAAACGTTTATACAAAAAACAATTCACGTTTCCGCTACTCCAGCCATTCGAACCTCACCATCGCTACAAATAAAGTTGATGCCGTTCGCAATTTGCAACAAAAGATGGTCAACTTGATTGACATGGGCATCGTCATCAACCACAACTATGCCTCTTACGAGTTTACCGGTCTCAACGATATCAAGCCGCAAATGATTGAAAAAGCGACCATCAACGCACGTGCCGTCGCAGACAAATTCGCTAAAGATTCTCAAAGCAAGCTCGGCAAAATCCGCACGGCATCACAAGGCGTATTCTCCATTGACGACCGCGACGAAAACACGCCATTCATCAAGAAGGTCCGCGTCGTAACGACCATCGATTTTTCTCTTGAAGACTAACGCATAGCAAGAATAAATTTATATGAAAAAAGAAATTAACGTCCTCGATTCCGCAAACATCATCATGAACGGAATCAAAGGCGGAGCGCTCCTCACCGCAGCCGCGAACGGCAAGGCAAACACCATGAGCATTTCGTGGGGAACACTTGGCATCGAATGGAATAAAATCCTCTTCACGACGTTCGTGCGTCTAAGCCGCTACACTCTTGAATTTCTCGAAAAGAACGGCGAATTTACCGTGAGCATCCCGATGGAAGGCTCGCCGCGCAAGCTTATCAGCGAATGCGGCACCAACAGCGGACGCGACATGGACAAGGCCGCCAAATTCGGCTTCAACTACGTCGATGGAGAAACCGTAAGCGTCCCTGCCGTCAAGGAATTCCCGCTAGTGCTGGAATGCAAGGTTATCTACAAGCAACAGCAAGACGAGAACGCCATTTCCGCCGAAGACCTCGAAAAATGCTACCCGAAGGACGCATCCGGCAAGCGCGACATCCATTGGGCCATCACCGGCGAAATCACGAAAGCGTATGTATTAGACGATAGACGATAGACGAAAGAGGCTTAGCATTGTCATCCTGGAGCTAGGCGTAGCCGACGCGATAGGATCCATAGAGCGATGGGCTATGAGCCGTGAGCGGTCAGCGGCAGAGAGCGTCATTCTCGACCAAAGGGAGGGAATCCATACATTCCTAATCGAAAGTTCTAGAGACGTTATCCTTTGCATTGTCATCCTGGAGCTAGGCGTAGCCGACGCGATAGGATCCATAGCTTTAATGGATTCTATCGGCCCGAAGGGCCTCCAGAATGACAACTCATGACGATCTAATACTTGCACTAGATCCTTCGACCTTGCTCAGGATGACTCGGTGGACCCTATCCCCCGGCTCGGAGGCCGGGGCTAAAGACAAATAACAGGCTTCGCGGTCTTATATTGGCTCCAGGGTGACAAGACACAGGGGCCATAGCAGGATGATACGCAGGAGCGACGAAGTCGTGACCTCATTGCTCATCACTCACGGGCTCATCGCTTTTTACAGAAAGCAACAGCCTGTTTCTTGCTTTTTTGTTGAGGCAAACGTATATTTGAGGCATCAATAAAGGAGATTATATGACCGTCCCAGAAGTCCTCAAGAGCCTCAGAGAAAAGCACAACCTCACTCAGGAACAATTTGCAGAACGCGTGAACGTCACCCGCCAAGCCGTTAGCCGCTGGGAAACAGGGGAAACGCAGCCGAACACAGAGATGCTCAAAGTTTTGTCGAAAGCATTCAACGTTTCCATCAACACGCTGCTCGGTGCTCCGCGCCAGCTCTTTTGCCAATGCTGCGGCATGCCCCTCGGCGACGATGCGATGATTAGCCGCGAAATTGACGGCACTTTCAACGAAGATTACTGCAAATGGTGCTATACCGAAGGCAAATTCGTTTACACCAGCAAAGATACGCTGCTTGACTTTTTGCTTTCGCACATGCCGAACCCGGACAACACGCCGGATGCAGAAAGACGCAAGTTCTTCGACTCGCACCTTTCGCAGTTGAAACATTGGAGATAATTCATCGGCAAAAGTAAATTCTATTATAAAAGCCGACCCCGGCACCCGTTCAACAGCACTCAGGGCAGGCTTTGGCCGGGGTGACAAATGACAAAATTATTCATGCAGGCCATCTCGTTTTGAGATGGCTTTGCTATTTGCAATAGATTCGCTACTTTTCGTATCTCGCATTCACGCACGGAAGCGCACCGAACGATTCCTTAAAGCGATAGAGGTTTTCGTTTAAATACGCTCCGCCATTTTCGGTAGATATTCCCCACGAAAACTTTTCACAGCCTTTTTTTGCGGCCTCACGCATAGCGTTTACGAATAAAGCTGTCGTTGCGTTTGTTTCGCGTTTGGAATCGTCGGGAGCAAGGTACTGGAAATGGAATACCTTAGCTTGTTTGAAATAAAAAATCATCATGCCCGACAGATAAACTCTTTCTTTCGCATCTTGGGCATTCAGCCATACTCCGCGGAATAAAATTTCATCCAGAAAGCGGCTTTTAAGGTCATTGAGTTCAGCAAGGGTATGTACAGGTTTTGTTTTGTAGCGGGCTTTCGAAAGCGTGAGGAACTCGTAAAATTTTTTCATTTCATCATTCGGAATTTCGCCATATTCCAAATTCAATTTTTCGGATTGCCTAAAATTGTGGCGGCATTCACGCTTGCAGTTTTCAAGCGGATCCACGTTATTCGTAATTGGCGTGTAGCAGCTGAGTTCCGTATGGCGGCTGAATCCCGCATGTTCCAACGCATAATCTAGCAAATCGACAGGAGCGTTTGCAAAAATCGGTGCGGTCGGTTTTAATTTGACCTCTTTAAAATTCTGAACAATATAATTATCAATCGTCTTGACGATTTCGAGAATCTTGTTTCCCGAATAAAAATCTTTTGAAATGACGGGGCCGCCAAAAGTCGAACCCTGATGCGAAATAAACTTGCCTTCGACGCTACAGCCAGGAACAACGGCAACGACAATTCCGCTCTTTTCGACAAAGAACGAAGCGTCCGTAAACCGGCCTTCTGGATGGTAATTCAAGAACTTGCGAGTTTGCAAGAACGTTCCGTTCATGGAATCTTCCATGACAAAGCGGTCCCAGCGAGATTCCTGTTCTTGACTGTAGGGCAAAATTTCGTACATGTCCAACCTCTCTGACTCAGATTGAGCTTATTCCGCAGCCTTTTCAGTCGCCTTTTGCGTAGCTTCGTTTGCAACTTCTTTTGCTGCCATCGCAGCCTTAGCGGCTTTCTCGGCCTTTTCCGCTGCATGTTCCAAGCGGGCGGGCTTGCCTGCCAAATTGCGCAAAAGCCCAAACAATGCCGAAAGTTCATTGCGTGTCGGGTGCAAGCGCTGCAAAAGCGTATTGAGGAAACTATCGCGCCAAGCTTGATCGTGGTACTGGCCCGTCAAATAGCGGTCCAAGAACTTCTTGAAGCCGTCAATCTGCTGGATAGTCGCAGGTCCCGTTTCGGCAACGCCTCGCGTTGTGCGCTTCGCGCGGCCCTCGCCATTCGCGAGCGCCCCGGAACGGCAAAGCTCGTACAAGCTAATCGAAACAGCCTGTCCCAAATTCAAACTCATGAGTCCCGGCACCGGAATTTCGCACTGGTACGTGCAAGCGTTCACTTCTTCGAGCGCGAGCCCGCAAGATTCACGACCGAACACAAGCGCAATCGTTCCATCTTCGGGGAGCATTTCAGACAAGTTCTGTACCATCGTATGTTTGATGGAACTTGCAAAAATGCGACGGCTATAAGCGACCGCGCAAGAGCAATCGCCAATGGCATCTTCGAATTTATGGACGACCTTCGCGTTGTCCAAAATGTCATGGCTGTTCGCCGCCGTATGGTAAGACTTTTCCAAGACCTTGTCGCGCTTGGGGTAAACAATATAAAGTTCCGGCAACGCATAGCAATGCATAGCACGAGCGACAAACCCCACATTGTGCGGGTGCTCCGGTTCAACAAGTACAACTCTGAATTTACGCATTTTTAGGTTTTAGGTTATAGGTTTTAGGGGTTAGGAGACACAACCCACTTAAATTCTTTTCCTCTAATTTCGTTTTCGACAATTTCGCCGTCGGCGATTTCGGCACAGTCAAACAAAATAGAATGTACGATTTTTGCAGATGCGGGGACTTTCACGCTGGGATCAATAACGGATTCGTTCTTGTCGCGGCCGAGTTCTTCTTTGCGGGCATCCGTTGCGGCCATCAGTCCTTCTGGGTTGCCCATGTCAATCCATGTCGCATGGAGCTGGCTCATATCGACAAACGGAGCACGGCCCGCCGCAATCTCTTGCTTCCAGAATTCGCGGATGTCAGATTCACCGTCGCAAATCCGTGCCAAAGCATCGTCGCTGTACCACGAGATTCCAGAGAACGTCGCAGCAGTTCCGTCCTCGTTTCCAAAACGCCCGGCAACTCCCGCCAAGCAACCATCCGCACCCACGCGGAACGTGTTCACCTTCGGGAAATCGACCGCAAGCAAAGCCACCTCGCCGCAGTTCGAGCCGTCGGCCTTCCCCGCC
>Ga0129307_1002290_pt1 | contig 15692 bp, 13 predicted proteins | sample P1105metagenome_FD_94437 | JGI IMG/M metagenome (GOLD analysis project Ga0129307, IMG submission 94437) | Capybara group fecal microbial communities from Wisconsin, USA - P1105 metagenome | ecosystem: Host-associated > Mammals > Digestive system > Large intestine > Fecal | place: USA: Wisconsin... | reverse complement strand
GCCGAAAAGTTCTTTTTTCTTATTGTCCCAGATGACAAAAGCAAACATTCCGCGAAGCTTATCCACAATTGCCTCACCGTATTCTTCGTAACCGTGGATAATTACCTCGGTATCGGCGTGGCATGCGAATACATGTCCCTTCGCAATGAGCTCCTCGCGAAGCTCCTTGTAATTGTAAATCTCACCGTTAAAGTTGATAACAAGGGAACGGTCCTCATTGTAAAGCGGCTGGTCACCGGTACTTAAGTCGATGATGCTCAGACGTCTGAAGCCCATAGCGATGGTATCGTCGGTGTAGAAACCTTCTCCGTCGGGACCGCGGTGAGCTATGGTGTCGCTCATTCTCTTGATTATTATGTTCTTTCTGTCAATGCTCAGGTTGTCAATAAAGCCTGCAAATCCACACATATCTTAACCTCTAAATCGTATTGGTATAAATCTTGTATTTCTTCTTGTAATTAATCGCTCTAAGTATCAGGTAGAACTTGTGCTTAATCGATCTCTCGCCACTGTACTTAAGCGGGTCGCACTTCTTACCCTTGCGCCAGAGCTTAAGCGCCTTCTCACGATATTCTTCGTTGAAGATGTACTTCTTGATAACGCTCTTGGGTACCATAGAAAGAAGGTACTCACGATCCACAAGCGCGAATGTATTCTCCTTGTGCTCAAAAACATCTTCCGTAAGGATATCTACAAGGTTGTAACCGAGTGCCGCAAGATAGTAGCTCGAGCGCGCCTGTCTCGGATTAATCTCCATAACCTTGAACTTGCCGTCGCGGTTATCGTACTTAAGGTCGAACTCGCAGAAACCGGTGTAACCGATATTCTCAAGAAACGCCTTAAGCTTGGCCACTACTTCCTGCGTGCCGCCATGCTGATTGTAACCGTTTATAAGCACGGTACAGTTGCCGATTGCTGTGGGTGAGTGTTCCTGAAGTCCTATCTGGGCAAAAGAAGCAAGCTCGGCCTTGCCTTTGGTATTGCAATAGAATACACAGTCAAAAAGATTGGAGTCATCGCCCAGTATGAATTCCTGAACGATAAGCGTTCCCGTGTAGCCCGATGCCTTAACCTTGTCTATGAAATTAACCGCATTGTCGGGAGTTGTAGCCTTAAATACCTTAGGCTGACCCTCGAAGTGATGCTTGTTGTACTCAATACCGTCGCCCGGCTTAATAATAAGCGGGTATACCATATCTACCGGAATCGGCTCGGTACGACTTACGGAACAGTCGTAGTAAATGGTACGGGCGAAATCAAGTCCCGAGTTCGCATATGTCTTGTAAAAGACTTCTTTGTCCAGGAAGCTGTCTGCTATGTCGAGGCTCGGACAGTTAAATACGTAGTAGGATGTAAGCGCTTCCGCATTCTCAAGAAGCAGGCGCACGTAAATGTCATGGCAGGGAATTATGAGGCTTCTGCCCTTCTCCAGATGAGACTTGCCATACTCAAGAAGTGCCTGAAGGAAGCCTTCCGAAGTTCTGAGCTCGGGATAGTAAATTACGTTCACGATGGATGAAAACTCCGTAAAACGAATGCGCTCCGCCGCAATCAGATCCGGAACCTCGCCGTAACGCTCGTGTACGCAACGAGCCATGTAATATGCATTTATATCTGAGCCAATAAGTACGATGTTGTGATTCATAACTAAATATACTTTCTATCTATTTCAGATTTAACGGATGTCATTGTTTCATAAGTGGTGGTACCGAGTGCACGCGCGATTCCGCGAATGGAAATCTCCGATCCTAACACTGTTACCTTGTCGTGTTTCTTAACGGTCTCGTCAACCAGTACCTGGCACATTCCCATACCGACCTCGCCGACGATAGGATATTTCTTACCGTTAATGCAGACATTGGTGTTGCTTCGCTTACGACCGATTCCGTCGCTGTAGCCTGTATCGATGACTGCAATGTACTCGGGCTTGTCGGCCTTGTGTAAGAGTCCGTAGCCTGCGTATTCGCCCGCGTCAATCTTATTGACCTGAATGACCTCGGAATACAGGGTAAAAGCAGTCTTCAAATCATATCTCTTAAGAGCATGAGACGGTTCCACATGATTAAGTTTGTTACGCAGGTCTCTCCTCTTCTGAAGCAAGCGCCCCTTCAAAGATTTATCGTAAGGATAAACCGAAGTGAATCCGTAAAGCGATATTCCGAAACGCGCTCCGTTACAGTAGGTCGGCGTATCATGCAAAAGAATGGTCTGCGTCTTGTCTATATGCACCATAGGAATCTTAGATAAATCAATTCCTGCCGTAATCTCCTCAAAGCGCTTGCGATTAGCCGCATACTCGGTATCGGTAAGACCCGAAGTGTGGAAGTGAGAGAATACACCCTCGACCGAAAGTCTGTCAGATGACTGAGCCTTGGCCACGTCTTCCCGCAATGCCTTGCCGTCTCTGTATCCCAGGCGGTTCATGCCACAGTTAACCTTAAACTGAAGCTTAAGATTGAATCCGCTTTCAACGATTGCCTCGAAGGTATCACGATCATTTACACATACGGAAATGTTGTAAGCCGCGCACTCTCTGAGGTAATCTACCGGAACGGGCTGAAGTATTATCACAGGATGTTCGGTGTCATACTTGCGTACCTCCAAGGCTTCCCAAAGGTTCGATACCGCAAAAGCATTCATGCCGCCTCGCACAAGTGCCGGTATGATACCGTAACCGTGTCCGTAAGCGTTGCCCTTTACAACCGCTATATTGTAAGTGTGCGGGAATGTCTCGCTTAGAAGCTTCGCGTTATGTTCAATTGCACTGTTATTAATCTCAACGTATGTGTTTCGATACATAATCACCCTTCTTATACCTGACTATACTATCATTTTGAGTTTCTGACATAAAGCATTCCTAATGCTTAATATATGACAAAAAATGCTTTCGTGGGAAAGCATTTTCTGTAAGCCTATTTAAGTTTTTCTTTTAAGAAATCGATTGCATATACAAGCTGGTTGTCAATCTTCTCGGTAGCATAAAGCTCTGAGTCGTACTCAAGCTCGATGTCGGGAGCGATACCCTCGCCGTGGATACATACACCGTTGGGAGTGTAGTAGCGGCTGGTGGTAATCTTGATACCGCTGCCGTCGCTTAAGGGATAAATCGTCTGAACGATACCCTTGCCGTAAGTGTTGGTACCGATTACGGTAGCAAGGCCGTAATCGTGAAGCGCGCCGGTAAGAAGCTCGGAAGCGCTTGCGGTGTATTCGTTGGTAAGTACTACAAGAGGAATACTGATAACATTCTTGCCTCTGCACTTGTACTCATCGCGTTTACCCTGCTTATCCTCGGTGTAGGTAATGATTCCCTTGGGAAGCATCTGTTCACCGATACTAAGCACTGTATCGAGGTTACCGCCACCGTTGCTTCGAAGGTCAAGAATCATAGCCTTCATGCCCTGCTCGTAGAGGCTGTTGTAAGCCTTGGTAAACTGGTCTGTGGTAACTTCGTCAAATTCTGTAATCTGAAGGTATCCGATACCGTCTTCTTTCATCTCGTATTCAACGGTAGGGGACTCAACCTTACCTCTGGTAACGGTTACTTCGATATAATCGGGAGCGCCCTCTCTGTATACGGTAAGGTTAACTGTCGTATTCTCCGGACCTCTGATCAATGCTACGGCATCGTCAAGCTTGTATCCGAAAAGGCTCTCGCCGTTAACCGCATAGATAATATCATTGTCCAAAAGTCCGGCTCTTGCCGCGGGTGAATCCTTGAAAATCTTGGTAAGAATAGGATAGCCTGTTTCCTCGTCCATCATAACGTAGGAACCGATTCCGTAGTAAATACCTTCGCTCGACATAAACATTTCGTCGAGTTCCTCGGCGGTGTAGTATTCTGCGTACTTGTCGCCCAAAGAATCGATGATGGCCTTATACATGTTCTCGTACATCTTGGATGTATCGATGTCTTCTTCAAAATAGAACTTCTTGACTACGTTGTCGTATATCAGGTTAGCCTTATCGACGAAGTCGCCTGAAATAAGGCTGCCGTCGGTCTTAACCGAAGTGTCCTTGGATGCGTTTGAAGAAGTGCCGTTCTGGGATGAAGCTGTGCCCTGAACCGATGTGGCTACTTCGCTTATGCGCTGCTCGGCGAGCTTGGTTTCTTTTTCCAAAAGAACGATAAATAATATGGTCAGGAGTGTACCGGTTACAAACACACCTGCCAGGATACCGCCCCAGAAGGAGCGTTTTTTCTCTCTTGTAAGTTCTTCCATGTTCTTAAATCCTAACCTAAAATTTTAGTATCCGAGATACGGCCAGGGGCTTACATATGAGCCGTTGAGTCGTACACCGAAGTGCAGATGGTTACCGGTGGAACGTCCTGTGGTACCTACTGCCGCAATGTGGTCGCCTCGAGCCACGATATCGTCTTTCTTAACAAAGAGCTTGGAGGCGTGCATGTAAATCGTGTAGAGTCCGTCGCCGTGACTGATCATGATGTAGTTACCCATGGACCAGTTATAGTCGGCAGCTACCACTACACCGTCGTAAGCCGCAAGAATCTTGGAGCCTGCGGGGGCAGCCATATCGATACCGGAATGGTAGGATGTGGAGCCGTTGATGGGGTCGGTTCTGTAACCGAAGTCGTCGCTGATACGTGTGTATGCAGGTGCCGGCCAGGTGAACTTACCACCGTCATAGCTTAAGATTATGCCGTTGGCTGCTGCGATTGCTTTCTGCTCGGCTAAGATGGCTGCTTCCAATGTTTCGATGACACGGGTCTGCTCTTCGTACTCAGCCTCGTAGTCGGCTATCTGGTTTTCTTTGGCCTTGATGTCGCTTGTGTACTGGGCAAGCTGCTGTTCCTTCTCGGCTAGAAGTTCCTGCTGAGCCTGGCGCTCGGCTTCTTCATTGGCCTTGCATTGGTCGAGGTATTCCTTCTCCGACTCGAGGGCCTGCTTACAAAGCTCGGTCCACTCTCTGGCGGCTGTGTACTCGTCAAGCATCTTGCGGTCGTAAGCTTCTAACTTCTCTATATAATCCGCCTTGGTAAGAAAATCCGCGAAGCTCTTGGCATTGAGCATTATCTCAAGGTAGAAAGAATCACCTTTCAGATACATAAAACGGATACGCTGCTTCATGGCTTCGTACTGGGCATTCTCACGTTCGATGGCTTCGTTGAGCTCGGCGGTGATTACTTCAATCTCCTGCTCCTTCTCGGCGATGAGACCTTTGTACTCTTCGATACGTCCTTCGATTGCCACTATCTCGGCATCGATTTTCTTAATGTATGAAGTAACGTCATTCTTAAGACCCTCAAGTTCTTTCTTAAGAGCCTGGGCATTGGCGATATTTTGTTTTAATTGTTTCTTGGCCTCTTCCGACTGGGATATCTGGTCTTTCTTCTGCTTAATGCTTTCATTGGTAATCGAAGAAATGGATGTCCCGGCGTATGTGGCAGGCATGGCTGTGTGGGCGAGTATCAAACAGGCGACAGCCACACATAAAATGCGTCTTATTCTCTTCAAAACGCCCTCCTGTTCGGCCGGTCTAAACTCTTAAATGCTTTCTCACCGTAATGAAGCTTCCGAGGAAACCGATACCTACACCGATTGCAAGCGAAACGGGAAGCAGGTTCTTAAAGATTTCCTCAATCGTCAGGAAATTAAGTAATGACGAAAGAACGGAGAATTGCTCTTTTAAGAAGTTAAGTGTTCTGTTGTATACGAAATATATGAATGCCAGAGGAATCGCCGCACCGACAAGGCCTATGATGATGCCTTCGATTACGAAAGGCGCGCGTACAAAGAAATCTGTCGCACCGATGTACTTCATAATCGAAATCTCTTCCTTACGGACGGTGATACCTATGGTAACTGTATTGCTGATAAGGAAAATGGATACGGCAAGCAGTATCGCGATAATACCGATTGAAATGTATCCGATAAGCTTATTGGCATTGCTTAAGGTAAGTGCGGTAAGTTCCGAACGCTTAACTTCCATGACGCCGGGAACCGACTCAAGGTAGGTAACCAATGCACCCTGCATGGAAACGTCGTTAAGGTATACCTCGTAGTTGGAGAGGTCTTCAAGCGGATTCTCAAGGAAGCCGTCGCTGTAATCGGCGAGGTACTCGGTCTTGAATCCTTCCCAAGCTTCATCCGCGGATACGAAGTTAACCTTGGAAACTTCTGCTCTTCTCTTAATCATGTCGCCGATTTCCTCGATTCTGGCATCTGTGATGTCTTCGTCAAAGAAAACGACTATGCACACGCCTTCCTCGGCCGTCTTAACGATGTGCTGGAAGTTAGCCAGTACGGAGTAGAACAAACCGAATAAGAACAAACATGCGCTGATGGTCGCAACTGAAGCAAGCGAAAACAGCTTGTTGCGGAATATATTCTTGATGCCCTGCCAGAGGGTGTAGAAAAACGAACTAATCTTCATCGTCGTATCCTCCCCTCTCATGATCGCTTACTATCACGCCCTTGCGGAGAGTGATAACTCGCTTCTGCATGGCATTAACGATATCTTTATTATGGGTAACCATGATAACAGTGGTGCCTGCGTTGTTAATCTCTTCAAGCAGTCTCATGATTTCCATTGAGTTGTTGGGATCGAGGTTACCTGTGGGCTCGTCCGCAAGAAGAACTGTGGGGCGATTAACCAATGCTCTTGCAATGGCAACTCTCTGCTGCTCACCACCCGATAACTTGCCGGGCTTAGCCTTATACTTGCCCGCAAGGCCTACGGTTGCAAGGACCTTGGGCACGTTCTTTCGAATCTGCTTACCGGGTACCTGAATAATACGCTGCGCAAAAGCAACGTTCTCGTAAACATTACGGTCCTTAAGTAATCTGAAGTCCTGGAACACGACTCCGAGATTTCTTCTGAATTTGGGGATTTTGCGATGCTTAATCTTGTTGAGATTGTAATTAAGCACATAAAGATTTCCCTCTGTGGGAACGATTTCTCTTAATAACAGCTTGATGAAAGTAGACTTACCCGAGCCACTGTCGCCTACCACAAACACGAACTCACCCTTCTTAATCTTAAGGGATACGTTGCTGAGTGCCGGAATTCCGGCCTGGTAAGACTTGGAGACATTCTCCATTACAATGACTTCATCATCTTCCATCAGCTTTTTCTTTCTGTTAGGTAAAGCCATAACCTCTGCTCCTTAGAATCAGTATTCAATGCTCTCCATGTATTTCATGTACTTGACTACCATAAGGGCAATCTTGAATGTAATTGCGTCCTCAAAGACTCTCAAATCAAGCCCTGTAAGCTTCTGAAGCTTATCAAGACGATATACGAGAGTATTGCGGTGAATAAACAATTGTCTGGAAGTCTCGGAAACGTTAAGGCTGTTCTCGAAGAACTTCATGATTGTGGTGAGGGTTTCCTCATCGAACTCATCGGGGCTCTTACCGCCGAAGATTTCCTTAATAAACATCTTGCAAAGCGGAATGGGAAGCTGATAAATCAAACGTCCGATTCCAAGCTCCGAGTATGCGACAACGTCTCTGTCGCCAAAGAAAATCTTTCCTACATCGAGAGCCATCTTGGCCTCTTTGTAAGAACGGCTGACTTCCTTAATTTCACCTACAGCAGTACCGTAAGATACGTGTACGCCTTCAATGCCTTCTTTGGCAAGGACGCCAATAATAGCGCGAGCCGCACGGTCCACTTCCTTGGAGAAGTCTGTGTCCTCAAGCTCCTTAACCACGATAACGTTGTTCTCGTCAACGGCCGTGATAAAGTCCTGATTGTTGGAACCGAAATGAGTACGGATGCACTCAAGAACGTTATTGTCCTTTCGCTCGCCCGCCTCGATAATCATGGCTACACGCTTAACGTCGGTAGCGATATGAAGCTTCTTGGCACGACTGTAGATGTCTACCAAAAGAAGGTTGTCAAGAAGAAGGTTCTTGATAAAGTTGTCCTTGTCGAAACGCTCCTTGTAGGCAACAATGAGGCTCTGAATCTGGAAAGCAACCATCTTACCGATCATGTATACGTCTTCACCCGTACCGCATGCGATAAGAATGTACTCAACCTGCTGCTCATCGTAAATCTTAAAGTACTGATAGCCCTGTATCTCCTGGGAGTCTGCCGGTCCTTGCGCAAATTCTCTTGCGGCTTTGGAAACCGTACCGGTGTGTCCGCTTGTGGATACAACGTCCTTTCCTTCAGTATCTACGACGCTAAGTTCTACTCTGGAAATTCCCTTAAGTCCGTCGATGGTAGTCTGCAATATCTGATTAGATATCATGATTTCCTCCAAAGAATGTTTCTGATTAGACAATTTTCACAACGAAAATTGCACCTCGAATCGTGAAAAAAACATATTTACGTTACCATTTTATTATCTTTTACTTAAAAAGCCAACCCCTAAATGTGCATTTTTTATGCATTTTTTTGTTTTTTTGCCTTTTACGGCGCCATAAAGACCCTAAAAAATTACCAAAGGAGGGCTTACAAAAAACTTTTTAAAAAAATACTTGATTTTTGAAAAACTATCCCCTATAATAACGTAGTGCAATCGCGAGAGCGGTTTACAAATACCTTTGGGGTATCGCCAAACGGTAAGGCAACGGACTCTGACTCCGTCATTTCAAGGTTCGAATCCTTGTACCCCAGCTTATCAGTGCCGATTCATTAACGTGAATCGGCATTTCTTTATTCCTATAATATTATTGTGATATAATTTAAGGAGCCGCATGGGCGGTTCGGACTATTACGGAAAGGCCTGATTATGTTTAATTTAGCACAGAAACAAACTTTATATGTTGAGAAGCTCGTTGAATTCGGCGCGTACCTCGTACCCGAGGAATTAAAGGACAAGAAAGTTCCCGCTGCCAACGAGCATGTATTACTTCCCAAGAAGCAGGTTGCCGAAGGGCTCAAGCGTGGCGATGCGGTGGATGTGTTCCTGTATCTTGATTCCGCAGACAGACTCATAGCTACCACCGTTACCCCGAAGCTTTCTCTCGGACAGGTTGGAAGACTTACCGTTAAGCAGGTTACCAAGATTGGCGCGTTCCTTGACTGGGGACTTGAGAAGGACTTGTTGCTTCCCTTCCGCGAGCAGACTTCCAAGGTTTCAGAGGGCGATGAAGTTCTCGTAGCCGTATACCTTGATAAATCGAGCCGTATCTGCTCCACCATGAACGTGTACCCTTACCTTACTACCACAGATAAGTACAAAAAGGATGATAAGGTTACCGGCACCGTATATCAGACCAGCGATAACTTCGGTGTGTTCGTGGCCATCGACGATATGTATCAGGGACTTATCCCCAAGCGTGAGGTCTACGGCAAGTGTGAAATCGGAAGCACTATAGAAGCCCGCGTTATTAATGTAAGGGCTGACGGCAAGATTGATTTGAGCATCCGTGAGAAGTCTCACCTGCAGGCCGAGGCCGATTCCGAGAAGATTCTTGAGCTGATTAAGTCTTACGACGGAGTTCTTCCTTTTACCGAGAAGGCATCTCCCGAGGTTATCACCCGCGAGACCGGTATGAGCAAGAACGAATTCAAGAAGGCTGTAGGTCACCTTTATAAGAACCGTAAGATAGAAATAACTTTTGACGGCAAAATAAAGTTGATATAGAATAATAAAGACAATAAAAGGATATCTGAATGTATCATAGATTTAGATATCCTTTTTTTATTCTGAGGGGACGTATGAATATTCTGTTGTTTTTGATTATCGTTTTAATATTCATTGTGGGAATCGGATTGCTTAACGAACGCATCTTCAAGCTACAAAGCGATATAGCTCTGATTCTTTTTTCTTTGATTATTTCTCTGGTGCTTCTTTTTGCAAGAAAGTTCTCAAATATTGATTCACTTAACACTTTTATAGATCAGCTGGGTGACTTCGGTTTCGAAGAGTACCTTATGGACGGCGTGTTGTGCTTCATGCTCTTTGCCGGCGCAAGCAAGGTAAATATGAGGAAGTTCAGGCAGAACATCCGCCCGATATCGCTTCTGGCGCTTCTTACCACGGTTATTTCGTCGGTTTTCTATGGAGTGCTGTTCTATCTGGTGAGTCTGGTATTCGGGCTTCCTTTGGATATTACTACCTGCGTGCTTCTCGGCTGCGTGGTATCGCCTACCGACCCGATAGCGGCGACAGGTATTCTTAATAAGATAGGTCTTTCCAAGAATGTGTGCTCCATCATCGAGAACGAATCACTCTTTAACGACGGTACGGGCGTAACTCTTTTCATCTTCGTGCGCGGGCTCATTACCAAGAGCGAAGGCTCGAACTTCATGGTTCTTTTCTTCAAAGAAATTCTCGGAGCCATCGCGGTAGCTTTGATAATGTCATTCATTTTCTTTTCACTTATTAAGCTTACGCGTGACCCGATTAAATACATTTTGATATCGCTTCTTAACGTTTCGCTTGTATACATTATCTGCGAGCATCTCGGTTTCTCGGGTGTTATCGCTTCGGTTGTGTGCGGAATGTACTTCTCCTATGCGTTCTCCAAGATTGAGAACCGTGTGGTGGTTATAGATGAGAAAGATTTGTACAGAGACTTCTGGGAGATACTTGAGTCCATACTGAACGCTGTGCTGTTCGTAATGATTGCGCTGCTGGTACTTAATATCGAGCTTAGTGAATATGTTCTTTTGCTGGTACCTGTTGCGATTGTGATAATTGTGGTTTCAAGAGCATTCGGCGTATTCATAAGCAGTTTGCTTACCGGTCGCAAGATGCCCGGCAACTACAGTCTTCGCGAGTTTGTGGCTCTTATGACCTGGTCGGCGCTTAAAGGAGGACTTTCACTGGCCCTTGCAATGGGCACCAAGGAATTTCTGCCGCCCGATGTATATCTGATATTTATGAATGTGACTTACGTGACGATTTTCTTCACGGTTTTGGTACAGGGATTAACCATTAAAAAGGTTTACTTCTCGCTTGAGAAGCACAAGACAGAAAGACTTAAGAGGGAGAACAGACGATGAAAGTTATAGTTGTTGGAATGGGCAAGACCGGTCTTACTTTGATAGAGATGCTGACTCGTGAAGGCATCGAGGTTACCGTTATCGATTGCTCTAAGAAAATAATCGACGCCGTAACCGACAAGTACAACGTGTCGGGAATTGAAGGAAGCGGCGCTTCTCGCGAGACGTTGAAAAAAGCAGGCGCCGAGACGGCAGACATGCTCATTGCGCTTACCGCTGTTGACGAGATTAATCTCTTAAGCTGCCTCCAGGCCAAGAACCTCGGTACCCGTTATACAGCAGCAAGACTTGTTCTTTCAGACCTTTCTCTTGAAAAGGATTCTCTTATTAAGGAGTACCATATAGATTATATCGTGCGCCCGAAGATTGATGTGGCTGAGATTATTTACAACAATATCGGTCTTCCCGGTCATGTGCGTCTGGATTCTTTCTTTGACGATGCTATACAGATGCTTTCGATTGTTGCTTTAAAGGATTCACCGTTCTGTGGCAAGTCTCTTCTCGACCTCCACAAGGAGCTTAACGGAAGCTTCCTTGTAGCTGCGGTTGTGCGCGACGGCAAGCTCTTCATTCCGGACGGCAACTTCGTATGCGAGGAAGGCGACAACGTCTACCTCACCTCCGATCAGGAAGGTGTTGCCGAGACCTTTAAGAAGATGGGCATCATCACTACAAGTTCCAAGAAAGTACTGGTAGTTGGCGGAGGTTTTACAGGCGATTATCTTGCGGAAAAGTTACTCAAAAAAGGCAAAGATGTAACCATAATCGAAGAGAACATTCAGAACTGCAAGAGGCTTATGGAGAAATACCCCAATGCCAAGATTTCCTACGGCAACGCCGAGTCTGTCGAAATCCTCGATGCCGAAGGTATATCCAAAAAAGACGTTGTTGTATCCATCACAGACCGTGATGAAGCCAACCTTGTGGTAAGTATGTATGCCTGGTCCGAAGGTGTTCCTTCAATCATCACCAGAATCGAAACTGTTGCTCATGCCAAGATGCTTCACAAGGTTAATATGGACATCACCGTATCCCCCTGTGAAGTGGCAGCCAATAAGCTGTACAGATATGTGCGTAACTCTCAAATGAAAGATGCAGAGAACGAAATTTTACGCTTCAACACCATCTGTGACTCTCTCGCCGAGCTCATGGAGTTCAACATCACCGAGAACTGCACCCATTTGAATATACCTTTCCGCGACAAGGCCTTCAGGCTAAAGAAAGATACTCTCGTCGCCGCCATCATCCGCAACGGTGAGATGAAGATTCCCGGCGGTTCATCGACGTTACAGGTAGGCGATAAGGTATTTATCGTTTCGTCAAGTAAGAATAAGATTAAGAACTTAAACGAAATATTCCGCTAGAAATACAAAACCCCGGACGAATCATCGTCCGGGGTTCTTTCTTATTCTGTTATGCGTAGAAGTCTACATTGGATCCCACAGCAGGATTAACGCTTCTCTCCATCTCGGCCTTGTCAATCATCTTAACAATGCCTTCTCCGATAGCTTCGTTAGTATCCATCGCTTTACTGAGCACGGCAGTGCCTACTTCAGTCTTAGTGTTTATCTGTGAAATTGCCATCGACAATCCTGTAATATTCATAGCCACAACCTCCTTATCAGGTTAGTACAGCAATTATACATATGGATTATTACTAAGCAATTAACAACTTAGAATCCAAGTTTCTTGGAGATGACTTCAACCGTCTTATCAAGACAGCCTGCCTCAAAAGGAACACGTAAGCCTGCCTGAGGAAGCATCTTGGAGTAGAAGTCGCTTGCGGAAAGCTTGCAAAGCTTTAAGTAGCTTGCCCATGCAGCCTTGTAGTCCTCATCCATCTTAGCCTTGTACTGAAGTGCTACGGTCTGTGCAAGACAGTAGTCGATGTAGTAGAAAGGATAGTTGTAGATGTGAGGCTGTCTCTGCCACCATCCGCCGCTTGTGTAAAAAGCGTTGTCTGCATAATCTAAGTCAGGTCTGTATTCTTTCTCAAGCTTAAGCCAAACGTCGCGTCTTTCCTTGGGACTCATCTCGGGATTAGCATAGATGATGTGCTGGAACTCATCGACCATACATCCGTAAGGGATGAAGGTGATGGCGCCTTCAAGGTGAGCAAGTCTGTAATCGTCGGTCTTGTCGCCAAAGAACTGTCCCATCCAAGGCTCGGTAAAGAATTCCATGGACATGGAGTGAATCTCGGCTGTCTCCATACCGATTTCGTTAAGTTCAGGATAGTACTTACGAGTAACGTATCCCTGGAATGCGTGACCTGCTTCATGAGTGATAACCTCTACGTCATGCTGGGTGCCGTTGAAGTTAGCAAAAATAAAGGGTGCATAATCATAGTCGGGAAGGGAAGTCATGTAGCCGCCGGCGCGCTTGGTCTTACGACCGAGTACGTCGAAGAGCTCATTCTCTGTCATGAAATCAAAGAATTCCTTGGTCTCGGGAGAAAGCTCGGCGTACATCTTCTGGCCTTCTTTTAATATCTCTTCGGGAGTTCCGATGGGTCTGGGATCGCCGTCCTTGAAATTAACGGGATCGTAGTAGTACAAGTGGTCAAGACCCAGTCTCTCGCGACGTCTTTCGTTAATCTTGGTAGCGAGGGGAACGATTTTCTTCTTAACTTCCTCTCTGAAGACTTCAACTTCCTTGGGGCCGTAGTCGTTACGTCCCATGCGGTCGTAGCCGAGGGGAAGATAATTGTCATAGCCAAGGAGCTTAGCCTGAGCGGTACGATTCTTAACGAGCTTGTCGTAAATCTCGTCAAGCTTGTCCTGTACCGAAAGAAGGAAGCCCGTGGTCTTAGCGTAAGCTTTCTTACGTACTTCACGGTCCTTGTCAGTCGTATACTTGGTCATAAGGGAAAGGTTCAATACCTCACCTTCCCAGTCAATCTTGGCGGAAGCGATGAGCTTGCCGTACTCTGTTACAAGTGCATTCTCTTCCTGCATAAGGGGTACCATGTCAGGTACAAAAGAACGCATCTCAAGTTCAATGTTCTTAAAAGTAACAGGACCTAACTTCTCTACAAGATAGTCTCTGAAGGGGCAATCGTACAATGCCTTCTTGAAGGCAACGCTTACTTCAGTCATGGTAGGGCCCATTTCATCGTAGTATGCCTGCTCGTCTTCATAGAATTTATCTGCAGTGTCAATATCGTGTCTGATGTGGCAAAGGGTACGCATAGTGCTTGCGTGTCCGTAAGCCTTGGTAGCTTTACGATTGATTTCGAAAGCTTCCTCGCCGCTTTTCGCGTTCTTTAAGTCTTCGGTAAGCTTAACGATTTCTTCTTTAAGCTTAGCGTAGTCTGCCCTTTCATAGGGCATTTCGGAAAATTTCATCATATAAACTAACCCGTAACCTCTCTTTGCTGATTTAGCGCGGTAAAATCTCGCGCAATTCATATGGTAGCATAAAAATCGCCCTGAAGAAATACTCCAGGGCGAAATTTATACTTTTTTAATTAAGCCTTGCCATCGGAACCAAGAACGTTAACGATCTTGTGAGCAACCATGTCCTTAACAGCCTGACGAGCGGGCTTTAAGTACTGTCTGGGATCGAAGTGATCGGGATGCTCAGCAAAGTACTTACGGATGTTACCGGTCATTGCAAGACGAATATCGGAGTCGATGTTGATCTTACATACGGAAAGGGTAGCAGCCTTACGAAGCTGTTCTTCAGGAATACCTACAGCGTCGGGCATGTTGCCGCCGTACTGGTTAACCATCTTAACGAATTCCTGAGGAACTGAAGATGAACCGTGAAGTACGATGGGGAAGCCGGGAAGACGCTTGGAAACCTCTTCAAGTACGTCAAAACGAAGCGGAGGGGGAACAAGGATGCCGTCAGCATTTCTGGTGCACTGTGCTGCGGTGAACTTGTATGCGCCGTGTGAAGTACCGATAGCGATTGCAAGAGAGTCACAACCTGTACGTGTAACGAACTCTTCAACTTCTTCGGGTCTGGTGTAAGACTCGTGACCGGACTCAACTACTACTTCATCCTCGATACCTGCAAGGGTACCAAGTTCTGCTTCTACTACTACGCCGTGCTCGTGAGCGTATTCAACTACCTGCTTGGTAAGAGCGATGTTGTCTTCGAAAGACTTGGAAGATGCATCGATCATAACGGAAGTGAATCCGCCGTCGATACAAGACTTACAAAGTTCGAAAGTATCGCCATGGTCAAGGTGAAGAGCGATCGGAATCTCGGGATTCTCGATTACAGCAGCCTCAACAAGTTTTACAAGATAAGTGTGGTTAGCGTATGCACGCGCACCCTTTGAAACCTGAAGAATAACAGGGCTCTTTAATTCGCCTGCTGCTTCAGTGATACCCTGAACGATTTCCATGTTGTTTACGTTGAAAGCGCCTACAGCGTATCCGCCGTTGTATGCCTTCTTAAACATTTCAGTTGTGGTAACTAAAGACATTTTTTGTCCTCCTTTATGTGAAATAATTGATTTTTATAATAATATGCGCGAAGGCACATTAGAATCTTGGTACGGTCGCGAAACCAACAAGTATTATAGCATAAAGAAATAATATTTGTAAATTATTGGCTCCCTCTACAACAGAAGTTTGTGGAATACCAAAGCTTCTGCGGAACGCTATGGCGCGAAAGGCTTTTTAATGCTAAAACCCTTTCGTCACAGACCTAAACTACAGGTCTGTGATTCCTTATACCTCGAACATAAGGTCCGCATACGTCGGGAACGGCCAATACTTCTTATTGACGATTTTCTCAAGCTTGTCTGC
>Ga0129307_1002289_pt1 | contig 15697 bp, 15 predicted proteins | sample P1105metagenome_FD_94437 | JGI IMG/M metagenome (GOLD analysis project Ga0129307, IMG submission 94437) | Capybara group fecal microbial communities from Wisconsin, USA - P1105 metagenome | ecosystem: Host-associated > Mammals > Digestive system > Large intestine > Fecal | place: USA: Wisconsin... | reverse complement strand
TACCATTCAATTCAATGAAAAAACGGAGGAAAAGAAAATGGAAAAGTGGAAATGCTCTGTCTGCGGCTATATTCATGAAGGCCCCATGACCCCTGATTTCAAGTGCCCTGTCTGCAAGCAGCCCGCCGACAAGTTTGTGAAGATCGAAGAGGCCGCCCCTGCGAAGAACCCCTATGCCGGTACCAAGACGGAGAAGAACCTGTGGGAAGCCTTTGCCGGTGAGAGTCAGGCCCGGAACAAGTACACCTACTTCGCCTCCGTCGCCAAGAAGGCCGGCTACGAGCAGATCGCCGCGCTGTTCCTGCACACCGCTGAGAACGAGAAGGAACACGCCAAGCTGTGGTTCAAGGCTCTGGGCGAGCTGGGCGATACTGCCGAGAACCTGCTCCATGCCGCTGAGGGCGAGAATGCCGAGTGGACGGATATGTATGACCGCATGGCCCGTGAGGCCGACGAGGAAGGCTTCCATGAGCTGGCCGAGCAGTTCCGTGGCGTTGCTGCCATTGAGAAGGCCCATGAGGAGCGCTACCGCAAGCTGCTGAGCAACGTGGAGGCCATGGCCGTCTTTGAGAAGAGCGGCGTTACTATGTGGGAGTGCCGTAACTGCGGCCACCTGGTCGTTGGCACCAAGGCTCCCGAGGTTTGCCCTGTCTGCAAGCATCCCCAGGCATTCTTCGAGGTGCGCGCGGAAAACTATTAAGGGGGAGTTATTGATGAGCGCAAAGTTTTACATCTGCCGTCACTGCGGCAATTTGGTGGGCGTGATCCATGACTCCGGCGTGCCAAAGTAGTTTTACGGTGAATAGGCCTCATCAGCAAACCCAGTCCGAGAGAAGATATGAGGAAAATATCATATGAAAACGCCTTAATAAGAGGTGGTCATAGCGCCATCGCAGATGAAGGCCTGACCGCTGACGCTGCCGTTGGCGGGGCTGATCAGGAACACAGCGGTGCGGCCATATTCATCTACCGTCTGATAACGCCGCTGGGGGAAACCGGCGCTGTCCCGCTTGGTATACTCCTCCTCGCTGATGCCCAGCTTCTCGCCGCGGATCGTGTTCAGATACTTGATGCGGTCCGTGTAGATCCGGCCGGGACCCATAGTGTTTACCAAAATGCCATAAGGGCCGAACTCCCGCGCCATAGTCTTGCTCATGCCCACTACGCCCATGCGGAAGGTATTGGACAGGATCAGGTTGTCCAGGGCGCTCTTGATGGAGGAGGAAGTGCTGTTAAGGATACGTCCCTCTCCGGCGGCTTTCATGTACGGCAGCGCGGCCCGGATGGAGTGCACATAGCTGTGCAGGCACTTCTCATAACCGTCGGCCCAGTCCTCCTCGGTCAGGCTCTCGAAGCTACCCGCCTTGGGGCCGGGGCAGTGGTTCACCAAGGCGTACACGCCACCCAGCTGTGCCGCCACATCGTCGATCATCTTCTTGATGCTGGCGGCGTCCTTTACATCGTACAGGAAGGTATAGGGGCGGTTGCCGGTCTCCTTCTCAATGTCCGCCTGCGCGGCCTTCAGGTCCTCCTGAAACGGCTCAGCGGTGCAGATGACAACTTTGGCGCCCTCCCGAGCGGCCTCCATGGCAATGCCCTTTCCGATGCCGGCGGCGGAGGACATACAGATGACAACCTTATCCTTCAAACCCAGATCCATAACATAAACCTCCTAAATATTAGTATTATTACTATTCTTAAAGAAGCGGGCTTCAGGCCTGTTCAGGGTGCTTTTTCAAATCCACCACCGGGTTCACCAGCGGTGCCATCTCGAAGCCATTGGGGCCGTAAATGCGGCACTCGGCCACGTCGCCGTCCTGGATGTGGAAGGCCCTGGGGGTGCCGGTGGACAGGATATCGCCGGCGTACCAGCCCTGGATGCTGCTGTGGAGGGATACCAGCCGGGCGGGGCGGTGGGTCATGTTGGCCACCAGGTTTTTGGCGTAGACCTGGCTGTTGCGGACGCTCTGAACCTCCAGTGCCAGCACATCAGGCACCTCGTCAGGCGTTACCAGTTGGGGACCGAAGGAGAAAAAAGTGGGGAAATTCTTCACAATGCAGAGATACCGGGGATTGCCTTTTACATAGTCGTTGCCCTTGAGAATGGACTCCTCCGTCATGTCCAGAATGGTGGTATAGCCCACAATGGCGTCCTGCCAGTTCTCCTCGGGCACGTCCCGGCAGTCCTTGCCCATGATGATGCCCAGCTCCGCCTCTGCGGTGGTCTTTTGAGCCTCCTTCAGCTTGGGGAGCTTGATGTCATCGCCGGGGCCCACCAGAGTGTCCGCCATCTTGAAAAAGCTGCCAGGGAAGCCGGTGGGCGCAGCGGAACCAATGTCACCGGCGTGGTCCACATAGTTCAGACCGATGCCGAAGATGCGCTTTGGATTGCGGTACAGCGGACCATAGACCACTTCCTCGGCGGGGATAAGGCCGGGAATGGACTCCAGCTCCGCTTTGCCGCCGCTGTTGTACCAGTCGGTGAGGGCTGGAATCTGCCCGGCCTGGATCAGGGCCAGCATATCCTCCTTCCAGTCGGTGCCCTTGGCGGCGTTCAGCGCGGCGATGGGCAGCACGCCCTTTTCCGTGACGATGCCCGCGATCTCAGAGTTATTTTGCTTGACAGTTGCAAGGCGCATTTTACATTCCTCCCGTATCGTTTCAAATGTAGTGGCTCTCAGACAATCCTTCCTACAGGCTCCCGGCCGGACAGCACAGCTGCAATGTTCTGACAGCCGATTTGAGAGACCCGGACAGCGGCCTCCAGTGTGGTAGGGGCGTAGTGGGGGGTCACGATGACATTCGGCAGCTGGAACAGGGGGCTTTCCGCAGGCACAGGCTCCGGATCGGTGACATCCAGGCCAGCGGCGGCCAGTCCGCCGCTTTTCAGCGCCTCAATCAGCGCGATCTCATCCACCATGGGCCCTCGGGCACAGTTGATGAGGATGGCCGAGGGCTTCATCAATGCCAAACAGCCGGCGTTGATGATTCCGCGAGTCTCGTCCGTCAGGGCGCAGTGCAGGGAGAGCACATCCGCTTGCCGCAGAACCTCCTGAATATCTCCCGTCAGCACCGCGCCTTCAGGGACCTCCGTGATATAGGGGTCATAGCACACGACCCTCATGCCGAAGCCCAGGCACATCCGGGCAAAGCGGCTGCCGATGCGTCCCACGCCGATCACACCCACGGTCTTTCCAGTCAATTCCACGCCGGGAGCGTGGTTCTTGGCGGCAAAACCGATCTCCTTATATTCTCTGGAGACGGGGATGATGTTCTTGGCAAGTGTCATCATCAGGGCAAAGGCGTGCTCAGCCACCGACACGCTGTTGGCACCTGGCGTAATTGTCACCGGGATACCCGCTCTCTTGCAGTAGTCCAGGTCAATGTTGTCAACACCCACGCCGTGCTTGCTGACGATCTTCAGATGTCCGGCGGTGGACAGCAGTTCCCCCGGCAGCTCAATGATCCGGACGAGCACAGCGTCAGCGTCCACGATCTCCCTGCGGATCTCCTCCATATCGCGGTCGGCGAACACCACCTGATGACCGGCGGCCTTCAGGAGCTCCGGTCCAGCTGGATGGACAGACTCGGTTACCAGTACTTTTGCCATTTGAGATCTCCCTTCAGTTGTTGTCGTTGTTTCCTATTACAGGGACAGACCGTAGGGGCTGCCCAGCTCTAGCAGTTCTTCATAGACAGGGTCCGGCAGCTCAATGCCGTCCTCCAGCTTGGCCTGCGCACACCGTGCCGCCCGCTCACCGGGAAGCAGGATCTCCTGCACGCCTTCGGCCTTCCGCAGTCCTTTGATCTCGCTTACCATCTGGGACAGGGTGCTTCTGAATATCTCCGGGTCCAGGAAATGGGAGATATTTATGGCCCCGATGAAATGCCCCACACCCTGTGGCTCGTCAAATTCGTACAGGTCGTGGAGATGGGGGCCATATCCCGCGCCGCTGAGGATGCCGCTGAGAATATCCACCATGATGGCAAGGCCGCTCCCTTTGGGACCTCCGATGGGGATCAGGGAGCCTTTCCGCCCCTCGGCGGGGTCTGTGGTGGGCTTTCCATCCCGGTCCAGTGCCCAGCCCAGCGGGATCTGCTGGCCCAGCTTCTGGGCCAGGATCAGCTTGCCCAGCGCCACCACGCTGGGAGTCATGTCCAACACCACGGGGATGCTGTCGGAGGGTGCCGCGATGGAGATCGGATTGGTCCCCATGAAGGGTTCCGCGCTGCCGAAGGGGGCGATTTTTCCAGTGAGATTGGTGCATGCAAAACCCAGCATCCCGTGTGCGGCAGCCATTTTCGTATAGAAAGCGGCTGTTCCGAAGTGGTTGGAGTTCCGCACCGTGGCGAAGCAGCAGCCGGTCTCGGCGGCCTTACGGATGCAGGTTTCCATGGCGAATTTCGCGCTGGGCGCGCCCAGGGTATTACCCGCGTCAATGACCACGGCGGACGGACTCTCCTGAACAATTCGGATGTTGTTCTCCCGGGAGACCAGGCCGGCGCTCATCCTCTGCATGTAGATGGACATCCGGCTGACGCCGTGGGTACTGACACCCGTCAGCTCCGCATCGATCAAAACCTCCGCCACCGTCTGGGCGCAGCCGCTGTCCACGCCAGAAGCAGTCAGAACATTTTTACAATACTCTCCCAGCACCGATGGACTCACTTTTTTCATATCTCAGCCTCCCTAACCATTCAATTGCTTACCTTTCTGATTCGAGAATAGCATCTTATCCTTTCAGCGTCAAAGACCAGAACTTGCATTATATTATTTTACTTTTGTTATAATGAGCCTTTACATGATCTCCGCTTCAACGTATAATGGCCGAAGGAGGTGTGCGCCATGATCAAAGTCAACAAGAATCCTGAGTATTTCCTCACCGTGGCAAGGGAGCGAAGCATTTCCAAGGCTGCGGAAAAGCTGTATATCTCTCAGCCATATTTGAGCCAGCATATCATCCGCCTGGAAGAGAGCTTTCAGATGCATTTTTTAAACCGGGAATCAACGCCGCTCACCCTGACACCCGCCGGAGAGATCTATGCCAAATATCTGGAGAGCAGCCAGCAACTCTATCAAAAGTTGATCCTGGATTTTGACACCATCAATACCGCCCGGACGCAGACACTGCGGATGGGGTTCAGCAGCTGGCGGGCCAGCACCCTGCTCCCCGATGTGCTCCCCTCTTTTTCCGCGAAGTACCCGGATATCAAGCTGGAGTTTTTTGAGGGGCCCACCAGTGAGATGTACCGCCTGATCGCTGATGACAAGGTGGATTTCATCATTATGAATACCTCCCTGGATGTTCCAAATTATGTCACCCTCGAAACCATTCTCTATGAAAAAATCCTGTTGGTGGGGAACCGCAAAAATCCGACCACCCAAGCGCTCCTTCAGCTGCAGGCGGAGGGGCGTCCGGTGGATCTCCACCTGCTGGAGCGGGACCGGATGATCCTGCTGCGGCCTGAGCTGATGCTGGCGAAGCGGGTAAACAACTACCTGGACAAACAGCAGGTGGTACTGAAAAACCTTGTCTATACTACCAGCGCCTCCACCGCGCTGAACCTGGTTGCCCAAAATTACGGTTTCTGTTTTCTCAATGAAACCGGCGTCCACTGCGCGCCGAATTCTTCCAGCTTGGCGTTTTTTGACTTTGGCTCCAACGACATGGTACATCCTCTCTGCGTCATTTATAAGAAAAACAGCTATCTGCTCCCCATTGCCAGAGCTTTCATTGATATGACGATCCAGGTCTATCAGGGAAAGCGTCTGGTGCAGGAAAATGGCCGCGGCACATGAGCATCTCCTTTCCGCAGCTGTAGGCTTCCGCTATTGGATATCCCCTGTATGCGGCCATCCTGGGACGCCCTAAAGTTCCTTCGTCAAAACGACGATAACTTTTGCATCATCCCTGCCGTAATTTCAAAATATGTTTTTTATTACAAAGAAAATGCTCTAATAATCAGGATTCTTGTTGCGTTATAGCGATTGACAAAATAACGGCTTTCTCTTATGATGGATTCATCACAAAGGAGTGTGAACGGTTTTCCGTTCACGCTCCTTTTGTTTTTCAGAAGATTCAAACCGCAGCAAGGAGGAAGTATGATGAAGATGAAAAGAATGTTGACCCTCGTGTTGGCCGGATGTCTGGCTCTCAGCCTGACCGCCTGCGGCAGCGAAAGCACAGCGCAGTCCAGCGGCAGCGCCGCCGCTTCGTCTGGAGAAAGCGCCGGCGGCACCATCACTTTGGGCATGATCGGTCCCCTGACCGGCAGTCTGGCCGTCTACGGTACTCACATTGAGCGAGGCGTGAAGCTGGCCATTGAAGAAATCAACGCCGCCGGCGGCGTTACCCTCAGCGACGGCACCTATCAGCTGGCGGTCGAGACCAAGGACGACCAGGGCGACTCCACCGAGTGCGTCAACGCCATGAACGCTCTGATCTCCGACGGCATCCAGCTGGTGGTCGGTTCCGCCACCTCCGGCTGCACCTCCGCCATCACCTCCATCGCCAACTCCGAGGGTGTGGTACTGATGACCCCCTCCGGCACGGCGGACTCCCTGACCACCACCATGGACTATGTGTTCCGTACCTGCTTCCGTGACTCCTTCCAGGGTGAGCTGGCCGCCCAGTACGCCAAGGACGAGGGCTACACCAAGGTGGGCATCGTCTACTGCTCTGCCGATACCTATTCCGCCGGTCTGCGGGACGCCTTCTCGGATGCCTGCGCCGAAAAAGGCCTGGAAATCGTGGCTGAGGAATCCGTGGCAACCATGACCGAGGTGGACTACACCAACCAGTTCAACAAGATGGTCTCCTCTGGCGCCGAGCTGGTGTTCACGCCCTTCTATTATGACGTCATGGGTCCCTATCTGGTGCCTCAGGCCCGCAGCGCCGGCTTCACCGGTGTCCTGCTGGGCGCCGACGGTGTGGATAACACCGAGACCACCATCCCCGCCGGCGCGGATCTCTCCGTGTATAACGATGTGTACTTTGTGAACCACTACTCCACGGAGCTTGCCACCAGCGACGTCTCCGCCAACTTCGTCTCCAGCTATGAGGCCAAGTACGGCGAGACTCCCAACAACTTTGACGCTCTGGCTTACGACGCCGTCTATGTCTACAAGGCCGCCATGGAGGCCTGCGGTTCCTCTGACGCTGCCAGCGTCCAGGCCGCTCTTGCCGACACCAGCGCCGTTTACGACACTACCTGCGGAACCTTCTCCTTCGACGATACCGGCACGCCTGTCAAGGACGGTGTTCTGATGGGCTACACCTACAGCCAGGGTGATACAGCCGTCACCAAGGTCACTGTCAAGGCCCTGAGCCTGAGCTGACCTCCCTGACATTTCAAACACACGCGACCAAAGGTGGGAGGCGTTCCGCCTCCCACCTTTGTAAATTTTTCATACTTTGTCACATTTCAAAGTAGAGGGGGATACCCTATGATCACGTTTATCCAGTTTCTGATCACGGGACTTCGGCTGGGAAGCGTCTATGCACTGATAGCCCTGGGCTATACCATGGTCTACGGCATCATCAAGCTCATCAACTTCGCCCACGGCGACTTCATCATGGTGGGTGGCTACGCCTTGTTTTTCACTATTCCCGTGATGATGAGCCTGGGAATTCCCGGCTGGCTGGCGGTGGTGCCCGCAATCATCATCTGCGCCTGCGTGGGTATGCTGGTAGAGCTGCTGGCCTACCGGCCTGTCCGCAAGACCGGCAACAACCTGACCTGTTTGATCACCGCCATCGCCATGAGCTTTGTTCTGGAAAACCTGGCGCAGGCCATTCCGTCCATTGGCCCGGACCCCAAGGTGCCCTACACTCTGTTCTCCAAGACCTACTCCATCGGCGGCGTGGCCGTCAGTCAGGCCACCATCATCACCGTGCTGGTCTCCGCCGTTATCATGGTGGCGCTGTACCTCTTTACCCAGAAAGCCCGCATCGGCTGCGCCATGCGCTGCGTGTCCGAGGACAAGGAGGCCGCCACCCTGATGGGCATCAACGTAAACCATACCATCATTATCACCTTCGGCATCGGTGCGGGCCTGGCGGCGGTGGCCGCCCTGATGTACATTGCCCAGTACCCCAAGGTGTACACCACCATGGGCGCTACTCTGGGCATCTACGCCTTTGTGGCGGCGGTGTTGGGCGGCATCGGCTCCCTGCCGGGAGCTATGCTGGGCGGGATGCTAATCGGCATCGTCCAGTCCGGCGCCAACACCTATATCAGCTCCTCCATGTCCGATACCTTTGTGTACCTGATTCTCATTGTGGTGCTGATGCTCCGGCCCGCGGGCATCCTGGGAAAGAATGTAGGTGAGAAAGTATGAAAAAAACCAACATCAAAGCCCGATATCTGATCAACTTTGCTGCGCTTGTACTGCTCTTTTCCGCCGCTGTGGTCATGGGCGTGATGGGTGGCAGCACCATGAAGCTGAAAATCACGCCCTCCATCTGGCAGTGCAGCTACCTGATTATCATGGCGGCCTCCTTGAACCTGGTGCTGGGATTTCTGGGCCAGCTGTCTCTGGGGCACTGCGGCTTCATGGCTGTGGGCGCCTACGCGGCGGCCCTGATCTCTCTGGCCTTCCAGCGGACAGGCTTTTACACGGAAAAGGCTGGCGCGGCCTTTTTGCTGGTACTGCTGATCAGCATTGTCGCCGCCGGCCTGACCGCCGCTCTGCTGGGTCTCCTTGTGGGCATCCCCGCCCTGCGGCTCAAGGGAGATTATCTGGCCATCATCACCCTGGGCTTCGGCATGATCATCGTCAACGTCATCAACAACCTACCCTTCTGCGGTCAGCAGGGCCTCAGCCAGGGCTCGGCCTCCTCCGCCCTCTATGCCACCGGCTTGGGCTTTTCCAATGATGAGAAGATGTCCTATCTTTGGGTGGCTGTCCTGATGATCATCCTGTGCATGACCTGTATGTTCATGTTCGTCCGCTCCAAGTACGGTCGGGCCATCCGGGCCATCCGGGACAATGAGATCGCTGCCTCCGCCTCCGGCATCAACGTCAGCTACTACAAGGTTCTGACCTTTACCATCTCCGCCTTCTTCGCCGGAATCACCGGTGCGCTGTACGCCTGCTGCAACGCGGCTCTGGCCACCTCATCTTTCTCCTTCACCAATGGCTCCATCCTGAACTCCGTGTTCATCGTGGTCATGGTGGTGGTGGGCGGCATGGGTTCCCTCACCGGCTCGGTCATCGCCGCGGTGGTGCTGTTTTTGCTGAACTACACCATTAAAAACGGCGCCTGGGTTTCGGCACTTCCCGCCTTTTTGCAGAATGTGTTCACCTATCCCATGCTGGTCTATTCCCTGGCTCTGATCGTCGTCATTATGTTCCGCCCCAAGGGCATCATGGGCAGCCGGGAGTTCTCCCTGTGCGACATTCCCCGGTGGCCCGGCCGAATCAAGGCTTTTTTTAAGGCCCGGACGGCGGGTAAAGCCGCGCAAAAGGAGGCAAAGAGTCATGTCTGAAGCGAAGAACACTCCCATTCTGGAGACTAAGCACCTGGGCATCTCCTTCGGCGGCCTCCACGCGGTGCAGGACTTCAACATCTCCATCTATTCCGGCGAACTGGTGGGCCTCATCGGCCCCAATGGTGCCGGCAAGACCACGGTGTTTAACCTGCTCACCGGTGTGTATGTACCCACGGAGGGAACCGTTCTTCTGAACGGCATTCCCCTGAACGGGAAAAAGACCCACCAGTTCGTGGAGGCGGGCATTGCCCGAACCTTCCAAAATATCCGCCTGTTCAACGACATGACGGTGATTGAGAACGTGAAGGTAGCTTTCAGTAAGGACCTGCATTACAATCTGCTGGATGCTACTTTCCGCACCCGCAAGTTCTGGAAGGCAGAGCGGGAGGTCACGGAAAAGGCCCTGGATTTGCTGGAGATCTGCGGTCTTCGGGACAAGGCGGACATCCTCGCCTCCAGTCTCCCCTATGGCCAGCAGCGCAAGCTGGAGATTGCCCGGGCCCTGGCCACCAACATGAAGGTCCTGCTGCTGGACGAACCCGCCGCCGGCATGAACCCCACGGAGACAGCGGAGCTGCTGAGCTGCATCAACACCATCCGGGATCGCTTCGGCATCGCCATTCTGCTGATCGAACACGACATGTCTCTGGTGATGAACGTGTGTGAGCGCATCCAGGTCATCGACTATGGACAGACCATTGCCTCGGGCCTGCCGACGGAAATTGCCGCCAATCCGCGGGTCATCACCGCCTATCTGGGCGAGTAAGGAGGGAACTACCATGCTGGAAATCAAAGAGCTGAACGTCTTTTACGGCGCCATTCACGCCCTGAAGGGTATCTCCCTCATCGTGGGAGACGGAGAGCTGGTATCCCTCATCGGCGCCAACGGTGCCGGCAAGACCACCACCCTGCACACCATCTCCGGCCTGCTGCGGGCCGCCTCCGGTACAATCACCTTGGATGGCACCGACCTTCAGAAGGTCCAGCCCAATACTATCATCAGCCTGGGCCTGTCTCATGTGCCGGAGGGCCGCCACGTCTTCGCCCGCATGACAGTGGAGGAGAATCTCCGAATGGGCGCGTACACCATCAGAGATCAGAAGAAGGTCACGGCGAACATGGAGATGGTCTACGGCCATTTTCCACGACTGAAGGAGCGGCGCCGTCAGATGGCGGGCACTCTCTCCGGCGGTGAGCAGCAGATGCTGGCTACTGGCCGGGCGCTGATGACAAACCCCAAAATCGTGCTGATGGATGAGCCCTCCATGGGTCTGAGCCCCATTCTGGTAAAGGAGATTTTCTCCATGATTCAGGAGCTCCATGAGAGCGGCATCACCATTTTGCTGGTGGAGCAGAACGCCAAGATGGCTCTGGCCGTCAGTGACCGGGCCTATGTGCTGGAGACCGGCACCATCTCCATGGAAGGTGCCGCATCTGATCTGGCAGCTGATGACCGGGTCCGCAAGGCCTATTTGGGTGCGTAAGGAGGTACAGCGATATGGAAAAATTCGTGATTACAATCGCCCGTGAAACCGGCAGCGGCGGCCACGACATCACCCGGAAGCTGTCCGACGCCTTGGGCATTCCCTATTATGACCGGGATCTGCTGCGGAAGGCCTCAGAGGTCAGCGGCATCCATGAGCGGCTCTTCGGCGCCGCTGACGAACGCATCGGCCTGAAGGAGATGGTGTCCGCCGCCGAGAAGGTGTACACCGGGGAAATTCTCCCGCCGGACAGTGATGACTATATCTCCACCCGGAACCTGTTCAGCTTCCAGGCGAAGATCATCAAGGAGCTGGCGGAAACCGAGAGCTGCATCATCCTGGGCCGCTGTGGCAACTACCTGCTGCAGGACTATCCCAATGTGCTGCGGGTCTTTATCCACGCCCCTCTGGAGGCGCGGCTGTCCCGGGTTGCCTCCTATTCCCTGGCCTGGAGCCAGCGGGAGGTGGCCAAGTACATCCGGGTGGAGGATAAGCGCAGGGCCGCCTACTACCACTATTATACCGGCGAGGAGTGGCGGGACGCCGCCTGGTATGACCTTTCTCTGGATTCCGAGCGGCTGGGCGAGGACGGCTGTGTGGACTTTATCTGCCAGGCTCTTCCATTATTCGTCAAATAGCAGGAGGCCGGGCCATGCGTTTTTCCAAGCGAATCCCGCAAATGGACACCGCCATTGTGCGTCAGACCTTAGCCCTGGCCGCCCAGAAGGATGTCATTTCTTTCGCAGGCGGCCTCCCCGCTCCAGAGTCTTTTCCGGTGGAGGCCATGCGTCTGGCCTCGGATCGGGTGTACCGCACCAATGGTCGGTCCGCTTTGCAATACGGTCCCTCCTCCGGTTTTCTCCCTCTGCGGGAAAAGCTGGCCCAGCGCCACCGGAGCCAGGGCATCTCCTGCACCGCCGGCAGCTTTTTGATTGTCAGCGGTTCCCAGCAGGGGCTTGATCTGGCGGGCAAGGTGTTTCTGGAGCCCGGAGATCTGGTGGTCTGCGAAAATCCCACTTATCTGGCCGCGCTGACAGTGTTCCGCTCCTACGAATGCGGCATCCTGCCCATTGCAACCGACGAGGAGGGAATGGTGCCGGAGGATCTGGAGCAGAAATTGGCATCCAATCCCCAAGCCAAGCTTATGTACCTCATCCCCACCTTTCAGAATCCCACCGGCCGTACCTGGTCCCTTTCCCGGCGAAAAAGTATCCTGGCTATCGCGGAGAAATACGGTCTCCCCATTCTGGAGGACAATCCGTATGGGGATCTGCGCTATGAGGGCGAGGCCCTCCCCTCCCTGAAATCCATGGATACTACGGGGATCGTCACCTATATGGGCTCCTTTTCCAAGGCGCTGAGTCCCGGCATCCGTCTGGGCTGGCTGATGGCCTCCCGAGAGCTGATTGAGAAGTATGAAAGTGCCAAGGAGTGTACGGACCTCCAGGCCAGCACAATCTCCCAGATGGTGGTAGACGCCTATTTGGAGGACAACGATCTGGACGATAACATTCGCCGGCTCAACAGCCTGTACCGTGGACGCCGGGATCTGATGCTGTCCCTGCTGGCTTCCCAGTTTCCCTCCGAGGCCGCATGGACCCATCCTTACGGCGGTCTTTTTCTGTGGGTGACGCTTCCGGAGGCCATTGACACCGCCGCTCTTCTCCCCACTATGGTGGAAAATCGGGTGGCCTACATCCCTGGGCAATCCTTCTTCGCCAACCAGGAGGTGCGCAGCTGTCTGCGCCTGAACTTCTCCAATGCCTCGGAGGAGCAGATCATCCAGGGAATGACCGCCATGGGCCGGGTGTTCCGGGAGGTCCTGTAAAAGGGCGCTGGTGTCTGTCCGGTGGCATCCCTCATACAGAGTCTCAGGGGTACCAGTTTTTTATTATGTTCAAGCCACGGGCAAATTGGTGCCGGGGTTCAGGAGGAATCGGCATGGAAAAGCAGCTTGCGTTGGAATATCTTTTTAAGGACCGTCCCTATAATCCAGGCGTCTCTCCATCGGATTACGATATGCTATGTGTCAAAAGCGAGGGAGCGGAGCTATACGGAGAGATCATGTGGCCGGACGGCGGCTATGCGGGTCCCAGACCCTGCGTGATTCTGTGCCACGGCTATCCCGGTGTAGCCCGGAACGATGATCTTGCGTTCGCACTGCGGCGCATCGGCTGCGTAGTGGTGGTTATGCACCATCGGGGTGCCTGGGGCAGCCCGGGGAACTATCTGATCTCCAACTGTGTACAGGATGTGGTAAACCTCTGCGTCCATGTGCAGAGTGCGGACTTTCGCGCGGCTTATCACACCGACCCCAATGCCCTGTTCCTGATTGGGCACAGCATGGGCGGCAACAGTGTCCTGCAGGCGGCCCGTCGTGTGAAACGCATCCGTGGTCTGGTCCTGCTGACGCCTTACGATCCTACCCGGTTCCTGCGGGAGGGCAACACGGAGGACATCATGCCGCTTCTGCGGACGGGATGGATTCTGCATAGCGACGGTCTGGACGCCATTCTGCGGGACATCCAGTCCCACCTGGACGACTATGCGTTTGAAAATGCCTATCCCGACATTATGGATCAGAACATCTGCTGTTTTACGGGCACACTGGATACCATTGCGCCGCCTTGGATGGTAACACCGCTCTGGTCCCGCCTGACCGCCCGCAAAACAGATGCTGTTCAACGTCTGATGGAGCTGCCTGCCGCCCACGGCCTCTGCGGCAGCCGAATTGCCGTCATTGAGGAGACGGCCCGGTTTTTGAATGACATTCTTACGGAAAGTCAGGTTTCTTTGCCGGATAAGCCTCTCTGAAAACAGACGTAAAGCTTCCGCCCTGTATTTCCGATCACAGCTTTTGAAACCTTTGCATAAAAAGCAGCGCAGAGCACTTGCTCCGCGCTGCTTTTTCATGACCGCTTCCTGGTCGTCAATTGGGAGAGCTCACCAGAATTTTTTCTTTCTCATCACCCAAAGACTGATCAGGACCACCAGCACGCTGAATCCGATAACCGCCGGATAGCCATATTTCCAGGACAGCTCCGGCATATTGATGAAATTCATACCATACCATCCCGCCACCAGCGAAAGGGGCAGAAAGATTGTGGTGACAATGGTGAGGATCTTCATAATCCGGTTCTGCCGAATGTCAATTTCAGCCTGAAACAGCTCCCGCACCTGCAGGCCGTATTCCCGCAGCGTCTGGGCTTCGTCCTTTAACCGCCCAATCCGTTTTTCCACCATGCGGAACATCCGCAGCTCATTGTCATCGAAATACGCATTTTCGTTCTCCTGAAACTCACAGACCATGTCATCCAGCTGCGTGTAATAGCGAATCCATCCGGCAATTTCCTTGCGGATGGCGCTCATTCTGGGGTTGAAGTCCTCCAGCTGTCCCGCCAGTACCTGATCCTCCAGCTGATTCAGCCGATCCTCCAGCTCCTGCAGGTGATGCATATCCTTGGCAATCAGCAGCTCCAGGAATTCATAGAAAAAGCTGCCCATTCCCTTTTCCAGCTGGGGATTCTCCCGGCTCATTCGCTGCACCATGGTATGAGCAGCGCCGCTGTCGTCACACAGGACGACCCATCCGGGCGTCAAAAGGAACCCAAATGTGATGGCAACCCGCTCCTTTGTTTTTCGCGGAGTTACAATTGTCCCACACAGGCAGCTCCGGTGGGACTCCGCCTTGCACACACGGGCGTCCCGCGCGGTAGGCGTATGGCAGAGAAACTGCTCCAGCCCCGGCAGCTGGGGCTTTTGATCCAGCTCCTCCGAGGTCAGCAGGATTAACGTACACGACTCCGAAGTCGGTTTTCCGGACAGCGGGGTCAATGTTGAAGCGATTTGATACTGGTACATATGCGGCCCCCTGAAAAAGAATATATCTCTACAGGCATTGTATCACCACTCCTCTGAAGCGCAAGGGAAAAATATGCCGCGATACGGGAAGACTTCCTCTCCGGCAGCAAAATCGCATAGACTATGAACAAATTGTAGTTTTTATGTTAACATTAGCACTCCCATCTTGACAGTGCTAAAAAATAAGACTATAACGGAGTCGTTCCAAGCGAGAGAGCCAAAAAGCTCCCCCACACAGGGCATTCAGATAAGGATTTATGAATGGAGGAATGACTTATGATGCCCAGTATTTTTGGTGAAAACCTGTTCGACGAGTTCTTCAATGATGACTTTTCCATGTTCCCGGTGCTGTCTGATCGGAATCCCCTTTACGGCAAGCACGCCAAGAATCTGATGAAGACCGACGTGCGGGAGACGGAGGACACCTACGAATTGGATATTGACCTGCCCGGCTTTAAGAAGGACGAGATCAAGCTGGATTTGAAGGACGGTTACCTGTCCATCAGCGCCGCCAAAGGTCTGGATCGGGACCAGGAGGACAAGAAGGGCAAATACATCCGTCAGGAGCGGTATGCTGGTGCCTGCAGCCGCAGCTTTTTTGTCGGCCAGGCCGTGGAGCCCAGAGACGTCTCCGCCAAATTTGAGGACGGTATTCTGAAAATTTCCCTGCCCAAGCATGTACAGAGGGAACTGCCTCAGAATCCCACCATTGCCATCGAGTAAAGGGCAGCCGCTTAATACTAAAATGCAATAAAAAGTAGTGTTTCAGTCATTGCTGTGTTATAATAGGCACGGTGATGAAAATGAAGTACAAATTCAGCTCAGAGCAATATGCGGAAATCAAGGCAGCACAGAAG
>Ga0129307_1002288_pt1 | contig 15697 bp, 12 predicted proteins | sample P1105metagenome_FD_94437 | JGI IMG/M metagenome (GOLD analysis project Ga0129307, IMG submission 94437) | Capybara group fecal microbial communities from Wisconsin, USA - P1105 metagenome | ecosystem: Host-associated > Mammals > Digestive system > Large intestine > Fecal | place: USA: Wisconsin... | reverse complement strand
TCTCTTCCCTTGTAATGCGAATCCGACTGATGTCCGAAAGGTCTCAGTATCACTCCCGCGTTCGTATGAAGGGAAAGTACCATGGCTATGTTCTTATGAGTTACCATGAAATCAGCGACAGCTCTCGTCTCAGGCTCCGAAAGAGGCAGGTCTCCTGCTCCGTACTGCATGCCCTCAGGAGTCCATAGCGAAGGATAGTTCCTGTTGAGGTTTCCATCCCGCGGCTTAGGAAGGGGAGCCCCCTCGACCTTTCCCCTAATCCTTCCTTCCGGGTAGAGCCTGTAGTACTTTCCTCCGTGCTCTCCCGGACTTCTTAATGTCATGAGTCTCGGTTCCTTCTCAGAGATCTTCCATTCCCCGTCGGGATCTTCAATTCTCATGTTTGCTATTATCCCGTTATCATCGAGATCCTCCCAGTAGAAGCCGTCCAGCGGCTGCGATTCAGAGGGCAGATACCTTCCGTTACCGCACCAGGGATGTCCTTCCATAGCAAATTCTATACCGTCCGGATTGAGCCTCGGAATGAGATAGAAGACGGTATGTGAAAGAAGGTCCCTTATTATCTCATCCTTTTCAAAGCCTTCTGCCAGCTGCTTAATAAGACTAAGAAGAGCATTGCATCCCGAGAACTCCTCAGCATGTGTGCAGGCATCGGCATAGAATGCGTTCTTGTCTTCTTCCCTGCCCTTGCTGAAATCAGTGACCTTCACGAGGAAGATCTCCCTTCCCCTGAAGGACGTTCCAATCGTTTCCAGCCTTACAAGTTCAGGAAATGCTCTTGCGATCTCCTGCAGCGTAATCTTAAAGTCTTCAAATCTCTGATACCTGTATATATTCTCGAACATAACTGCCTCCTGACCTGATATCCATACTTAAATGATACCATCACCGGGACATACGGGATATTCCCGGAAAAGAAAAACACGGGATCCATGACCCCGTGGTTTCAATGGCAGACATTGATCACTGCTTGAACTGACTGTTGTAGAGCTCGCTGTAGAAACCGCCCTGAGCCATGAGTGAAGCGTGATTGCCCTTCTCTATTATGTTTCCGTCCTTCATGACGAGTATCACATCGGCGGACCTTATGGTCGAGAGCCTGTGGGCCACTATGAAGCTTGTCCTGCCCTTCATCATGAGTGCAAATGCCTTCTGTATCCTGATCTCGGTCCTCGTGTCTATGGAGCTCGTAGCCTCATCCAGTATCAGCATCGGCGGCAGACACAGCATGACCCTCGTGATGCATAAGAGCTGCTTCTGTCCCTGGGACAGATTTCCTCCGTCCTCTCCGATGAGAGTGTCGTATCCGTCCTTAAGCCTCATTATGAAGCTGTGGGAGTGCGCTGCCTTTGCAGCTTCGATGATCTCTTCATCAGTGGCATCGGGTTTTCCCATCCTGATGTTGTCCCTCACTGTCCCTGACTGCAGCCATGTATCCTGGAGCACCATCCCATATCCGCTGCGGAGGTTCTTTCTCCTGAGAGACCTGATATCCTTTCCCGATACAGAGATGCTCCCCTTGTTCACATCATAGAACCTCATGAGCAGGTTTATGAGGGTCGTCTTTCCGCATCCCGTAGGACCTACTATGGCTACCCTCTGCCCGGGCTCGACCTTGAGATCAAATCCGGTTATAAGGGGCTTGTATTCCGAATATGAGAAATATACGTCGTTAAGTTCCACTTTCCCGTCGAACTCTTTAATTACTTCCGGAGCATCCTCATCGGAGACCTCCTCCTGTTCGTCTATGAGTTCGAACACTCTTCCCGCACATGCAAGTGCATTCTGGAGCTCTGTAATGACTCCGGATATCTCATTAAAAGGTTTCGTATACTGGCTCGAGTAAGAGAGGAAGCTCGAGAGCTGTCCCACGCTCATCCCTCCCATGATGGCTGTAAGTGCTCCCACGATGCCGACCACGGCATATATCGTGCTGTTGACGAACCTTGTTGCAGGATTCACCAGAGAGGAGAAAAACGTTGCTTTGAGACTCGTCTTCTCAAGTCTCCCGTTTATCTCGTTGAACCTGTCCACGTTGTCCTGTTCCCTTCCGTAAGCCTTTACGACCTTCTGGTTGCCTATCATCTCGTCTATGAGGCTCGTCTGTTCCGCTCTCGTCTCAGACTGCTCCCTGAACAGGTCGTATGTCCTCTTAGCTATGAAGTTTGCTATAAAGAGCGAGAGAGGAGTCAGTATCACTACCACTAGAGCGATCCAGAAGTTTATGGAGAACATGAACGCCAGGGTCCCTAATATAGTGATGGCTCCCGTGAAGAACTGGGTGAATCCCATTATGAGCCCGTCGGAGAACTGATCCACGTCAGCGATTATCCTGCTCACTACCTCTCCGTGCGGCCTTGAGTCCATATATCTGAACGGAAGTTTTCCAAGTTTGTGGAAAGCGTCCACCCTTATATCCTTTACCACGTTGTACACTATCCTGTTGTTGCAGCTGTTCATTATCCACTGCATCAGAGAAGTAACGAGTATGACTATCACGAGCCGTATGAGGAGCTTAATAAGATGAGTGAAATCCACGTTTCCCTTTCCCACTATGAGGTCGACAGCATCTCCCGTGACCACCGGCACATAAAGCGTGAGGGCCACCGTCCCTGCAGCAAAGAATATCGAACAGACTATGAGCACCCAGTATCTCTTTATGTATCTGAGGACTCTTGATATGGTGCGCTTATCCTTCATATGCCATATCCTCCTTCGGGAACTGTGAATAGTAGATCTCCTTATATACGTCATTGTCTCTCAGGAGCTCTTCATGCGTGCCTATTCCGGAGACCTTTCCGTCATCAAGCACTATTATCCTGTCGGCATGGGCTATGGAGCTCGTCCTCTGAGAAACTATGAATACGGTGGGACCTGAAGGCATGTTCCTTATCGCCTCCCTGAGCCTTGCATCAGTTGCAAAGTCGAGAGCCGATGCGCTGTCGTCCAGTATCAGTATCTCCGGTTTCCTTATTAGGGCCCTTGCTATGGTAAGCCTCTGCCTCTGTCCTCCGGACAGGTTCGTGGCTCCCTGAGTGATCTCGGTATCGAGGCCTTTCTCCTTCTCCATCACGAAGTCATATGCCTGTGCGGTCTTAAGAGCCTCTTCCATCTCCTCTTCGGTGGCGTCTTCCTTGCCCCATCTGAGATTGTCCCTGATCGTTCCCTTGAAGAGCACGGCTCTCTGGAGCACTATCCCTATCCTCTTTCTCAGCTCTTTGAGATCCAGCTTCCTGACGTCCTCTCCGTTGACACTTACGGTCCCTTCCGTTGCATCGTAGAACCTCGGGATCATGTTCACGAGGGAAGTCTTGCCTGAGCCCGTGCCTCCGATTATGCCTATCGTCTCGCCTTTACGGGCTTCGAAACTAACGTGCTCGAGAGACTCGGCTCCTGCAGAGCGGTATCTTAAGGACACGTCATTAAAGGACACGGCTGTATCTTTTCCTTCCCCTGTCTCTTCAAATGTCCTGTCGCCGGACTCCATGGACGGTTCGATCTCGAGGACTGCCATTACCCTGTTAAGGCATGCCATGGACTTTGTCATCGTGATTATGAGGTTTGCAAGCTTTATGAGCTCTATCAGGATCTGGCTCATGTAGTTTACGAGAGCTATGAGTTCTCCCTGTGTGATCTCCCCGTTGAAGACATAGTTTCCGCCGTTCCTTATCAGGAGCAGGGTCGCAAGATTGATTATTGCATACGTGATCGGATTCATGAGGGCGGATATCCTGCCCACGAACTGCTGGAGCCTTGTGAGTTCCCCATGTTCAGCATCGAATTTAGCCAGTTCGTCCTCTTCCTTGTTGAATGCCCTTAAGACCCTCGCTCCGTCGAGGTTCTCCCTCGTAAGCAGGAGCACTCTGTCGAGTTTTCCCTGGACCTTCTTATACAGCGGCATCGTTATGAGCATTATCCCGAAAACCACTATGGAGAGAAGAGGTATGGTGACTGCGAATATGAGGGCTTCCTTCACATTTATCGTAAAGGCCATTATCATGGCACCGAACACTATGAACGGAGATCTCAAAAACAGCCTCAGAGTCAGATTGAGACCGGACTGGATCTGGTTGATATCGCTCGTGAGCCTCGTTATGAGAGTGGAAGAACCGATCTCATCGAGCTCCGTGAAAGACAGTGTCTGGATATGGCTGAACACGCTCTCCTTCAGTTTGGAAGAGAAGCCCACTGCAGCCTTTGCTGAGAAATACTGAGCGCTCAGGGTGCAGGCAAAGCCTATGACTCCAAGGGCTATCATCAGAAGCCCGTGCCATATCACGTACGGTCTGTCCCCTTCAGCTATCCCCTTGTCGATTATGGATGCCATCACGAGAGGCACCAGCAGCTCGAAAGTCGCTTCAAGAAGCTTGAAGAAAGGACCTGCTATGCTTTCTCTAACGTATCCCTTGAAAAAACGGCCGATCTTTTTCATAGATCCCTCCGGTTGATAGTTCTTTACCCATATATTATCATTTATACAGATATATCAAAAATATCTGTTTAATATGGTATATATATTCTTTTCATATATAAGGAGAAATCATGGACATCCGTCAGCTGAGATATTACATAGCCGTTGTGGAGGAAGGAAACATCTCCTCCGCAGCCCGTTCCCTCCACGTGTCACAGCCTCCCCTTTCATCTTCCATGCAGAGCCTGGAGGAGGAGCTTGGTGTAAGGCTTTTCGAGAGAGGGCCAAGGAACATATCCCTCACCGATGCTGGAAGGACGCTCTATGAAAGGGCTCTTGTCCTCGTGAACATGTTCGATTCCGTCCGGGAGGAGATCAGTTCCCTTGGCGAAGGTAGCAGAGGCACTCTCCGTATAGGCATGGTATCCTCCCTTTCAAGGGACATGGTCTCAGGCTGGCTCAGCGAATTCTCCGAAAGGTTTCCCCAGATCACCATTGAGATCACCGAATCGAATACCTATTCCCTTGTCGAGATGCTCCATGCCAGGACTCTCGACATGGCGGTCATAAGGACTCCGTTCAATGACGAGGGTCTGGAAGTAAGGGAGATCAAGAGCGAGGAGCTGTGCATTGCACTTGATCACATGAGCAGTCTCTCTTCAAATGAGATACTATCTTCCTATCCTCTCATAGTATACAGAAGATGGGAAAACATACTTCAGAACTTCTTTAAAGCCAAAGGCATACGCTCCAGGATCGTACTTAAATGCGATACTGCAGGCACTGCTCTCTCCATGGCCAGGAAAGCCATAGGAACTGCAATAGTCCCGATGTCCGCTCTGGACGGTCCTGAGACTGACGGTCTATTTCTTATCCCTTTGAAGGATGAGAGTCTGTCATCAAGGATATCGCTTGTGACCCTGAGATCCAGAAAACTCTCGGAGCCGGAAAGATGGTTCGCAGAAGGTTCTTCGTCTGTTTCCAAATAAACATAATCGGTTACACTTTTTTAATTTGTAATATAATATAGAAAATACTGTTTTTAGGAGTATGTTATGAAGAAAAGATTATTGACCATAGTGGCAATGGTGCTCGTTATGAGCCTCATGCTCTCGTCTTGCATGTATAATGCCATCTTTAACAAGTCATCTCAGATACCTCCTGTACCCCAGAGTTCATCTGAGCCTGAGCCGTCATCTGCTCCGGTACCGACACCTTCGAGTGAACCGATATCATCTGAGCCCTATTCTTCCGAACCGAAGAGTTCTGAGCCCGTGATGCCCGTTGTTCCTGCCGATACGATCAGATCAGATGCATACAAGAATACAGAAGCACTGCTCCTGAAAGCTCTTAACTATGTCGTGGGCTATGCAGAATATGAGAATGCATATTTCAAGTTTGCCAATCCTTTCACCGGAAAGACAGCCATAAATCATGTGACTCTGGACAAATACCTGCTTACGAGCTTCAATAACAAGTCTCCGTCACTCCTTCTGTGGTGCCAGACCGTCGTCGTCAACAACGGAAAGGAATATCCTCAGCAGGTCATGATAATCAAGATGGATTACTCAAAGAACATAGAGATAGATGAGAGCTACGTTTCCAGCCTCAGCGGAGGTTCCGAAGGTACGTTTATCTGCAGGCTCGATGAGATCCAGCACAGATACGGCATCGTTTCCCAGGTCCTTACCGCAGGCTATTACATCCGTGACGGAATGCTTGCATCGAAACTGTATCCGAACGGATTCATGGAGAGCGAAGCACAGGTGCTCTACAGTTTCCATACCGATTATGCAAAGAGCGTCATAGAGACCATATTCGGGGAGAGTTCCGACAGAGAGAGCTTCCAGACGATACTCAAGTTCAAATTCAGCGACAGCATCATCGAGGAAGGCTTTATCACTAATACCAAACAGCAGTCCGTGTCTTCCAATGAGATGACCCTCATATATAATGAGATCACCAAGGACAAGGAAAATGCAAAGCAGCTCCGCTGGATTGACCTCACAAAGAAGACCCTTCAGCTCGGACAGGAGAACCTGCCGGCAAGGAACTACTCTGATGACAGCCTGCTTGAGATGATGGATTATGTGCTCAACAACAAGATCACAGCGAAGTATCTCCAGAACTGCTCCAAGTCAGACCTTGAATGCCTGACCATGATGGTATATGCCCACGAAGGGCTCAAAATGTCAGGAGACTACTTCAGCAGCTTCTTCAAATACGGCGGATTCAGCTGGTATGATCCGGCAAAGAATACCATCTCCGATACCAATGAGTTATACCAACAGCTCAACGATACTCTGAAAGCCAATATCGACGTATTGAACGATTGTTTCAATAAGCTCAGCTGACAGATATGAACATACAGGACACGCCCGTTGAAAAGGGCGTGTCTTTTTTATATCATAATAGCATCTGCAGAAATGAGGAGTTTATATGACAAACAGGATTGCCGAAGTGCTATCAAAGGAAAGGATAATGATAATCGACGGTTCCATGTCCACTGCTCTTGAGCATCTGGGAGCCAGCCTGAATTCAAATCTATGGACGGCGAAGGCACTTGCCGAGACCCCGGAACTTGTAAAGCAGGTACATATCGATTACTTCAAAGCCGGAGCTGATTGCGGTATAACATGTTCATACCAGGCGACCATTCCCGGCCTAATGGCCAACGGATATTCCTTTGAAGAAGCCGAGAAGATCATAGTGAATTCCGTAAAGGTCTTCAGAGAAGCAAGAGATGAATGGTGGGAAAGCGAAGGAAAGGATGGAGGCAGGATCTGGCCTCTCTGTCTTGCGGGCATAGGCCCATACGGTGCGTATCTTTCAGACGGTTCAGAGTTCCGCGGCAATTATTCCATAACTGACGGAGAACTGTATGATTTCCATTTCCACAGGATGGAGCTCCTCTGGAATGCCGGGCCTGACATCCTTCTCCTGGAGACCATCCCCTCTTTAAGGGAAGCCCTCATTATGGCAGACATCGCAGAAAAGCTCAATGCTCCCTACTGGATCAGTTTCTCATGCAGGGACGGTCATCATATAAATGAAGGAAACGAGATAACAGAATGCGCTGAAGCTTTAAGGGAAGATCACCCGAACCTTCAGATGATTGGAATCAACTGTACCAAGCCCGAATACATCTCAAGCCTGATAAGGGATCTGCGAAAAGTATCTTCGCTCCCCATCGGCGTGTATCCGAACAGCGGTGAGGTATATGATCCTCTTACAAAGACCTGGTCCAAACATAGCAGTTTCGATACGGTATCCTTCGAGGAATATGCGTACAGATACATGGTTTCAGGCGCAAGTGCCGTCGGAGGCTGCTGCACAACTGTGGAAAAACACATCAGGGAAGTCGTGAAGGCAAAGGAAAGATTCCTAAGGGACGGAGGAAAGGTCCTCCCCTTCATCTGATAAAGGACATGCAACGTGGGAAATACGAGTGAGATAAATGATGAGATCACCTGTTCTTTCGATAAAGGGGTGATACGCATAGACAACGACAGGGCCCTGAAAGACCTGATCCTGAAAGGCGGAAAGAAAGCCGTGATGGAACTCGCCACTTCTCTTAAAAAGAGATATGAGGACATCTTCGGTTCTTCCATAAGGATAAGAGACCGCTCTCTTGCGTGCGAGATCTACTACCACCACAGACTGAATGAACGTTACAGGAGGTCTCAAGCAAAACACGGATCGAAACGTTTTTCCACATGGATGTTGCGTCACATGAGTGTCATTGACTGCGGAGAACTGAAGGAAGACAATAACAGGCTCATCTGGGATCTCGTCTCTCTGTTCTACAGATGATCCTTATTGATAAATGGGCTTTCAAGGGATAGAATCTATATCCTGGAGGATATTGAAGATATGAGCGAAGGGATCAAACTGATCGCAAACAACAGAAAGGCAACTCATGATTACTTCATCCTGGACAGATATGAAGCCGGGATAGCTCTTGCCGGCACCGAAGTCAAATCCATACGGCAGGGAAAAGTGAATCTGAGGGATTCCTATGCCCAGATCTCGAACGGAGAGATGTTCATCCATCAGATGCACATATCCCCCTATGAGAAAGGAAATATCTTCAACAAGGATCCTTTAAGGGTCAGAAAGCTCCTGATGCACAAAAGGGAGATCAACAGGCTGTTCGGACAGACAACACAGAAGGGACTCACCCTTGTCCCCCTTTCCATCTATTTCAAGAACGGAAAGGTCAAACTGGAGATAGGGCTCGCTCAGGGCAAGAAGCTCTATGACAAGCGCCAGAGCCTCAAGGAAAAGGCCATACAGCGCGACAACGAACATAAAGACTACTGAATGATATTGGGGACGTATTCTGGTTTCGACGGGATTCAGTTCTTTCAGATAAGCAGGCTGCAGCGCCTGGCTGCATAAAAACGGGCAATTAAACATAAACGCAAACGAAAACGTTGCAGTAGCCGCTTAACGCGACTTGTCCGATTCTTTGTTTACTGACTTGGCAAAGACGGGCATCAAACCAAAGTCAGGAAACATCTCCTCTGCTGTTCCGAGGAGGATGATGGAACTTCCGGGACTACCGTTCCCTCTCCAGCCGTAAAGGTGCAGGGAGCGGGAAATACCATATTTACGGCTAAGCTTGTAGAAAGTCTGGGAGAAGGTTTTTCGGACAGGGGTTCGACTCCCCTCGTCTCCACCAACGGGAAAATCCCTTTATATAGGCAAAAGCTAACGAAAACGCCTATTTAAAGGGATTTTTGTTTATCATATTTTGAGAATGATTCTCAGAAAATGAGAATAATATATGCGTTTTTGAGAATAAAACTTGACACAAAACTTGACACGTTTTGCTGTACTCAGAGCCACTTCTTTTCTGTGAGCTCCTCGACCTTCCTCTTTATATAACTATTCCCACCGTTCTTGGTATAGTGTTCGTATTGCTCCCAAAACCGGGCCTTGCCAAAGTCATCTATCGGCTTACCGCTCTCGACCTCTGACAGAAACTGGACGAGAAAATTCTTGCAGCTCTCCAGGTCCACGCCTTTAAGCGACCTGGATACTGCCTCTATCTTTGCGTCGATACCGTCAAACCTCTTGTCGATGTCGGTCATCTGATCCTTCATTGCGACTTGGATCCATGACTTTGTTTTCGCACTGATGAACGCCACTCCTGATATCAGAGCAACGATGAAACCTATGGCAGTTCCGAACTGTCCTAACGTGATGTTCTCCATTTCATTCCTGCTCCTCTTCTTCCTCGTCATCATCGTCGAAGTAATCTGTAAGGTTCGGAATGTTCATAATCATCATTCCCGGCTTACCCTCGATGATCTCGTTGATACACGAGCTACCACCCATCAGGGCAATGGCTGTCATAATCTTGCCTATGAGGGAGATATAATCCACGAGCTGCAGCTCATACAACATATCAAGGTTGTAGCAGAAACTGACAGCAAGGCCGAACGCCAACGCTACAAGATTAGTGATATATCCTGACCACTTTACGTCCTGCCATATCGGCTTAAACCTGTCTATGAGTATCCATATGATTACAGAAAAATATAAGATTCTTGTCATTTCCATTTACCCCCTAATGCCTGTATAGTCTTACGTCCTGCTATTCCGTCTCTTGTGAGCTTGTGTGCCTTCTGAACTGCGAGGACCGCACTCTTGGTCCTCTTGCCAAAATCTCCATCCACAGAGCCGCAGGAGAATCCGTTTATGTTAAGCAGTTTCTGCAATGCCTTCACGTCCTCACCCTTGTACCCCTTCTTCAGGTTCCTGGTGAATGTGAAATCGTACACTTCCTGGTACTCTTCTATGTATGCTGTCCTGCCTGCTGCATTCCAGTAACTCGCTCCGTAATGTTTGACCGTAGTGAGGACCACACCCACGTCACGTCCATGTGCCTCGACAACGTATGTCCCGGTATCTCCGTCAAGGTTATGAGCTACTACATACCCAACGTGGTACGCATGGTCATCCTTGACTCTAAATACAAAATCTCCGGGTTTAATGTCGGTCACTTTGATCTTGGTGCTCCTGGTATACAGTCCATGAGCTGTCGTATCATGTGCTATTGCACCTTCCTCAAGGAGCTTGTATGTTCCTAATCCTGAGCAGTCATAGGCGTGCAGATTTTTATATCCAGCCTTGACTCTTTTGTCCCTTAGCGTAATTACTCTCTTGGCGTTCGTAGAGGACGTTTCTTTCGCTTTGATATAAATATCCGTCAGCACAGATAAGCCTTCTCCCTGACCCCACCACAGATAGATGCTGCCATTCTTGGCCTGATCTATCATGTACTTTTCCCATTCTTTGTATTTAATCATTTATGATATCCTCCTATGGTAAGAATAAGAAAAGAGGGGGAATGTTTTCTCCCCCTTTCTGGAAAGAAGTTTCAATTTGTTTACTATTATTCTCGGTATATTGTGTATAATTATTGTGAACAGATGAGAAAGGAGGGCTCATATATGTTACGTGATATTGATGTTGCAAAGTATTTTATTAGCAAGGATGTAAAGCATGATATCTTTACTTTTTCTTTGGTAGAAAAGAATGGTCGCAAGTTTTATGAAGGCAACGCAAGATTAAATAAGTATCTTCAGATAGCGCAGAATATCTATATTGCTAAACATGGAAGGCCTCTTTTTAAAACTATTTTTTTAGCATATGACAACGGAGCTGTAGCTAAAGACGTTGCTGACAACTATTCAAGACTAGTAAAGATGCAAGAATCTATAGAAATAGATAAGGATATTCGTTCTTTCTTGGATAAGATTTTTATAGTTTTTAATGAGGCTCCTCTTGACGATTTAATCGAAATCTCTCATGAGGATCCGGCATGGATTGAAAAGAGTGGTAACTATTACAACAGCCTTGAGATAATGGATTCCATGAAGTTTAAGGACGTTTATAAGAAACAGTATTCAGATATTCTTTATTATATGGAAGGTTTGGATATAGATGATTAACCTTAAGCCCGGCCAAGTGCTGTGGCTTAAAGCGAAAGTCACAGACGATCTTTTGTCTGAAATTGAACATCCATATCTTATCCTCAGTATAGTGGAAGATGAGATCGCATTAGTTAATATTGGACAACTCGATTCTGTAAAGGGATACGAACTCGCAAAAAAATCTGTCAAGCTGATTCGATTTCTAGAGCCTAAAGAACTTGTAATTTCAAAAGACTCATATATACGTTTGGACACAAGAATCTGTATAGAGTATTATGACGGGCTGTCTAATTATCTACATACCATGCATGCATTAAGTAAAGACAAATTTCAGGATATCCTAAGAGCCTATGAGGAATATCAATGCGCACACATCATCCCTGATAATAAAAACTTGTATTTTACAAAAGAAGAGATAGAAGAATGGAACGTATGAGATAAACTAAGAGCTGCCGAAGCAGCTCTTTTGTTTTACCATAGCTTGTTCTTTTGTATGCTGTTCTCTCCGTATCCGCACTCTTTTGCCAAAGCACTCTTCTGAGCTGGTGACAGCGGTAGGCTGTCGATATACCGGAAGATCTTATCACGCAGAGATCCGTCTATTGCTTTTCCGTTCTTATCCACGTCCGCATGGTTATTCTTTTTGAAGGACCATACGTCGTACCAGGTTTGCTCGGATATGCCTAATCCTCTCAGATTAGTGTTGTATGTTTCTACTGCGTTGATGGTTATATCTTCTGCCTGCGGTACTTTCTGCTGGAACGCATACTTCTGATATCCTGTCTTGTAGCTCTGCAGATCGTCGCTTGTTAGTCCGAACGTCCTCATAAGTGTGTTCTCAAGCTGTGATGCTTTGCCTGTCTGACCGGAGCCTACATAGCTGTAATAGTCATCCTTGAACTCGGCTATCACTCTGTCCTTGATTGTCTTTTCAGGATTTATAGCCTGGCTGTCCTCTATCATCTCATCATAGATATATCCGATATCCTCAAGATCCCCTGACTCGATTGCAGCATATAGGTCATCGTAGGAGTACAGCTTTGAGGTAAGCTCGTTCACTCCCTCAGGCTGCACGTTCATGCTGCTGCCATACAGATTGACCGCCTTGTCGAACACCTCTTCCGGGATTCCCTTTGCAATGTACTCGTTTCTGATTCTCGCAACCTCAGAACCATCACCAATAGTCTTTGCAAGATACGCCTCGGCTATCTGTTCCTCATTATCTGCAAGCTGTTGTGCGAGCTTATTGAGGACTGCCTTTGTTGCCTTGTTCTGCATGGACTCGGTACTGTCATACTTGTGCTGGCCGGTTTCCTCAAGGGTCTTGGTATCTTCCTCGACCATCTTGGACACCTCGTCCTCAACGTACTTGTCAAAGACTCGCTGGAATCCTGCCATATCGCCCTTAGCGAAGTATGAGTACATATCCTCAGCCACTGCTTTAGCGTTCGTGTTGTTCCACGATCCCTTGAATACCGACACGTCCACACCTGCGAGATTAAGCAGAGAATTGATTCCTCTCCACGCATTGCCTGCTGGGATTCCGGTTATCTTAGACAGTGCCATAACAGAGTCGTAGACTATCTTCAGAACATTGTAATCCTTCTCTCCGCTTAGTGTAGCTCCAGCTCTCTTGAACTGTTTAATGAGATCGGACACAGCGTCAAGGTCCATCCTCGATGCCTCGTATCCGTCGAAGATGCTCACGATATCCTTACCTATAGGTATAAGGTTAAGAGGATTGAATCCATCGAGCATATTCTTGCCCATGTTCTTGAGATATTTCTCCCACCAGTCCTCATCATCCGTATCACGTCCGATGTCCACGATTGCTGCAAGTACGCTATTGAGTATCGTTGCTGCAGCAAAGGCGACTGTTGCTCTTGCTACCGCCTTCCGAGTTTCTGCACTCCAGTTCCCTTGGTAAGCATTTGAGATGGTCTTGTAGAACATATTGTACGTCTTTGTAGGTTCGCTCATGAAAGCTGTATACATCTTCCACAGTGCGTTCTTTGACCGCATTGCCTTCGACCTGTGGAACGGACTGTCGACCACCTGAGTCCGGTCAATGACCTCGCTGAACCTGTCGGAGATAGCCTGCCAATATTCCTCGGATCCTTTTTCAAGGTCCTTCCTCTTGTCCTCTATCTCAGCTTTACAGGCATTCCACAGAGCTCCCCACGTTGCGTCGTCGAACTTACCAGCAAGCACGCTTGCCTTTTCTCTGACCTGTTCCAGGATGGCGTTATCACCCACCATAAGGCTCCTGAGATCACCGCCAACATTGACGTCGCGGAACCCCCAATTCTTCCACCTTGCAATGGACGAATGTTCCTGAGCCTCTTTCGCTCCCTGTTTGACGTTTAGGTTCGATACGTTAAGCAGGTACTTAGGATCTATTGCCTCAATCGCACGAGCGAACGCTGAAGGCTGTTGGATTACTACTCTCAGGTTTGCGGCTATTGCTGCGACCTTAGCGTTACGAATCATCGTATCAGCAAAGTCCATGCCACCTGACATATCCTGAGCATTGTTAAGAGCTCTGATAAAGTCTGTGAACCATGCTTTACCGCCCTTGCCCATGAGTGACTCGATGGACCTCTGAACCGTCTGATTGCCATTCTTATAGTTGTACCATTTCATAGCGTCATCGAGCGGTATCGTATAAGCTGCATAGCTCGTCATCTCGTCAACATGGCGGATGAAGGTATCTATCACGTCACCAATTACAAGAGCATTGTTTGCCTTAGGATTCACTGCCTTTGACATACCGATATTTTTCAGATGATACAGACCGACATTGCCATTCTTTTTGTCCTGGCTCACAGCGTCTGTAGTGTTGTCGTCCACAGTGATAGGCCAATAGTTCTGCTCGGTGAATTTCTTGACGCCCCACAAGGTTAAGCTAACGTCATTGCCCCATTCGCTCATGTTGGACGAAGCATACTTCTGCAGCTCGTTTGCGAACTGTTCCTGTTCTTTTGTCAATGTGCCGATGATTCTGTCGATATCGTCCTCGGTTACCTTAATGAACTCCTGTTTCTTAACAGTGCCATCTTTTGCCTTGTACTCCTCGACAGTGATTCCACCATTGTAGAGATGAATCCTTGCCTGGTCACGTTCGTTAAGCAGGTACAGTTCCATTATCTGAGCAGTGTTCAGTGTAAGTTTCTTTCCGCTCTCAAGATCGAACGTCTTTGTCTGAGCATTGTTTCCGGACATACTGCGGATCTTACTGAGGACACTCTTCTCCGTACTTCCGAATACAGACGCAGCTTTGTGATATGCGTCTATTCCCTGCTGTACGAGCTGGACCTTCTTATCGAATGCCTTACGCAGATTCTTAAAGATAACGTCCTTGAACGGTCCACCTATCCTCTCCGCATAGCTGAATGAATCGAGCTGGTCAAGTGTGAAGAAGTTACCCACACGTCCTAACAGATCGTTAGTGTGTTTTCTCTGTTTCTTCCTTCCCATCTCAGTGATGGATCTCTCAGCTACTGCTGACGCTCTCTGTTTCCTGTCGTCTGCCAGGAGCCTGTCGCTGTTATAGATCGCAGCGTTCACGAGTGAAAGTGCGTCATCGAGTTGATTCAGTTCGGCAATGCTCATGGTCCTGAGATTCTTCCCTGCAAGGCTCAGCCTTTCGGTTATTCTCGCACCCATCTCCCTGAGCTGGTCGATTATCATGCTGTCGACCTGGAAGTTTCCATTCACTTCGTTTGCTGCTGCCATCTTATCAGCAAGGACGTTAATGTCACTCAGCCACTTTTCTGCAGCAAGCGTTCCCTGATTCCAGCCAAGATCAACTGCCTGAAGGAACCCGGTCACCGCCTCTCTGAGATTCTCAGGAACGTGCTTTGTATCGGTTCCTGATATCAGCCTGCTCATAAGGTTAGAGGATTTCTTCCTTATGTTATTCTGTAAGGTCCTTATCTCCTGAGCCTCTTTCTGTTCTCTCAGCTTGACTGCACTCTTCGTACCTATTGCTGCCTTGCGTGCGTCAAGGGCAAGGGAAGTATTTGTGCTGCCTGCTTTGATATATTCCTTGCCTATCTTCTCCAGCTCTTCCTGACCTTCCTGAAGTTGTGCTGTCTTGTTGCGGATCTCTTCACGATATCTCGCTTCAAGGTTTGCCTTATCCTGCTCAAGGTCCGCTATCTGTTCTCTGATGGACAGCTCGTCGACTCCCGGTTCCGCATACTTAAGTCTGCTCTGCAGGAAGGTGATATCTCTCTCAATGTTCTGAGCCTCCCCTGACAGCTCTCTGTTAAGGTTTGCTATCTCATTCTTAAGGGAAACGTTTCTCTTCCTCTGCTCTTCGTACAGCCTTGACTGTATG
>Ga0129307_1002287_pt1 | contig 15729 bp, 11 predicted proteins | sample P1105metagenome_FD_94437 | JGI IMG/M metagenome (GOLD analysis project Ga0129307, IMG submission 94437) | Capybara group fecal microbial communities from Wisconsin, USA - P1105 metagenome | ecosystem: Host-associated > Mammals > Digestive system > Large intestine > Fecal | place: USA: Wisconsin... | reverse complement strand
GTACTGAACTGCCTGCTGTGTTACTTTTTCTGGACATAGAAATCCCCCCAAGTAGGATTTTATATTTCAATGTCCTACTTGGGGGAGCATATCACTGCCGTAGAGATCCTCTTCATGGATCAGATTTTTCTGAGCCAGCGGGTCGTCCGTCTGCGCGATCAGGTAAATATGGCTCGTATAGAGGTCATGTACGGTGATGCCGGGATCTGGCGTGTCTGTTCCTTCAGAGCAAACAGAACATCTGCCTCCTCCCGAAGGAAGGTCTCCACTCCGTTTTCATACTGGAAGAGGGGGACGATCTGGACATCCGGATGGGATACGGCAAACAGCCGCATAGCCTCCGGCAGGAAGTGGACAGCCTGACGGAGCAGGAGACTGATGGAGATACTGTCTTTGTATCTGGCGCTGAAGTTCTGCCCCTGCTCGATGGCACGCTTTAAGTCCTCCCGCATGCCGGAGAGGAATCCGACAAACTGGGCTCCCGCAGGCGTCAGGGACGCGCCCTTGCCGCTTCGTTCAAAGATGTCAAAGCCGACCTCCTCTTCCAGAAGACGGATCTGATAGGAAAAGGACGGCTGGCTGACAAACAGGTTCTCAGCGGCCCGGCTGAAGTTCAAGGTATGGGCAAGTTCGATGCAGTAGTCGATCTGTTTTGTGTTCATGGCGGTCCTCGCTATTTAAAAATCAAATCAAATATAATGCTTTTCAATTGGATAATGCAATCAAAAACTGCAATAATATAGCCAGCAGAGAGACAGACCACCAAGTCCAAAAGGACATGCTTACAAACAAAGAGTCGCACGCACCGCGGACGCAGGCGTCCCGCGCACCGCGCACCGAAATGGAGGATGAAGAAATGGCAAAGACACTGATCGCATTCTTTTCAAGAGCAGATGAAAACTATTTTGGCGGCGCGATGCGCTATGTAAAGGTCGGCAACACGGAGATCGTAGTAGGCCTCATGAAGGAGCTGATCGAAGAGGTTGATACCTTCAAAATCGAGATGAAAGATCCTTATTCCCCGGTCTATATGACCTGCATCGACCAGGCAAAGAAAGATTTAAGAGCAGGCGCGCGTCCGGAGCTTGTCAGCATGCCTGAGAGCATCGATGAATACGACACCATCGTCCTTGCTTATCCCAACTACTGGGGCACGATACCGATGGCAGTATTCACCTTCCTGGAGGCGTTTGACTTCACCGGGAAAACGATCCTGCCTCTTTGCACAAACGAAGGCAGCGGCATGGGATCCAGTGAGCGTGACATCAGAAAGTACGCACCGGGCGCAGAACTTAAGAGAGGTCTTTCGATTACCGGCAGTCAGGCCGGGAACTCCAGGGAAAGCGTTCAGCGCTGGCTTTCCGCCAACGGACTGATCTAAAGGAGGACGGTCATGAAAAAAGGATTTGCACTGCTTCTGGCAATGGTATTGATGCTCACGGGATGCGGGAGTTCTTCTGCTCCCGCAGGTACTTCGGCACCTGCGGAGACCGCGAAGGAAACAGTGAGTTCCTCCGACGCGCTGGTGATCTGCTTCTCCCGGACCGGTGAGCAGTATGTCGTCGGCGTGATCGACAAAGGCAATACGGCGATCGTCGCGGAGATGATCGCAGAACAGACAGGCGCGGATCTCTTCGAAGTACTTCCGGAAGACGATCATTACCCGATGACCTATGATGCCCTGACCGATGTGGCAAAGCAGGAACAGAACGATAACGCCAGGCCTGCTTACAGCGGTAAACTGCCGGACCTTGGCGGTTACAGTACGATCTATATCGGTGCTCCGGTCTGGTGGGGCGACTGGCCCATGATCATGTATACGGTCTTTGAGAACAATGACTTTTCTGGTAAGAAACTGATTCCTTTCTCCACACATGAGGGAAGCGGCCTGTCCGGCTTTGACAAGAAGCTTCAGAGTGCCTGCCCGGATGCGGAAGTGCTGAAAGGACTTGCGATTCGCGGAAACGACGCGCAGAACGATCCGGAGAAAGTGAGGGGATCCGTAAGCAGCTGGCTGTCGGAGCTTGGGTTTTGACATGAAAATGTAAAGAAAGCTTTCGGATACGACCCGGTTTTGTATCCGAAAGCTTTTTTTTGTATGATAAAAAGGACCTGAAAGAAATACAGGGCAGGCTGTCCTGTATGCAGCCCGGAAAAGGATCAAGTACAGAAAAGGAGACAGTTATGAAACATATGGTGACGCTCCGGAACGGGGCGGTGGTCCCGGCGCTCGGCCTTGGGACCTGGTATCTCGGAGACCACAGAAATACCCGGCAGCAGGAGATCGAATCCCTGCGGAAGGGCGTGGAAGCGGGAATGACGCTCATTGATACCGCGGAGATGTACGGCGGCGGACGCAGCGAGGACCTGGTGGGAGAAGCGATCCGGGACATGGACCGGTCAAAGCTGTTTCTGGTCTCCAAGGTACTCCCGGGAAACGCGGGCAGAAAGAATATGGAGCGTTCTCTGGACGCCAGTCTCTCAAGACTCGGGACCGATTATCTGGACCTCTATCTTTATCACTGGCGCGGCAGCATCCCGCTCCGGGAGACGGTGGAATGCCTGGAAGCCCTGCAGAAGGGCGGGAAGATCCGCGCGTGGGGCGTCTCGAATTTCGACATCGACGACATGGAGGAGCTGTTCGCCCTGCCGGGCGGGAAAAACTGCCAGGTGAACCAGGTGCTGTATCACACGGGGTCCCGCGGGATCGAGTTCAGCCTTCTGCCCTGGATGGAGGACCACAAGGTCGCCCTTATGGCCTACTGTCCGCTGGCCCAGGCAGGAAGCCTGCGCCAGGGCCTCTTTGAGAGCCCTGTGCTCCGGAAGATCGCGGAGAAGCACGGCTGCAGCGTGACCCAGGTCATGCTGGCCTGGAATATCCGGAACGGACAGACCATCGCCATCCCGCGGAGCGGAAAGGCGGCTCACACCCTGATGAACGCCGGGGCCGATGCCGTGGCCCTCGACGCGGCGGACTATGCCGACATCGACCGCGCCTTCCCGAAACCCGCGCGGAAGATGTGGCTCGACATGCAGTGAACGCGGGCGGATGCGGCCGGAAAAAGGCCCGGACGGCTAAAATGCGGAAGGTTAGTATACCCTTTATCTGGTTTATCCTATATAATGGCTGTACGAGAAACGGGGCTCCGGTAAAAGCCGGATGATCAACTGAGAAAAGGAGAGTATGAGATTAGCGGAATGGCAATTCCCGGACTGGCTGAAGCGACAGCAAGGATGAAGGCATTATACGGGGAGAACAGAAAGATCACAGACGGCAATTATGACCATTCGCTGGCAGTAAAATGCGTCAACGGCACTTTTGTCGGAAAGAAGACGGAGAATATCATTGCGTATAAGGGTATTCCCTTCGTAGGAAAACAGCCCGTCGGGGAGTACCGCTGGAAAGCACCGGTGGACGCTGTCCCGGACGACGGTGTTTATGAGGCGTACTACTTCGGAAAGGTCCCCTGCCAGATGGGCAATCCGGGTCAGATGGGAGGCCTCTACCCCCAGGGTGAGGACTGCCTGCACCTGAATATCTGGAAGGCCGACGAGAAAGGGGCTGAGAAGAAAGCGGTCATGGTGTGGATCCATGGCGGCGCCTATGAGCTCGGCGCAACGCCCGAGCCGCGCGAGGAGGGTACCAGCTTCGTCAAGGAGAACCCGGACATCATCCTCGTCTCAATAGAGTACCGGCTTAACGCGCTCGGATTCCTCCGCCTTTCACACCTGCCTGACGGAAAAGATTACCCGGATTCACAGAACCTCGGCCTTATGGACCAGCAGGCGGCGCTGAAGTGGATCCATGAGAACATCGAAGCCTTTGGCGGCGACCCGGACAATGTGACGATCTTCGGCCAGTCCGCCGGCGGCGGATCCGTGACCCTGCTGCCCCTGGTCGAGGGCTCCCGCCGGTATTTCAGGCGCGTGATCGCCCAGAGCGGATCGCCCTGCTTCAGCAGGTCAACGGAACAGTCCATCTGGTGTACGACCACGCTGATGGAGAGGCTGGGCTGCAAGACCGTTGCGGAACTCCAGAAGATCGACGTGGAAAAGATCGTGCAGGCGGCGTCGGAAGTGCTTGCGATGCCGATCACGACCCCGGAACGTGACGGTAAGTTCCTGCCGCTGAAAGCGTTCGACGCCTACGAGAAGGGCGCGGCAAAGGACTTTGATATCATGCAGGGCTGCACGAAGGATGAATGCAGCTACTTTGTTGCCGGTGTCAGCATGGATGCCTTCATGCCGTGGGCGGAGAAATGCACGGCTCAGAAGCTCGCACAGTGCACGGAGGAGGAAAAGGCGCTGGCTGAAAGCTTCTGCAAGGACTACCCGGGCGAGGATTATGAAAAACTCAGCCACTTCATGGATCAGTACTGGTTTAACGCACCGCTCATCAGGACGGCGGAGAACCAGGTCAAGGGCGGGGGAAAGACGTACGTCTACTATTTCAGGGTAGAGTCCTCCGTTCCGCTTTTGAAGAGCGGTCATGCGATCGAGCTCTCGGAGCTGTTCAACCATGCGGAGGAGACGATGGTCACGGGAAGGCAGTTCGACAAGACCTTCTCAAAGACCATGCGGAAGATGTGGGTCCAGTTCGCCAAGTACGGCAACCCGTCGCTTTCCGCCGATGTGTCTCCTGACGGCAAGGCCAAGGAGTGGCCGCTCTACGACTTAAAGGACAAGTACGTGATGGTATTCGACGAGTATGACATCCGTGCGGAGAAAGAGTCGGCCATGAAGATCGTTGACTGGGACAGGACCTACTTCATGACGAAGTATTACGTCAGCTGATATCCGGGATCCAGGCGTTTACTCATCGCTTCAGGGCGAAGAGTAAACGCCTGCTGCCATGATAAGGGGAGGAAGCAGCCCGGAAGGTGGAAGAGAGTTTCCGGAAGAAGTACGGGGATGCCATGGCGGACGAATTCGCGGGATTTATGACAGAAAAAGGATCAGAGGATCAGACAGGGAAGGGGACCAGGAGATGGCAGAGCTTACGGGAACGGCGGCATCGGCCGCAGATGCCGGGGCAAGGAAGAAAAAGCGGGTATCAGATTCCTATACGGAGTGCACCCACTGCGTTCTTTCCTCGGATATCAACGGTACCGGCCGGCTTTTCGGCGGCAAGATGATGGAGATGATGGATCAGGCGGCAGGGATCTGCGCCATGCGGCACTGCGGAGGACCTGTGACCACGGCGGCGGTGGACGGCCTTCAGTTCAAGCGGGGGGCCATGATCAATGATATCGTGATCGCCGTGGGTCATATCACCTATGTGGGCAGGAGCTCCATGGAGGTCCGGGTGGATGTCTATGTGGAGGATATCCGAACGGGGATGCGGTACACCATGAACCGGGCGTATTTCACGGAGGTGGCGACCGACGAAAGCGGACATCCGGTGCCTGTTCCCTATGGACTCCTGCTGGAGACAGAGACCCAGAAAGCGGAATGGGAAGGCGCCCTGCGGCGGAAGGAAATGGCGAAGAAGCGCCGGGCGGAAGGGTATTGATCAAAGGAACCGGAAAGAACATGAAATTTACAGCACGCAGACTGACGGAGAGGAGGACTTTTTTGTGAAGCAGACGCTGATTCTCGGAAACTTTATCACCATGGACGAGAGGAGACCGTACGCAAAGGCGGCGCTCGTAAAGGACGGCGTGTTTGCCTATATCGGCAGCGCGGAAGAGGCGAAGAAACTGGCCGGCGCGGACGCGGAAGTGCTGGACTACGGGGACGGCTTCATCTATCCCGGATTCCTGGAATCCCACTGCCACGGGTATCTTGCGGGAAACCGCGCCATCGGGCAGGCGAACCTCGCACAGGTGCGCCTCACGGACTACGACAGATACCGGGAGATCATAAAGGAATTCATAGAAAAGAACCCGAATCGCACGTTCTATATGGCCGCGGGGTGGATGGAAGACGAGCAGTACGTCAGCAAGGCGTATCTCGATGAGATCTGCTCCGACAAGCCGCTCATCATGCACTCCTCCGGCGGCCATTCCATGCTGTTCAACACAAAGGCGCTGGAAATGTTCGGCATTGACGCGGCTTACGCGAAGAAATACGGCTATGACCAGGTGCACGTGGACGAGAAGGGCGAGCCGGACGGCTATATCTGCGAAGGCCCGGTGTTTGAGATCACGCCGAAGCTTCCCGTCACCCTGGAGGAGGCCAAGGAGTATCTCCTCGCATGGCAGGATTTCGCCCTGAAGAGCGGCTTTACCGCCGTCGGCGACGCCGGCGCGGAGGTGGCATGGAGAAATGCTCCCCAGGCCTACTATGAGCTGGAACAGGAAGGAAAGCTGAAGCTGCGTACCTACGCCTATATGTATGTCACCGACAATCTCGAGGATCCGAAGGCGGAGGTCGCCCGCATCGCAGAGCAGCGCGCGACGATAAGCGGCGAGTATTTCCACATTCTCGGGCCCAAGGCCTTCCTGGACGGCGTCACCGAGGCGCATACAGGCTGGCAGAACCAGGATTACCTGGACCAGCCCGGCTACCACGGCGTAGAGCGCTTCAACGACCACGACAAGATGGTGGAGCTCCTTGTGGAATCGGACAGGGAGGGAATGTCCGTCCATGTCCACTCCGAAGGCGGCGGCGCCACCCACTTCATGCTGGGCTGCATCGAGGACGCGGAGAAGATCACCGGCGATAAGGATCAGCGTAACGTCCTGGCCCATCTGCACTTTGTGACCGACGAGGATATCCGGCGCATGGCAGAAACCGGCTCCATTCCGGCGGTAGCCCCGCTGTGGACGCCGGAGGTGCCGGGCAATTATGAAGTCGAGTGCAGCTATGTCGGCAAGGAGCTGGCGGATCAGTCCTACCCGGTGAAGTCCTTCTTCGACGCAGGCGCGAACGTGGTGTACCACTCGGATTACCCGGTATCGCCCCTCATGAACATCCGGTACAGCTTCTACACGGCGGAAAAACGCGTGTATCCGGACGAGGTGCTCGGAGGGAAAGACAGTCCGCGCAATACCGCGGAGGCCGTCACCAGGGAGCAGTCCCTGCGTGCCATGACCATCAATGTGGCCCGTCAGTGGCATCAGGAGCACCGCATGGGCTCCATCGAATTCGGCAAGCTTGCCAATATGACGGTGTTTGACTGCGATTTCCTGCACGACGACATTGAAAAGGTCGCCAGGGCCAACGTCATCGCCACCATCGTGGACGGTGAAGAGGTCTATAAAGCATAATTTACCGACTTAAAGGAGAGACAGAACATGGAATTCAAAGCGAACAGAAAGATCACGGACGGCAGCTATGACAGGTCTCTGGCTGTCAGGTGTGTGAACGGCACCTTCGTCGGCAGAAAGACAGACGGGGTCATTGCCTGGCGGGGGATCCCCTTCGTCGGGAAACAGCCTGTGGGGGAATACCGCTGGAAGGCGCCGGTGGACGTGGTCCCGGATGACGGTATATATGAGGCTTATTACAGAGGGAAAAGTCCCTGCCAGCATAAGGACTTCAGCGAGGTGGAAGATACCATCATGAACCAGGGAGAAGACTGCCTCTGGCTGAACGTCTGGAAGGCGGACGATGGCAGCACGGAGAAGAAGCCGGTCATGGTATGGATCCACGGCGGCGCCTTTGAGTTCGGCGCGGCGGCCTTTTCCCTGTTTGACTGCGATAATTTCCTGCGGGAGAATCCCGATGTCATTATCGTTACCGTCGCGTACCGCCTCGGGATCTTCGGCTACTTCCACCTGTCCCATCTTGAGGACGGCGAAGCCTATCCGGATTCCCAGAACCTGGGGCCCCTGGACCAGCTGATGGGGTTAAAGTGGGTCCATGAGAACATCGCGGCCTTCGGCGGCGACCCGGACAATGTGACGATCTACGGCGAATCCGCCGGGGCAGGAAGCGTATCCCTTCTTCCGCTCCTTGAGGGGTCCCATGCGTACTTTAAGCGGGTCATCGCCCAGAGCGGATCCCCCGCGCTTACAAGGTCCCCGGAAGAGGCCATCGACTGCACGAAGATCATGATGGATGTCCTCGGATGCAGGACGATCGGGGACCTTCTGAAGGTGGATGCCCGGACGCTGGCGGACGAGTCCGAGGCGGTAAGGCTGCGCATATGTCCGGAGCGGGACGGAAAGCATCTTCCTGTGGATCCCTTCGGGGCGTACGCAGACGGTGCAGCGAAGGATCTTGACCTGATGTTCGGCTGCAACAGGAAGGAATTTGACTGGTTTGCAGCTGCTATGGGGGACGAAGGCATCCGGATGCTCATGGCCGACCGGAAAGAGAGAAAGTTTGACAGGCTGCCGGAGAAGGAGAAGGCACAGCTCGAGAGCTTCCTTCGTGACGCGAAGGGGGAAGGATGCGAAGGCGAGTGCCGCCTGTTCGACCAGCTCTGGTTCAACGCGCCGGCCATCCGGATCGCGGAGAGCCAGGCGAAGGCCGGCGGCAGGATGTACGCCTATTACTTCACGGCGGCGGACGGGCACGGGACGGAGCTGGAGATCATATTCGATCACCCGAATACGGACCCGGCCCTCGGAAAGGTCTTCGACGGGACCTTCGCGAAGACCATGCGGAAACTGTGGGTGCAGTTCGCGAAGACCGGCGATCCGTCCCTCGGCGCCGGCATTTCCCCGGACGGGAAGGCGAAGGAGTGGCCGCTCTACGATCCGGAGGAACGGCAGGTGATGGTCCTCGACGAGTCTGATATCCATCCGGAGGAGGAAGCGGAGAGAAAGATCGTGGACTGGGACAGGACGTATGGCCTGACCGGTTATTACCTGTTCTGAAATCGGGCATCCGTCCCGGCAATGCCGGCATATTTATGGTTGTTCTTCCCAAAATATAATAATCAGACCTGAAAGGGAAAAGAATATGAAAGCAGATCAGATCATCAGGAACGCGAAGATCTTTACGGCAGACAGCAAAAATCCGATGGCGTCCGCCCTTGCGGTGAAGGACGGAAAGTTCATCTATGTGGGCGACGAGGCAGGCCTTGCCGCGTATGAGGGAGAGGTCACGGACCTCGGCGGAAAGTTCGTCATGCCCGGCATCATCGACAGCCACGTCCATGTTACCCTCGGCGCAGGATTTGATCACGCCGATCCGGGCGTGCTGATTCCGTGTACCGGGAAAAAAGAGATCCTTGGCTTTATGGCGGACTGTGTCCGGAAGGATCCCGGCCGGAAGGTCTACCGCTTCGGGCTTGAGCAGAAGAGACTGGAAGGAGCGGTGATCGAAAAAGAGGATCTCGACGCGATCTGCCCGGACTGCGAGCTTGTGGTCGTGGAGGCGGAAGGGCACAGCGTCTGGGTGAACTCCCGTGTCTTAAAGAAGCACGGCATTGCGGACGACACGCCGGATCCTGTGCCGGGCTTAAGCTACTATGTGCGCAAGGACGGGCATGTGACCGGAAACATATTTGAAGGCGCGGCAGAAGTGCCCATCATGCTGGACGGCGCCATGGAGCTTACGAATGAACAGCTCGACGCGTCCCTTCAGCGCTGGATCGATTTCTCCGTGGAAAACGGCGTGACCGGCGTGTTTGACGCAGGCATCCCGGGAGCCAACGCGTTCAACGAGCGTATCTACGCGCGTCTTCGCGAGATGGACATGCAGGGAACGCTGCCGGTCTATGTGGACGGCTGCTACGTGATCTCCTCTGCTCGTGAGATGGAGGAAGGCCTCAGGGAGCTTAAGCGTTTAAGACGTGAATACGATACGGAGCACATGAAGGTCCACACGCTTAAGATCTTCATGGACGGGACTCTGAAGCTCCATACCGCGGCCCTGGTCGAAAACTATGCCGACGTCCCGAAGGCGGGAGTCACGGCTTTCAATAAGGAGGAGTTCGCGGACCTTCTCTTAAAGCTCAATGAAGAGGGACTGGACCTGCACCTGCATACCGTCGGCGACAACGCTTCCCGCGTGGTGCTGGACGGCGTGGAGCTGGCCAGGAAGGAGCTGAAGGACAGCTTCCGTGTGAAGGTCACCTGCGCCCACCTGTGGGTACAGGACGACGCGGACATGGACCGCTTCGCGGAGCTCGGCGTGATCGCGAACTACACCCCCGCGTGGCACAGCGGAAATATCGGCGGCGACCCCTATGAGCTCTGGAAGTCCCTCATGGGAGAAAAGCGCGCGTCGAACATGTACCGCTCAAGAACGATGTGGGATACGGGCGCGCTCGTGGCCTGGTCGAGCGATGACATCTCGTACGGTACCTTCAAGACCTGGAGCCCTTACCTCGGCATGGAGGTCGGCATGACGCGCTGGACTTCCCCGAAGACCAACGCTCCGGAATACAACATGACGGTCAAACCGTTCGTTCCGCTGAACGAGACCATGACCATCGGGGAGATGATCATCGGCTATACTATCAACGGCGCGAAGCAGCTGGGCATCGAGGCCTCCAAGGGATCGATCGAGGCCGGCAAGGACGCGGATTTCCTGGTATTTGACAAGGACCTTATGACGGCGGAGCACGAGGGCTTCAGCTATAACCTGCCGAAGGACGTCTATTTCTGCGGAAAGAAGCTGAACTGACGCAGTATCCATGTGCGGGACATTATGAAAAAACTCTTTACGATCGATGATTTCGTGATCGCCTTCGTTTCGGCGCTTGGATACGGCATCGGCGAAACGGTCCCCAGGGCGTTCGGCTGCCCGGAGCTCCTGTGCGTGGCGGCGGGCTTTGCCGTCGGCATCCTGCTTGAAGAGCTCTCAGGAAGGGCCGTCTTAAGCAAAACGGTCCAGAAAAGAAGGAGGAACCGGGCTCTGGCCTATGTCCTGATCGTTCTTACTTTTCTGGCGGGGCATTTCGTTTCGGTCAGGCGGATGGGCGTGTCCCTTGTGGATTATCTCCTGGAGGAGTTCCTCTGGGTCGTCGGCCTTCCCCTCCTCGGATTCTTTGTGACGATGCTGATCCGCGGATACCGCGCCCGGAAGATCCGGGAGCTTTACGGGGACGGAAGCGAAGGCTTTGTTTTCGACGTGGATGATGCTGACATAGAAGAAGTGAACCGGCAGAACCGGCCCGTGACCGGAGAATACGATACGGAGCTTTCGGTAAAGACAAGGACCGGCGTCTATGTCGGAGAAAAAAACGGGAAGATCACCCGCTTCCTGGGGATCCCCTACGCAAAACCGCCGGTCGGCAGACTGAGATGGAAGGCGCCGGAACCGCTTCCTTCCTCGGAAGCCGTCTTTGAGGCGAAACATTTCGGCGCTTCCGCCATGCAAGTGGAGCAGAAGGGGATCATCCTGAAGCTCCACAGGCAGAGCGAGGACTGCCTTACCCTGAATATCTTCACGGGGAAACGGAAGCCCGGACGGAAAAAGCCGGTCCTCGTCCTGTTCCATCATGGAGATTTTACCTGCGGGGGATCCGTGGATCCCCTGCTTTACGGCGACGAGTTCGCATCCGGGCATCCGGACATCCTCTTTGTAAGCTTCAATTACCGCCTCGGGATCTTCGGGTTCATCGATCTTTCGGAGGTCCCCGGCGGGGAGGCTTATCCGGATTCCCTGAACCTGGGACTTCTTGACCAGGTCGCGGCGCTCGAATGGATCAGGGAAAATATCTCCGCCTTCGGAGGCGATCCGGACCGGGTCACGGTGATCGGATTCGAGGCCGGGGCGACATCCATCTGCCTGCTTGCGGCCAGTAAACGGGCAAAGGGACTGTTCCGGAGGGCTTTCGTGTTTAACGGGAGCCTTGAAACAGTCTATGACACGCCGGAGGGAGCCAGGGCCCTGGCGAGGAAACTCCTGGAAGAAACGAAGACCACGAATGTGGAAGAACTTCTGAGCCTCGATGCGGAGACTCTCCGGGACGCGGGACAGAGACACTGGCTGGAGATCTGCGCGCCGACCTGCGACGGTACCTGGATCCCCGGGGATGTGTACCGCGCTTACCGGGAAGGCGCCGCTTCGGGCATCGAGTTCATCATCGGGATCCCGAAGGATGAAAGGCATGTGCTCCGGTCCTTTTTCGGCAACCGGAACTACAGGGACCTGATCGCCGCGGCTGTCGACGATATGAAGGATTACGCGGACGGTACCATCGGCGACGAGATCCGGAAATATGTGGAGAATTATCCGGAGTCGCCGGATGTTCCCGAATCAGGATCCGAGCTGGTGGAACGCTGGGCCGCCCTGAACATTTACCGCAGCGCGGATCAGCTCGCGGAGGGCGGGAATAAAGTCCGGCTTCTTTACTGGGACGGAAAGCCGCTGATCGAAAACCTGGGGGCAGGTTCGGTCGACGCGGCCGCCGCGCTGCTCGGGAACCGCGAGGCGCTTGAAATGTACGGCAACGTGCTGGACGCGGACATGTCCGGGATCCTTCAGGCCCTTCTTGAAAAGTTCGTCTGCGGAAAGGCCCTGAAGCTCTATCACAACGAGATCAAAGGGGTCGATGCTTTTGAATGGAAGGCGTTTCCGAAGGCGCTGATCGTTTCGGATGAGGGTATCCGGTGCGGTAAGATAGAAGACAGAATAACAGGGGGACGGGCATGAAGCGGGTTCGTGAGATCAAGGCCCTGATCAGAAAGAAAAACGGAAACAGGCTGCTGGTTTTTTCCGTGGTGACGATGCTCATCATGATGCTCATCGTGTTTACCGCTGTCCTCGCGCTGAACAGCTGGAGCAAGCTGAAGATGCTGGGGCAGTATATCCAGGAAGTCCCGAAGATCGCGAAGGAACGCGAGATCGAACTGGATATCCGCAGCGCCGTGTTCGAAGAAGACGTCCTGGCCCGCGGAGAACTGGGACTCCGGATCTGGAAAGAAGAGGGCAGTCTTCCGGCGGAGGAAAGGCTTGAGCTGGTCCGCACCATGGTCGCCGCGGACAGCGTTTCCCTGGTCGATGCAGACGGATCTGTCCTGGAGACCACCGGCATCGTGATGCCGGAGGAGCAGTTCTTCGGGGAGCTCCCTGCGCTTGAGCCGCGCACGCCGGTCCTGGAGACTTATCCGGCCGCCCCGGAGGAGGAGACGGAGAAGAAGGACGGGAAGACCCTGGCCCTGCTTCCCCTGAAAGGAAATGTCGGACAGACACTGGTTTTTGAGTTCTCCTGCGAACCGCTTATGGAGATCTACAATTCTCTCGGCGACTGGAGCGGCATCCTGGAGCGCATGCTCTCCGGGCTTGAGATCTATTCCTTTGTCCGGACAGGAGACGACGTGATCGGCTATCCGCTGGACGCGTTCACGGACGCCCAGAGGGAACAGCTGAAGAGCGAGGTCGCGGATGTGTTTAAGAAAAGCAGCCGCTTCCACCCTACGGGAAACGGATATTCCTGGAAGCTGGTCACCCTCCTTCACTATGCCGCGATCGCCCTGTATATGCCTTATCCGGCAAAGAACGCGGAGATCCTCCTCGCGCTGCCGCTGTGGGATTTTATCTGCACAGGCGTTTACTGCGCGGTGGCGCTCTCGGTCTTCATCGCCATGTGTCTTATCCTGTTTACGGTTTATGTCGTAAAGTACAGCGAACAGAAGCAGGACAGGGAGGACAGGGAAATATTCCGCAGGGAGCTTTCCAGGATGACCCGGCCGGGGCGGTATCTCGCGCTTGCCGGCGTCGCCTGCTTTACGCTCCTCCTCCTCCTTCTTGAGAGCCGCGCGACGATCGCCTATATCGGGACGACCAAGCGGCTGGCACTCCAGAATGAGATCGTTCTGAACGAGGAGCAGGGGAAGGTGATCCGCAGCGCCTACAGCGACATCTACCGCACGCGTTCCGAGGCACTGGCCAGGTTCCTGACGGAGCATAAGGAATTCAGGACGCACATCGGGCTTCAGGCGCTTGCCGGCGTGCTGAAGGCGGACTACGTGATGCTCTTTGACAGGAACGGGAAGGAGCTCGTTTCAAGCAACAGCTATACCGGCTTTTCCGTAAACGGACCCGGCGCGAACATGAGCGAAGGCTACCGGGCCGTGCTGCTGGGCTACCCCTACGCGGTGGTGGGACCTGAAGAGGACCCGTATACGGGAAAGCAGCAGATCGGCGCGGCGGTCCTTTTAACAGAGGACGACGGAACGGCAGACGGTTTCCTGCTCTCCGTGTTCGATGCCGACGCCATGAATTCGGAACTGAAAAAAGTGGATCTCGAAAATACGGTCAATACCTTTGCCGTGGTGAAAGGATATGAAGCCGCCGTCGTCGACAAGGAAAACGGCAGATTTCTCGCCCACACGGACAGGAGCAAGATCGGTCTCGAAGCTGCGTATTTCTTCGGGGAAGAGGTATACAGCGACGACTTCGCGGGATTTACGGATTACGGCGGGCGCAACATGTATGTGTCCGGCGTATCGGAGGACGGAAAGAACCTGATGTTCATGGTCCCGGAACGTACGGACAATAAAGAGAAAGCCGTGGTCTTCCTCCTGGTCGTGGTGCTGCTTCTGATCATCGCGTTCGTATACTGCCCGAAAGCCGCTGTTCTCAGCGTGCTTGCGACAGACAGGGAGAATCCTGACATACAGGAAGAAGAGCATGAGAAGCTCGACAAAAAGAATCCCTGGCCGGTCTTTGCCTACGGGTTCATAGTCTACTTCACCGTGCTGGCAGGAGCGGCCCTGACGATCTCCAAGGCGATGTACTGGCCGGCCTTCATGTTCGTCTTCGGCGGCATGTGGTCGAGGGGCGTGCATCTCTTTTCCGTCTGGGCGGCCCTGTTTTTCCTGGCCTGCGTGCTCTTTGTCGAGATCCTGATCCGTACGCTGCTCTCGGTCGCGGGAAAGCGGACGAACTACCGGACCAGGACGGCGCTGATGCTGGCGGACAGCTTCGTCGCCTATGCCACCGGTATTCTCCTTGTGAGCGGGATCCTCTACATGTTCGGAGTAAACACTACGGCGCTTCTGGCATCTGCCGGGATCCTCTCCATCGCAATCGGCATGGGCGCCAAGGATATGGTCGCGGATATTCTGGCCGGACTGTTCCTTGCCATCGAGGACTCCATTCATTTAGGAGACGTGGTGACGGTCGGTTCCTGGAAGGGACGCGTCACGGAAATGGGGATCCGGACGACGAAGATCACCGACGACAGCCAGAACGTCAAGATCCTGAACAACAGCCATATCAGCGACGTCATCAATATGAGCCGGCAGAAGACCTCCTGTGTCATGGAGCTTGGATGCGCCCGCATCGTAAGCATGTTCAAGGCGGAAAATATTCTCAGGATGGCAGCGGAGGCCGCTTCGGATGAGATGCCGGAGCTTTACGGAAGCCTGAACATTGAGGGGATCTACAATATCACGGATGATGGCTTCACGGCGCGCCTGTCCTACGCCTGCTCCGAGGTAGAGCGCGAGTCCGCAACGAAACGGCTCCGGGCGTTCATGGAGAAGTACGTCCGGGAGGAAATGGAATTAGAGGCGGAGAGAGAAAGGGAAGAAGCTGAAATGGAAAACAAATCGTCTGAATAAAAAGACCGGATGGGCGGCCTGAGCCGCCCATCCGATCTTTTTATCCGGGATCTTACAGGGTCGGGAAGCGGACCGGGTCGTCGCTTTCCTCCCATAAGGCGCGCATGTGCCGGAGCGCCTCTTCATCGGCCGGGACCTGCCCGTAAGCCATTTCCCGGTCTTTTTCCGTGATCTTCCGGATGACTTTACACGGGCAGGACGCAACGCATCTGGCGGAGAAATACTATAAGGCCAAGGCATTATATGTCGGTGTCAATGACCGTGGAAATTATGATCATGTGTACTGGTATGTTGACAGGAATGACGAGACAAAGGT
>Ga0129307_1002286_pt1 | contig 15735 bp, 10 predicted proteins | sample P1105metagenome_FD_94437 | JGI IMG/M metagenome (GOLD analysis project Ga0129307, IMG submission 94437) | Capybara group fecal microbial communities from Wisconsin, USA - P1105 metagenome | ecosystem: Host-associated > Mammals > Digestive system > Large intestine > Fecal | place: USA: Wisconsin... | reverse complement strand
TCTGGCAGGGATGGCGGTGTCCGGTGCGCATTTTTTTAGCGGGCAGAGTAACGTCGATGGCCTCAGCAGCAAGACGCGCCTCCATAGCTTTTGCCTGAAGCTCTCCGCGGGCTCTTTCGATCGCCTCTTCCGCTCTCTGCTTTGCCTCGTTTACGAGCTGGCCGAATGCAGGTCTGTCTTCTGGAGCGACATCCTTCATGTTCTTCATGATAGAAGTGATGCGTCCCTTCTTGCCAAGGAACTCAACGCGGATATCATTGATCTCGTCAAGCGTACCGCTCTCAGAGATACGTGCCAGCGCTTCTTCCGTGATCTTCTTCAACTGATTTTTCATTGTTTATCCTCATTTAATTACTTATTCTGAAGCATGAGCTCCGCCTGTCAAACCGTATGAACATACTGCCTTATTTCAGGTGTAATAATTCATTTGTTACGGAATCCGGCTTCGCTATGCGAAGGAGATTCAGATAATAATACAGGTTTTATCAGCCGGGTCCGCCGCCGACTGGGATGTCTCCGCCCAGATCGACTGAACCGGGACCGCCTTCAACAACAATACCGCCGCCTGAGCCTGATGAGCCTCCGCCGGGTCCGTCGCTGACAGATGAATTATCAGGGCTTCCAGCGTCGACAGGTGTAAAACCTGGACCGTCGGAAGGTGTGTTGTCGGAGCTGACCGGTGCGGAATTGTCGGATGATCCGGGGCTGATGACCGGTTCGTCATTGTCCTCATGGACTGTTGCGGAAGTGCCGCCGCCGGGGCCGTCTGCCGAGGAAGTGCTGTCGGAACCGGTGTGGTCAGTACTGCCGGTATTCTGTCCGGGACCCGCGCCGGGTCCACCCGGTCCGAGCGGAACATCGGGAGCATCGCTTTCAGTGTTCTCACCGGGCTGATCGGTAATTTCACCGTCAGAAGGCACTTCACTGCTCTCAGTCGGTGCAGGAGTCGTTTCATCGGTATAATACTCGATGTGACCGGTGTATATCGTTGTGTGATCCTTGCTGTTGCTTACGACCTGATCGCCGTTTTTAACGATCAGCTTGGTCTCCCATACGGAACCCTTGGTGCCTGTCGTCGGTGTTTTGTCGCTGCCGGGCTCGATCAGTTTGCGGACGATATCCACTTCCTTGGTCTTTTCCGACTCAAGCGCGTAAGAATAGCCGCTCTTCAGTACGGGACGGCCATAGATCTGAACGGTCACCTGCTGGTTATAGTAGCTCGCTTTGATTCCGATGGCATAATGGTTGTCGTTGGAGTATGCAGGGATCGCAGGGAGGTTTGCGAATCGGAAATCCGGTCCGCCCCAGCTGATGGTAGCATCCTGTCCGGGTGTAACATAGGTCGGCTGGAAGGTATGACCCTGGCGGTATGTGACTTTCAGACCTGCCCTGACGACTGCGTTATACAGGGTCGTAGAGACCTGACAGACGCCGCCTCCGACCTCCTGAACAACTTCGCCGTTGTTATAAGCTGCAGCAGCTCCGAAGCCCTTTTCCTCAGTTCGCTCGCCTATCGTGTTATTAAAGGAAAACTCCTCGCCGGGACGCACGATGGTACCGTTCAGCTTCTGTGCAGCGAGCTGGATGTTCTTATTACGTACCGGATTGGATGTGGTATTTGTTGTATAGGAACCGATGATCTTATATTCGGAAGCGTTGGTCTTGGCTTCGCCGGAAAGTACTTCGCCGGTGACCGCGACCGAACCGGTGTAGTCATTTGCACGGACCTTTTCAAGCAGTTTCTGCCTGAGTTCGTCCTCATTGACCCGGAAACCGTTTCTTGCGCCCTCCATGACAAACTTGTCATTGGAAGCATCATAAGAACCGATGCTTCCGCCGAGGGGCTCGACATACCACATCTGTTCGGCATAGGACGCCATCTTGCTGACCTGGTCTTCCAGGCCGTCAGCGGAAAGTGTATAAACAACTGCCGGAACTTCGGTTTCAGTTTCGGTCTCGCTGGTCTCCGGTTCCGTTTCCCGGTTAAAAAGGCCTTTCTTTTTCTTCGTGGTCTCTTCTTCGCTCGTTTCCGCTGCTATGCTTTCTTTATACTCTTCATCAGCATTTACGATCTCCTCGATCAGATCGGGGATGCGTGCGGCGATATAATCGGGGATCTCGATCTTATCCGTAACGGTGATCTCCTGCGGAGCGGTCTCCTGCTCGCCGGTCGGAGCAGCATCCGGATTCTCTGCATCTCCCATGGTCGCCGCTTCCGTCGTCTGATTTGCATCGGCTGTCGGCTTGACTACATTTCCTACCTTCGCGTCCTCATTTGTGATCGCAAGGGACCAGTCATAAGCATCGCTGACCGCTTTACTGATCTCGGCAGGCGTCATACCCTGTACGCTCAGGCGCGTATCCTTGCCGGTGATCTGCGAAAGATCGATCACTGCGTTATGCTCGATCTCCTCTTTGCTGATATTCTCGACAAGCGCAGTGGTCTCGGTATTGGGATCATGCATGCCGTCATTATTATCCTTGTTCTTATTGAGCGTTATGAACACGAGGATCAGCGCAAGGACGAGAACAAGGATCCCGCCCGCGATCAGCGGTGCAGGATTATTGTTGCGGCGCCGGCGCGATCTGCCGTTGTAGCTGCGCCTTGTGCTCGAGCTAACGCTGCTGTAGTTTCTGTTTCTGGAACCTGAAGAATTTGCCATGTATAGTAAGCCTCCAAAGGCAATATATTTTCTTAAACAGCCTGAAGTCTCCTGATCCGCGGCACACTGACAGTTCATATCAATGAACCGGAGCCGATAATAAGGAGACATAGTGACCCAAACTAAAAGAATAGTTTAAATGATTCGTTAACCGGTGTCAACAGCATTGCACAAATCTGTGTGCGAATTTTTCGTACAATTATTTATACAGATCCGCTGTGGAAAAAGGCATAGACACTTTCTGCAGCTGCCGTATTCATACCCTCCGCTTCTGTCAGTTCTTCGACAGTAGCGGCCTTCAGTCTTTCAATTTCCCTGAAATGCTTCAGCAGTGCACGCCGCCGTTTCGGTCCTATGCCGGGAATATCATCCAGGACCGAGTGTACCTGTTCCTTTGTACGCAGGCTCTTGTGATATTCGATCGCGAACCGGTGTGTCTCATCCTGTATCCTTGTGATCAGTTTGAAACCTTCGGATCTCGTATCGATCGGAAGTTCTTCGTTATGAAAATAAAGCCCCCTTGTGCGGTGATAGTCGTCTTTGACCATGCCGCTTACAGGGATATCGAGACCGAGTTCTTCGAGTACGCTTTCAGCGATATTGACCTGGCCCCGTCCCCCGTCCATCATTATCAGGTCCGGTAATGTTCCGAATGACGTCAGGCGTCCGCTTACCTCAGCTTCCTGCTGTTCTTTGAGACCGTGCTCAAAACGCCTTGTCAGCACTTCCCGCATCGAAGCATAATCATCCGGACCGGTGACAGACCTGATACGGAATTTACGGTAATCGCTGTTCTTGGGTCTGCCGTCGACAAAGACGACCATGGAACCTACAGATGCGAAACCGCTTGTATTGGAAATATCATAAGACTCGATACGGTGAAGTTCGTCGAGGCCCAGAAGATCGAGGATCTCGTTCTGAGCACCCTTCGTGCGCTGATCCTCACGCTTCATACGTTCAAAGTCTTTCATGAGCTGGTTTTCGGCATTTGCGACTGCCATCTCAACAAGTTTCTCTTTTTTGCCCTTCTTCGGGGCCTTTATCCTCACGGCAGAACCTTTCGCCTGGCTCAGCCATTGTTCGGTAAGCTCAAGATCTTCAAGATCCGTCTGTACCCAGATCTCCCTGGGAATATAGGGCGTTCCGGTGTAGAACTGATTGAGGAATGCCTGTACAATGCCTTTGATCTCATCTTTCGCATCGACGTCAAGATGGAAGTTTTCTCTTCCGATCATGCGCCCGCTCCTGATAAAGAAGACCTGTGCTGCGGCAGTCCTCTCCAGTTTGCTTACGCCTATGATGTCACGGTCGTCCGTATCGGTCGCAGTGACTTTCTGGCTTGAAGCGAGCGTTTCGATCTCCTGCAGGAGCTCTCTGTACTCGATCGCCTTCTCGAATTCAAGGGAGTCGGAAGCTGTCTGCATTTTTTCTTTCAGATAACTTCGGACATAGTCATACTTGCCGGACAGAAAATCCAGTGCCCTGTCTACATGCCTCCTGTAGTCCTCTTTCGTAACGTAAGCATTACAGGGACCCAGGCATTGCCCGAGATGGTAGTACAGACAAGGACGTTCCTTTCCCATGTCCTCAGGCAGTCTCCGGCTGCATGTCCGGATCAGGAACAGCTTGTGCAGGAGCTTGATCGTGTCTTTTACGGCGATTCCGGAAGTATATGGTCCGAAATACTTCGCATGATCCTTTTTTACCTTTCTGGTCATGAAGATCCGCGGATAGTCTTCTTCCGTCGTCACCTTGATGTACGGATAGGTCTTGTCGTCCTTCAGAAGCGTATTATACTTGGGGCGGTTCTCTTTGATGAGGTTGTTCTCCAGTACGAGCGCTTCCATCTCGGAATCAACGACAATGTACTCAAAACGCCTGATCAGGCTGATCATCCGCCTGATCTTTTCGGTCTTCCCTTTCGGGGATTGAAAATACTGTCTCACACGGTTTCGCAGATTGACCGCTTTACCGACATAGATGATCTCGTCACGGGGCCCGTGCATAATATAAACTCCCGGCTTCGTCGGGAGTTTTTTTAATTCTTCTTTGATGTCAAAGATTGGTTCTTCAGCCATTTTCCGTGATCCTGATAAGATTCAGATTAATGTCGTCCGGGATTGAAATATGCATACATGCAGAATTGTCGCTGCGGGTCCTTGAAAACGCCGGGTTAATCAGATGAAGTAACGATCGGTCCGTCCTGCAGCAGGATCTCCTCATCTTCGGCATAGAGTTCGTCTCCGTCGAGCGCTTCAGCCAGTTCTGGAGGGAAAGTCTCTTCTTCATTTGCAGGATCGTCTTCAGGCGGGAGTGCCGCACGTGATTCCGCAATGTATATCTCTTCCGCTTCCGCCTGAGACGGGGTCAGAAAACCTTCGTAAAAATACTTGACCGACGCGGACCAGAGTATCCATTCGTCATAACCGGAGTCATAGACGCCCTGGATTTCCTGACGTACGGCATTGGCATCATAGGCGATATATCTGCCGCCGCCAAGCCATGTTGCGGTAAAGGACTGCAGCCATGGCCTTACGATAGCCTGTCGTCCCGCGCTCTCTGCCTGAGCCCTGGACAGTTCGCTCCTGGAGCGTGCCAGTGCGCCGAGAATGGACTCATACGGATGCGCGTCCGGAGCATCCAGTCCGAAGCTGCCGCTTGCATAGTGGGACGGATATACCATCGGACAGATATAATCCAGAACCGATGCCATCTGAGAGTAGCTCTGTCCTACCGAACGCGAGTCGATCTGGCTGCGGATGATGGTGCCGAAAACATCACATGAAACGAATACGCCTTCCTTTTTGAGATTTTCGGAAAGGTAGGTCACGCATTCGGTGATGATGCTGATCTTGTCGCGTCCCTTTACATCTTCTTCATCAAAGACACATTCCGACGAGCCGCGCTCTGTACAGAAACGGATATAGTCGAACTGGATCTCATCAAAACCAATATGAGCGCATTCTCTGCCGATGTCAAGAAGATAGTCCCAGTATTCGGTCTTATAAGGATTGATCCATGCATAGTTGCTGTTGTCGCGGAAAACCGTGCCGTCAGGAAGCTGCAGGCACCACTCGGGCTTGACGTATCCAAGGTGAGGATCGCGCATGGAAACGATGCGCGCGATCGTGTAGATCCCGTGTTCCTTGAACTTCTGCATGATCGGGATCATATCGGGAATACTGACCTCGATAGACTTCAGTTCGACAAGTTCGGGCACATTCTGCATATCATAGGTCACTTTGCCATAATCATCCTTGATATCGATAACAACGGCATTGAGCTCGGTGTTGTCGAGATTGTCCCACAGCGTTGACATGAACTCCTGATTGTTGAGCGGTTTGGAAGCAAGGTATATGCCTTTGACTTTTGTGGGAACGCGCAGATCAGGTTCTTCCGGAGGCTCCGTTTCCTCTTCTGTCGTTTCTTCTTCTGTTGTTTCTTCCTCCGTGCCCTCCTCAAGCGATACTTCGATCGAGGATTCCTGAACCATATCCATGTCAAATTCCGGATCCATGGCGATCGGCTCATATCGGCGGCAGGCGCCGATCATAAGCATGATGGAAAAGACCGCAGACAGGGTCATTATAAAGTTTTTGTACGAGTGTTTTTTCATATCATTTTTCGTAGCGTGCCCAACGGAAATTGGGGATGACATCGGTCCATCTTTCGATGCCGAGGATCTCTTTTGCAAATGCGGTATACTCGAGTGTTGTTGAACGCCGGTCAATGTTTTTGAAAACATCCCAGATATATTTTTTCTGGAGAGGCTCGATATTGGCGTCAGTAATACTGCTTGTTGTCCATAGTCCGAACGCCAGCGACTGCCTTACTTCCGAAGGCGCATCGATCTGTCTCGACAGAATAAAGGAATCGATATAAATGTTGGAGTCCGCGATATAGTACGCATAGGCAAAAGCCGCAGCCTGGAGCTGCTGCACATCGCCTCTGGTCGGTGACTTGGATGTGAAGCCTTCTTCCGACAGAATGATATGCCGTACATGGCCGATACGGTCCCGCATTTCCGGTTTTTGCATAAAATCCGTCAGAAGAGAAAGATTTGCGAAATTCACTACGGGCGAGTCATCATAATAGGTAGCCTCACCGCTTGTAAAATCATCCCAGAATTCCGGCTCTGTCATCGGCTCGCTGTAAGGGTGATAAGCGAGTCCCCAGTCGATGTTGCCGTGAGATGCTATCTTTGCGTTTAAAGATGCCAGCACATCGCGGGCGTTATACCGCGTTCTCCCGTTTGACGCGCGGTTCCAGTTGTGATCCAGCGAGAAAAAGACCCGGTCGTTGGCACATGTTGAGCGGATCGCATTGTAAAAGACACGGAAACTGCGCTCATATTCCTTCAGGTATGATTCCATATCCATCGGAGCCAGATAATTCCACTCCTGATTGTTGATCTCATTGCCGATGATCCAGTTCTGTACTCTTCCGTGGTCGGCGTCATGTCCGTTGTAGCGCATCGCAAGGAAGGACGCGACGGCTTTGATCGTTTTGAAGCCTTCCGGTGTAGCGGCATTGAAATGATAGTATCTCGCAGCCCCTGTCTGTTTTGTTCCCGGATAAAAGAATTCCGGAGCCGAAGCATTGAAACCGTTCAAAAGCACAGCGCTTACGTTCATGCTTTTATTGGAAAAAGCTGAGATCGTCCTGTCATAGATCTCCACAGCGTGGCTGCTGAAATGATATGTCTCACCGTCATACACATAGTCGATCCCTTCACCCATAAGATGATTAAAGGGAATATTGACGATAACATTGCATACGCCCAGCGCAAATGCATCGGGGATCTGTGATCTTTCGATCAGCAGTCCTTTTTTTGAGAGCGGTTCCGCATATGGATCCGTAAATTCAGCCACCGCTTCCGGGTTATTGATATAGACCGGCTCCGAAACAGGGATATAGTGATCCGTATTCCAGATACATGCAACGAATCTGCTGTAAAGACGGTCTTCCGGAGTATCTTTGTTCAGGGGGATACGGAATGTCAGGTCCTGCGCATTCTTGGGAAGGTAGGTGACGTTGCGGTGATCCGCAATTGAGTCCTCATAGGGCTTGAGTTCCAGAAGATACAGGTTGGTATCCTCTCCCATTTTTGTATTGGACGGGGAGATGCCTCCCTCAAGCACCGCGCTTAATACAACCTCGTCACCTTCGATCCGGCAGGCATCCCATCGGATATGTTCTGACGGCTGCTGCGGTTCGGGAACGATCGTGCTGATTGAATTGTCGGCATTGAATACGGTAAAGGCGGAAGCGGTAGGAATCTCTCCTTCAACCGTGATCTCCGCGCCGTCGGGTCCCTCGACTATATCAATAATGCCGCCTTCGGTGTCCGCAGCAATAACACCATCCTGAATATAAGGCGCTGTTGTTTCCGCTTCGGCGTAATCCATATAGATCGTACCCGGCTGCCAGTAATCATTGCCGACCGGCCCTTCGCCGCCTTCTTCGGCTTCTTCCGTATCATCGGAAGTTGCTCCTTCCGGTCCCCATACTTCGGCAGAGGCAGATTCCTCTCCGGTCGAACCGGGCGCAATTCCGACACTGACGCCGTCTTCCTCTTTTTGCTGAGGCGCATAAATAATACTGGGAGCGCCGCTCTCCAGTGCGTTTCCTACAGTCACGTATCCGGTTTCACTGGTACTTTCCTGTTTGTCCGGAGCGTCTGTGTCTGCTTCATCTGCGTTCGTCACAGCCGCCGTTGTGACGGAATGCTCCGACCCGGATGCGGTTTCAGCAGCTGTTTCGGCATCGGCACTGCTGTTTCCGAATAATCCTGTGCATGAACACAAAAACAGCATGACAGCGATCGCCGCCATGACAGAAATGACATATTGTGATGTCCGGTGTTTCCTAAAGTACTTCAAAACGTTAGTTCAGCAAGTGCAGTATAAGTCTGCTTTCGAGCCGGTGCGGAGCACTTTCAGCCTTCAGCAGACTGTATACGCGATATTATAACACACAAAAGGGTCCGGCGCTATTACCGAACCCTTTCTGATTTATTAAATTGGTATCAGCAATTACTCCTCGTCTGCAGCCGCAGCAGCGATGACCGCATTCTGGACATCAGCCGGAGCCTGCTCATAACGAGCCAGTTCATATGCATAATCACCGAGGCCGCCGGTCATGGAACGAAGATCCGTGCCATAGCCGTAGAGCTCAGACATCGGGATCTCCGCCTCGATGGTCTGCTTTCCGTGGTGGTTGGAGTTCATGCCGAGGACACGGCCTCTGCGGCGGTTCAGGTCGCCCATAACATCACCGGTAAAGGAATCCGGAACGGTTACCTTGAGTGATGCGATCGGCTCAAGGATGACCGGATTCGCCTTCATGAAGCCTTCCTTAAATGCAAGCGTGGAAGCCATCTTGAATGCCATTTCGGAAGAGTCTACCGGATGGTAGGAACCGTCAGTCAGGGTAGCCTTGACACCGACAACGGGATATCCGGCCATCGGTCCCTTAAGGACGCATTCCTGAATACCCTTTTCAACAGCCGGGAAGTAGTTCTTCGGAACGGATCCGCCGAAGATCCTCTCCTCGAAGATATACGGAACTGTAAGATCGCCCGAAGGCTCGAACTCCATCAGGACATCACCGTACTGTCCGTGACCGCCGGACTGCTTCTTATGCTTGCCTCTGACCTCTACCTTCTTGCGAAGTGTCTCTCTGTATGCGAACTTCGGCTTGTCAAGCTCGATTTTGACCTTATATCTGTCTTCAAGCTTGGACTTAACGATATCCAACTGCTGCTCACCGATGCCGTAAAGCAGGGACTGTCTGTTCTCGGAATCATTGACAACGCGAAGGGTCTTGTCCTCTTCGAGAAGCTTGGACATACCTGCTGCTACCTTATCGTCATCACCCTTGGTTACCGGATGATAGGACATGTAGGTGTAAGGTGTGCTGATATCAGCCATGTTGTAGATGATCGGAGCATTGCGCTCTGCGATCAGGGTATCACCTGTCTGAGTCACATCCAGCTTGGAAAGCGCACCGATATCACCGGCATTAAGCTTGTCGACTTCAATCGCTTCCTTTCCGCGCATGATGAAGATCTTGCCGACCTTCTCATCCTGCTCCTTGTTTGCGTTATAGAGGGATGAGTTGGGTGTCATGGTACCGGTCACGACTTTGAAGAAGCTGTATTTGCCGATGAACGGATCTACCAGGGTCTTCCATACCAGTGCAGACAGGGATGCGTCGGAATTAGCTGTAGCCGTAAATCTCTCGCCGGTTGCCAGGTCTTTACCAACCTGCTCTCTCTGATCCGGTGACGGGAAATACTTGTCGATACACTGCAGAAGATAGTTCATACCCTGGCAGTTGAGGCCGGAGCCCATGCATACCGGCACAAGATTGCACTCGTGAACGTTGGCCTTGAGTGCGTCGTAGATCTCATCAGCAGTGAATTCTTCACCTTCGAAATAGCGCTCCATCAGTTCTTCACTGGTCTCAGCAACTGCTTCCATCAGCGAGCCGCGTGCGGTATCGAGCTGCTTCTTGACGTAATCCGGGATCGGCACCTCTTCCTTGTTGGAAGCGCTGGTGAATCTGCGGCCCTTCTGCTTGATAACATTGACGTAGCCGATGAAAACGCCGTTCTCACGGATCGGGATCTGCAGCGGGCTGATACGGCTGCCGAACTCTGCATTCAGTTTTACTGAAAGCTCACGGAAAGAAGCATCATTGTCATCCATGTTAGTGACAAAAATGATGCGGGGAAGATGATATTTCTCGCAAAGCTCCCATGCTCTGCGGGTACCGGGCTCGATGCCGGACTTACAGTTGACGACGATCACCGCAGCATCAGCAACACTGACAGCCTCTTCGACTTCACCAACGAAGTCAAAATAGCCGGGAGTATCCAGAAAGTTGATCTTGATATCACCCTTTTCACCCTTGAACTCGATCGGTACGACGGAAGTGGAGAGCGAGAACTTACGCTTCTGCTCCTCTTTATCAAAGTCACTGATGGTGTTGCCGTCAGTTACTTTACCTACACGGGTGATTACTCCCTGGACATATGCCAATGCTTCGACGACAGTCGTCTTGCCGGCCCCTCCATGACCAAGTAATACCACGTTTCTGATGTCTTTCGTGTTATACGCTTTCATGATATAACTCCCTTCGCATAATTCTTCTTATCTTAAATACGTGTCTTTATTCTTCCGGGGTCTTCAGTCCTTCGAGGTCGTAGCCCTTTACACGCAGATAATTCTTGATGATCTCCGCAGCCTGCGGGAACGTCAGCTTGCTTGTATCGATGCACAGATCGTAATGGTAGCAGTCATCCCAGTCGCGGCCGGTATAATACTTATAATACTCTTTCCTGTCTTTATCGGTCTGGCGGATCTTCCTCTCCGCAGCTGCGGCATCCAGGTGGTCCAGCACGATCATACGCTCGATCTTTGTGGGAAGGTCGGCATACAGGAACATACTGATGACATTGTCCACGCCTGCTTTCTGGAGAACATAGTCCGCGCATCGTCCGGCAAAAATACAACACTTCTCCCTGGCGGCGAGTTCCCGGATCATCTTTGCCTGAAACCTGAAAAGATTGTCGGGTTTTGTAATCTTTCCGCCGAGTTCGGGCTCTGCGAGCGAAGGCTTCAGCGAATCAAAGATCTTATACAGCAGGTTGTTGCCCGCCTTCTCGTCCGCGAGACTGAAAAACTGTTCTCCGACCGCGGAAGTCTCAGAAGTGATCTTGAGGATCTGCTGGTCATAAAAATGGATCCCCAGCTCCTCCGCCAGCATTTTTCCGACAGTGCGTCCGCCGGATCCATACTCTCTGTTGATACATAAAAAGAATTTCTGATCTTCCATCAGCACCTCCACAGGCAGATATGTCTACAGATCTGCACAACATAATTATTATATCATAACAGTCTTTCAAAGGATAGATGCTTTTGGACAAAAAGCGCCGTGAAGCGGCGCGTCAGATACGGAGCAAAGAGCAGCACTGTAAGCCGGGTTATGTCGTGAACGGTCATCTATCTAGGACCTGCGTCACCGCAGGCCTCAAGCGTCCTACCCGGGACATGACGGGCAGCCATATCATCCCTGCACGGACTTGCTTCGGATGGGGTTTACAATGCGGCCTCTGTTACCAGCGGTCCGGTAGTCTCTTACACTGCCATTTCACCCTTACCGCTTACGCGGCGGTATACTTTCTGTTGCACTTTCCTTAGGCTCACGCCCACCTGACGTTATCAGGCATCCTGCCCTGTGAAGCCCGGACTTTCCTCTCCCGCGAGTACATGCCGAAGGCATGCCTCAAACGGCAGCGACCGTTTGTGCTGCTCGATTTTTTATTATATCAAATTGAAAAAAAAGCGCAACAATAAAAAGAACCGCCGCTCGAAAGCGACGGTTCCGAAAATTTCTTTGAAAGATGATTATTTGATCTCTGCGAGGTTCTGCAGATCTTCCCACTTAGCATCGATGTGCTTCTGTACGGTCTCGATCATCCACTCATTGCCCGGCTTGAACATATGAGCGAAACGGCCCTGCATCTTGAGGTACTCCTCAACCGGTCTCTTGTCCTTCGGACGATAGTTGATGGTGTACTTGCCTTCGATGACTTCATAAAGCGGCCATACGCAGGTCTCAACAGCAGCCTTGGTGACTTCCATCATCTTCTCTGACGGATATCTCCATCCACGAGGACACGGAGCCATAACATTAAGGAATGCTGCGCCCGGGGTGTAGATAGCCTTGTGAGCCTTCTCGGAAAGATCCTTGAAGTTGCTGATGAAAGTAGACTGAGCTACGTACGGAATGCCGTGAGCAACCATGATCTTGGTCAGATCCTTCTTGTTCTGCTGTTTGCCCGGAATGACCTTGCCCTGCGGTGTGGTCGTGGTGTCAGCGAACATCGGGGTTGAAGAAGATCTCTGGATACCGGTATTCATGTAAGCTTCGTTATCGTAGCAGACATAAACCATGTCATGTCCACGCTCCATAGCGCCGGACAGGGACTGGAAACCGATATCATAGGTGCCGCCGTCGCCGCCGAATGCGATGAACTTATAGGTCTCATCGATCTTGCCGCGCTTCTTCAGAGCACGATAAGCGGTCTCAACACCGGACATGGTAGCGCCAGCATTCTCAAATGCATTGTGAATGAAGCTGTCTTTCCAAGCAGTGTACGGATAAATGAAGGTAGAAACTTCTGCGCAGCCGGTAGCGGAGCAGATAACTGCCTGGTCTTCCGGATTAAGCGCACGGAGGATCGTTCTGATCGCGATCGGTGATCCGCAGCCTGCACAGAATCTGTGGCCGCCGCTGAGACGGTCACCCTGCATTAAGTTCTCTTTAAGATTGTATGCCATGACTGATCCTCCTTATTCACGCACTTCAAGATAACGATAGGTCTCGCCCAGTTCGCCGGTAGCAGCGATCTTCTCGAGCTCTGCGAATACCTTCTCAATGCTCTCGACCTTAACGTCACGTCCGCCGAGACCATAGATGTAGTTGATACCCAGAGGTCCGAACTCACGTGCTGCCATCAGAGCTGCAGAAACTTCTGCATGCATCGGGCCGCAGTGACCGTTGAAGCTGTCGTCCTTATCCATGGTTGCGAATGCCTTGACATTCTTCAGTGCGTCTACGATCTCCTCAGTCGGGAACGGATGGAAGGAACGAATCTTGATCATACCAACCTTCTTGCCCTGAGCTCTGAGCTCGTTGATAGCTTCCTTAGCGGTACCTGCAGAAGAACCGATGATGATGATTGCTTCCTCAGCATCATCCATCATGTACTTCTCGATCAGGCCGTAGGAACGTCCGGTCATCTTGCCGAATTCTGCGCCGACCTTCTTGATGACGTCTTTTGCATCGATCATGGCCTGAGCCTGGTTGCGCTTGGTCTCCATATAGTAGACCGGCGTAGCGTAAGCGCCCATGGACATGGACTCGCCCTTCTTCAGAAGGTAATGCTCCGGATGCCACTCGCCAACGAATTCCTTGACCTTATCATCTTCTACAAGATCGATGTTCTCGATAGCGTGGGAAGTGATAAAACCATCCTGGCAGATCATAACGGGCAGGTTAACTGCCTCACCGATACGCATAGCCTGAAGGAAGTTATCATATGCTTCCTGGTTGGTCTCTGCGAACAGCATGATCCATCCTGCATCTCTGACGCCCATAGCGTCGGAGTGGTCGTTGTTGATGTTGATCGGGCCGCTCAGCGCACGGCAGGAAACTGCCAGGGTGATCGGGAGACGATCGGAAGCTGCGATGTAAAGCATCTCGGTCATGTAGCAGAGACCGCAGGAAGATGTAGCGGAGACTGCACGAGCGCCGGCTGCCTGTGCACCGATACAGGTGGACATGGCGGAATGCTCGGATTCAACAGCGATGAACTCGGTGTCGACCTGACCGTTGTCTACATATGCAGCAAAGTACTGCGGGATCTCGGTTGAAGGAGTGATCGGGAATGCACCCATAACATCCGGGTTGATCTGCTTCATTGCGAAAGCAATTGCTTCGTTACCTGAAAGTCTTTCTCTGATTGCCATATCTCATTCCCTCCTTATTTCACCATGGTGATCGCACCGAACGGACATGCGTTCGCACAAATGCCACAGCCCTTGCAGAAGAAGTAATCGAAATCTCCGCGCTTACCATCTGCCAATACAGGAATGGACATATCCGGACATACAGGAGCGCAAAGCAGGCACTGCTTGCACTTATCCCAGTCGATCACGGGCTTGATGGTTCTCCAGTCACCGGTCTCGATCGCTGCGGATGTGCCGCCTTCGAAAACATCAGCTGCCAGAGTGATATCCTGCCATTTTACATCAGGAGCGGTATTCTTCTCGTACTTGCTCATCATCCCTTTACCTCCTCCATAGAACGCTTCAGTGCTCTCATGTTGCCGTCGATGACCTGGGGCTTGGATGCAAACTTATGCTTGAAGGAAGCCTCCATATCCTTGACGAACTCGTCGGCATCTACTACGCCGCTGACCTTTACGATCGCTGCGAGCATCGGGGTGTTCGGGAATACCTTGCCAAGCTCTTCCTCGGAGATCTTGTTAGCATCGATGGTGCAGACTCTTCCCTTGTATCCCTTGAGCATCGGCCTGATCTCTTCAGGATCCGCGCCGGAGTTGATGACGATCGCACCGTTCTCCTTAAGGCCTGCAGTTACATCAACTGCCTGGATCAGGGACTCGTCAACGACTACAACGAAATCGGGATCGTAAATGTTGGAATGAACGGTGCAGCGTTCTGAGCTGATACGGTTGTACGCAGTGATCGGCGCACCCATACGCTCCGGGCCGTACTCAGGGAAGCCCTGAACGTACTTACCTGTGTTGAATGCAGCATCAGCGAGAAGCAGGGAAGCTGTCTTTGCACCCTGTCCGCCGCGTCCATGCCAACGGATTTCAACAATATCTTTCATGTTTGCTCTCCTTTCAAAGAAATTATTATAAAAAATAATCTGGATATATCTTACTATTTAGAACCGTTAAATACAATACGAAAACATGTACATTTTTTGATAATATCGTCTGTTTGGGCTGTTAGCTTAGACTAATTATTGTTAAAATTGTACAAATACAGGAACACATTGTATCTTTATGTATTTTTTGTACATTTAAAAACAATCTATAACAAAATGGGACCGCAAGCGGTCCCATTACGTAATTATTTCAGATCGATCAGATCAGCTGGTCAAGAGCTGCCTTGAAGTCAGCAATGATGTCATCAGCGTCCTCGAGACCTACGGAGATACGAACCAGACCCTCGGAGATACCGGAAGCCTTCAGCTCCTCAGGAGTGTAGGTTGAGTGAGTCATGGTTGCCGGATGCTCGATCAGAGTCTCTGCATCACCCAGCGAAACTGCGATGGTAGCAAGCTGCATGCTGTTCAGAGCCTTGCCGACTGCTTCTCTGGAAGCCTTCAGCTCTACGGACATCATGCCGCCGTACATACGCATCTGCTTCTTGGCGATCTCATGTCCCTCGAAGCTCTCAAGGCCCGGATAGTAAACCTTCTCAACTGCCGGATGAGACTCAAGGAAACGAGCCAGCTTCATAGCGTT
>Ga0129307_1002285_pt1 | contig 15756 bp, 11 predicted proteins | sample P1105metagenome_FD_94437 | JGI IMG/M metagenome (GOLD analysis project Ga0129307, IMG submission 94437) | Capybara group fecal microbial communities from Wisconsin, USA - P1105 metagenome | ecosystem: Host-associated > Mammals > Digestive system > Large intestine > Fecal | place: USA: Wisconsin... | reverse complement strand
TTCGGCGCCTTGTGTCCTCCGAGTCTCAGATAAGATTCTTCCGAAGGATTCAGGAAGGCGGTCATGGCTTTGATATTGGCCAGGATCCCGGCGATCATCTGCGAGAACAAAAGCTCGCTGCGGTTGTTCTTCAGTGAGACATTGATATGGAATCCGTTGCCCGCGCGCTCCGGCAGGGGCTTGGGTGAAAACGCTACGGCAAGGCCGTTTCTGTGGGCGATTGCTTTTACGACGCGCTGGAAGGTCATTGCGTTGTCTGCCGCAGTCAGCGCGCCCGAGTAGCGGAAATCGATCTCATTCTGACCGGGTCCTTCCTCGTGATGGGAGCTTTCCGGATGGATGCCCATTTTCTCCAGCGTCAGGCAGATCTCGCGTCTCACGTTTTCGCCCTGGTCATCCGGCGCGATATCCATGTAGCCTGCCTCATCGTAGGGGATCCTGGTGGCTTTTCCGTTTTCGTCCAGAAGAAACAGATAGAATTCCTGTTCCGCGCCGAAGGAGAACTCATAGCCCTTCTCTTTTGCCTGCTGCACGGCTTTTTTCAGAAGGCTGCGCGTATCGCACTCAAAAGGTCTGCCGTCCGGATAGGTAATGGTTGAGAACATCTGGACCACGCTGCCGTGTTCCGGACGCCAGGGCAGGGGCATCAGCGTTTCCGGTTCCGGGTGCAGGAACAGGTCGCTGTGGTCTTCATCTCCAAAGCCCGCGATCGCGGAGGCGTCAAACGCAATGCCGTACTGAAAGGCACGCGGCAGTTCATCCGGCATGATGGAGATGTTTTTCTGTCTGCCGAAGACATCGCAAAAAGAAAGCCGTATGAATTTCACGTCTTCTTCGCGGGTGTATTCGATCACTTCATCCTTGGAATATTTGATGGCCATGGCACTCCTGACTGCTGCTTAATTCGCAACATACATCTGCTTGTACGGATTCTTGCTGTCCGGCGTGACGACGGTGAAGGGCCCGGAAAGCACTTCTTCAATATTATATTTGAAAATTGCGCAAAAATCCGATATTTCTTTCCTTAGTTCCTGCATATCGTTTTCGTATGCCGGCCTTGCGGTCACCTGTTTGGGAAACGCCACGCCGCTGCAGTCCGAACGCAGGAACATCTTTCCTCCGTGCATCCCCGTGCAGGGGAAGAAGCCCACGATCTTCTCTTCGGGGTGCAGCATATTCAGCACCACGATGATCCCGCCTGCCTGATATTCCCCAAGAAAGCTGCCGGCTTTTCCGCCAATGACCATGACGGGAACCTTTTCCCTGTAGGCCTTCATATGGATCCCCGCCCGGTAACCTGCGTTTCCGTTTACATAGATCCTTCCGCCGCGCATCGCATATCCCGCGGCGTCTCCGATGTTTCCGTGCACGATGATGCTGCCGGCGTTCATGGTATCGCCGACCGCGTCCTGGGCGTTCCCCATGACGGTCAGCGTTCCCCCGTTCAGATAGGCGCCGAGCGCGTTGCCGGGCACTCCCCGGATCTCAATGGTTTTGTCCTTCATGCCCGCGGCAATGAAACGCTGCCCGCAGCAGCCTTCTATGACGCAGTCTCCGGCGTCTCTGAGAGCCTCATTGATGGCCTGATGGTCCATATCTTTTGCATTGATCTTCAACATGGTCAGACTGCACCTCCAAATTTCTTTCTGCGGACCTCTTCGGGATACGCAGCCGTAGTCGCGCCTTTTTTCATCAGTTCAAAATTGACGGAAGAGAGGGGCGTTTTTTCACGGATCATGGACGTATAGATTCCCGCGCGCTCGTTGCAGCCTATGAGGATGAATCCTTTCAGCAGGCCGTCCTTTGTATAGAGCCGCCGGATCATGCCGTCAGCCTTTTCTTCAAATACATCGCCTTCATAGGAGCCTGCCGTCATGGCATGCAGTCCGAAAAAGCCGATCGAGTTCATCGGCATGCCCCTGTCAAACAGCTCGGTCCCGCCGGCCATATTGACGCCGGCGGCATGTCCCTGCATCACTGCATTCGGAAGGATGGCCAGAACTCTTTTTGCGCCGGTCGTGATATCCGTGCATTCGACGCAGTCACCTGCGGCATAGATATCCGGAACAGAGGTCTGCATGTGCTCGTCCGTGATGATGCCGCGCCCGACCTCCCCTCCGATGTCTTTGAGCAGTGAAACATTCGGCCTGACGCCGACCGCCAGGACAAGCACGTCAAATCCGATCACGTCTCCGCCTTTCATATACGCGGTTCTGCCGTCAAAGCGGCTGACGCTGTCTGCCAGAAGGAAACGGATCCCGTGCGCTTCCAGGTGTTTCTGCAGCAGGGAAGCGCACTCCGCGTCCAGGACACTTGGCATGAGATGGTCCGCCAGATCGCAGACCGTGATGCTTTTGACCCGCCCGCATAAGCCCTCGGCGCATTTGAGGCCGATCAGGCCCGCGCCGACGATAAGCACCGAGGAATCCTGATCGACCGCCTGTTCAAGCGCCATGGCATCATCGAGGGTCATGAAGGAAAACTTCTGCTCAACGCTGCCCAGACCTTCAAAAGGCGGGACGAAGGGAGCCGAGCCGGCCGCAATGCAGACTTTATCGTAAGGAAGAGCGCTGCCGTCATCCAGCTCGACAAGCGACTGTTCCCTGTTGATACGGACCGCCCTGCGCCCGTAGAGCACGCTGCAGCCCATGCGTTCGTAATAATCCGGATCCCTGTACTGCATCCGTTCGGTGTCGGTCTTGTTCTGCAGGTAGTAGGAGATCAGCGGACGGCAGTAGACGGGATGGTTTTCCCCGGACACCACCGTAACGGAAGCGCTCTGATCCACGCTTCGTATCCCTTCTATGCAGCCGGCGGCGGCAAAGCCGTTCCCGATGATCACATAGTTCTTCATACCGCATCCTCCCGTTCCTCGTACACGATGGCTTTGTTGGGGCATCCTTTCACGCAGGCGGGCTCACCGCAGGAATTCTCCAGGCACAGTTCGCATTTCTGCATCACGCCGTCCCGGTTGGGCGCCAGCGCTCCGTACGGACAGACCAGCACACACGTCAGGCATCCGACGCATTTGTTCTGATCCACCCTGATGACATCGCCGGCTTTGGAAAGCGCGCCGGCGATGCAGCATTTGACGCAGATCGGGTCCCTGCAGTGCCGGCAGGAGACCGCGTAGGTGACTCTTTCGCCTTCTTCCACATGGATCCTGGGAAAGATGGGTTTATCTTTTAATGCCAGGACCATATCCTGCATGCCTGAATTGGCAAATGCGCAGTTGTATTCGCACAGATGGCATCCAAGGCACCATTCTTCATTGACATAGACTCGTTTCATATGATCACTCCCCCGCATGAGAAATGCCCAGTATATCGAGCTCTTTCTGATTGAGCCCGACGCCGCGGAGCATGAGCCTGTTTCCGCGGAGCGCTTCGATGGAATTGATGCCCATGCCGCCCATCAGTTCCATGATCTCATGGCGCCAGGCGGTCATGAGGTTCACAAGCCGTTCACAGCCCGTGTCAGGGTTCAGTCTTTTGACCAGATCCGGGCGCTGCGTGGCAATTCCCCAGTTGCATTTTCCGGTCTGGCAGGTGCGGCAGAGGTGGCAGCCCAGCGCCAGGACGGCGGCGGTCGCGATGTAGCATGCGTCCGCGCCGAGCGCAATGGCCTTTACCACGTCCGAAGCGCTCCTGATCGATCCGCCGGCGACCAGAGAGACGTTGTTGCGTATGCCCTCATCCCTTAGCCGCTGGTCAACGGCGGCAAGCGCCAGCTCTATGGGGATGCCGACGTTGTCGCGGATGCGGGTCGGAGCCGCTCCCGTGCCCCCGCGGAAGCCGTCGATGGCAATGATGTCTGCGCCGCTTCTGGCGATGCCGCTCGCGATGGCTGCAATGTTATGTACTGCGGCAACCTTCACGATGACGGGCTTGCGGTATTCGGTGGCTTCCTTCAGCGAATAGACCAGCTGCCGGAGGTCCTCGATCGAATAGATATCATGGTGCGGGGCGGGAGAGATGGCGTCGGAACCCTCGGGGATCATACGGGTCCGGGAGATATCACCCACGATCTTTTCACCGGGAAGATGTCCTCCGATGCCGGGCTTTGCGCCCTGGCCCATCTTGATCTCGATCGCCGCGCCGGCTTCCAGATAGTCTTCATGAACGCCGAAACGTCCGCTTGCCACCTGGACGATGGTGTTGGGGCCGTAGCGGTAAAAATCTTCATGAAGGCCTCCCTCGCCCGTATTGTACAGGATGCCCAGTTCGGTGGCCGCCCTGGCAAGGGAAGCGTGCGCGTTGTAGCTGATGGATCCGTAGCTCATGGCAGAAAACATCACCGGCATTGACAGACTGATCTGCGGCGGAAGATCGCAGAGGATCTTTCCGTCTTTGCCGCGCGTGATCTTCGCCGGCTTTTTTCCGAGCGATACATGGGTCTCCATCGGCTCGCGGAGCGGGTCGATCGAGGGGTTCGTCACCTGCGATGCGTTGATCAGGATCTTGTCCCAGTAGACGGGAAGAGGCTTCGGATTGCCCATGGAAGAGAGCAGCACGCCGCCGCTGGAAGCCTGTTTGTAGATCTCTTTGATGGTATCCTCCTGCCAGTTCGCGTTTTCCCTGAGTCTGCAGCTGCTTCTGACGATCTTAAGGGCCCTTGTCGGGCACAGGGAGACACAGCGCTGACAGTCTACGCACCTGGATTCATCGCTGATCATTCTGCCCCGTTCGGGACTGTAGGAATGTACTTCATTGGCGCACTGCCTTTCACAGACCCTGCACGCGATGCAGCGGTCCTGATCCCTGATCACTTCAAATTCCGGATAAATATATTCGATGCCCATCAGAACGCCCCTTCTTTCACTTTCACGAGCACAGGCTGTCCGCCGGCAGGAGCCCAGATGTTTTCTGCGTCCGGCTCCATGGTCCGGATGGCGGCCTCTTCACTTGCTATAAACACTTTATCATCCTTTTCACCGACGACCATGGAGCGCAGCTTAAGCCTGTCGTTCAGGGCCATCATCCCGCCGGTAAAGCCGAGCACGATGGAAAACGGGCCGGTGATCAGGAGACTTGGAAACACGGTCCTCAGAAAAGTGTGGCGCTTCCGCTCTTCTTCATCCTTTTCCCTGCCGATCGTGCTCCAGAAGGGAGCGGCGATCACGCCCGCAGCCTCAGTGAGCGTCAGTCCCTGCACGCGGACCAGATAATCCATGATATAGGTGATGACTTCCGTATCGGTCTGAAGCGTACACTTGTAGCCGAACATCTCGATGAACCTTCTGTTGGCGTCATAGGAAGAGATCTCTCCGTTGTGGACGACCGAATAATCAAGCAGGGTAAAGGGATGCGCGCCTCCCCACCAGCCGGGAGTATTGGTGGGATATCTTCCGTGGCCGGTCCAGGAATAGCCCTCGTATTCATCGAGCATATAGAACCTGCCGATGTCTTCCGGGAAACCGACGGCTTTGAAGGTTCCCATGTTCTTGCCGCTCGAGAAAACGTAGGCGCCGTCCATTTCGGTATTGATCCTCATGACGATGCGCGCAACCAGTTCTTTTTCATCCAGCTGGAGTTCCTTCAGCATGGATTGCAGAGGAGCCACGAAGTACCGCCAGATCACCGGTTCATCCGTGATCTCCGGGATTTTTCTGGTCGGGATCCTTTCGGCATGGACCAGTTCGAAGTATTCCTTCAGAAAGGCTTCACAGTTCTTTCTGGTCGTTCTGTCATCGAAAAACAGATGCAGGGCGTAGAAATCCCTGTATTCCGGATAGATGCCGTAGCCCGCAAAACCGCCTCCGAGGCCGTTGCTGCGTTCATGCATCGGCCTCATGGCTTCGGTGATCGTTTCTCCGGAGAACCTGTTTCCTTCTTTTGATATAACTGCTGCTATGGCGCACCCTGAAGGTATGCGTACCTGACCTTCTCTGTCCATAAGACCGCTTCCTTTCAAATACAAAAAAGCGTTCATCACCGCGCGGAAACATTCCGCGAGGTCATGAACGCCTTTGCTCATTTGTTTTTTTTATACGCCCGGTATTTTTATTTGTCAAGATTTTTTGACCGGAGGCGCTGCAGGAAGCCGTAAGCCGGAGACCGGCGGTCATTCTCCGAAAAAAAGTGATTGACACCCTGTGTCCGGCGATGTATAAAAAACTCTGTAAAGGCAAGGGCGTCTTTAGGCATGAGGCTTAAAGACGCTTTTCCCGTTTTGGGGAGCAGACTCCTGAATTGAATAGGAAAAGGCAAAGGCGTCTTTTGTGTTCACACGAAAGGCGTCTTTGCCTTTATTCATTTTTACGGGTTCAAGAGGAAGGAGAAAGGAAATGAGTACAGTATCTGATTATTTCGGCAGCAAAGTGTTTGATGACCGTATCATGCGTGCGAGCCTTTCAGCAGAGGTGTACGCATCGCTGCGCAAAACGATCGATGAGGGAAAGGAACTGGATATAAACGTCGCAAATGCCGTTGCATTGGCCATGAAGGACTGGGCCGTTGCGCAGGGGGCCACGCACTTTACACACTGGTTCCAGCCGCTTACGGGTATCACGGCTGAAAAGCACGACAGCTTCATTACTCCTTCTCCGGACGGAAGCGTGATCATGGAGTTTTCCGGCAAAGAACTCATCAAGGGTGAGCCGGACGCCTCCTCGTTCCCGAGCGGCGGCCTGAGGACTACGTTTGAAGCGCGCGGATATACGGCCTGGGATCCGACTTCCTATGCGTTCATCAAGGGAAAGACGCTCTGCATCCCTACCGCGTTCTGTTCCTATGGCGGACACGCGCTGGATAAGAAGACCCCACTGCTCCGTTCCATGGAGGTTTTGAACAGGCAGGCGCTCCGTATCCTCCGTCTTTTCGGAAACGATACCGCCAGGAGAGTCGTCTCCTCGGTCGGACCGGAGCAGGAGTACTTCCTGATCCCCAGGGAGCTGTATGAGAAGCGCCAGGACCTTCGTTTTACCGGCAGGACCCTGTTCGGCGCAAAGCCGCCGAAGGGCCAGGAGCTGGACGATCATTATTTCGGCGTCATCAAGCCGGGCGTTGCCGCGTTTATGGCGGACCTGAACGATGAACTCTGGAAGCTCGGCATCCTCGCCAAGACAGAGCACAATGAAGTGGCTCCGTCACAGCATGAACTTGCGCCGATCTATACCACCACAAACGTGGCGACGGACCACAACCAGCTGACCATGGAGATCATGCAGAGAGTGGCGGGAGAGCACGGCCTTGTCTGTCTGCTGCACGAAAAGCCCTTTGCAGGGGTGAACGGCAGCGGCAAGCATAACAACTGGTCCATTGCCACGGACGCAGGGCAGAACCTGCTGTCCCCGGGCGAGACGCCCTATGAGAACGCTCAGTTCCTGCTGTTCCTCTGCGCCGTGGTCAAGGCAGTGGATGATTATCAGGATCTGCTCAGGCTTTCCGTGGCGACGGCAGGAAACGATCACCGGCTCGGCGCAAGCGAAGCGCCTCCCGCCGTGATCTCCGTCTTCCTGGGCGATGAACTGAATGCGATCCTGGAGGCCATAGAGAAGGATAAGCCGTATGCCGGGACGGAAAAGACGCAGATGAAGCTGGGCGTGGATGTCCTTCCGAAATTCAACCGGGATACGACGGACCGCAACAGAACGTCTCCGTTCGCTTTTACCGGCAACAAGTTTGAATTCCGTATGCTGGGTTCTTCCAACAGCATCGCATGCGCAAACATCATGCTCAACAGCGCCGTGGCGGATACCCTCAGGATCTTCGCCGACAGGCTTGAAAAGGCCAAAGATTTTGAAGACGCACTGCACAGGCTGATCAGGAAGACCATTAAGGACCACAAGAGGATCATCTTCAACGGCAACGGCTACGATGACGCATGGATCAGAGAGGCGACCGAACAGAGGGGCCTTTCGAACTACCGCACCACCGCGGACTGCATGCCCCATCTTCTGGATAAGAAAAATTCGGACATGCTGCTTTCGCTGGGCGTGTTCACGGCAGACGAGCTCAGGTCGAGACATGACATTATGCTTGAGAACTACTGCAAGAGCGTTACGATCGAAGCCAATACCATGGCGGATATGGCAAGGACCCAGATCGCGCCTGCGATCGAAAGCTATGCCGCAGACGTGGCCAGGGCCGCCTCTGCCAAGAAGGCGCTGGCGTCAGGACTGAAGTGCGCCTATGAAAAGAGCCTCGTGGAGAAGCTTTCGGGTCTGGTCGATGAGATCGAAGGGAAGACAGAAGAGCTGGAGGCCGCCGTCATGAAGCTGCAGGGTGCAGCGGATATCGTTGAAGAATCCCTTATGATCAGGGACGAGGTGCTTCCGCTGATGAGCGAACTTCGCGTTCCCTGCGACAAGGCGGAGCTGCTCACCGCAAAGAGCTACTGGCCCTTCCCGACCTATGAAGACCTGCTGTTCGGGGTCAGGTAAAACGGCCCGCCGGATCACAGCCGGAACGTCAGGTATGCGGCACGGATGTCCTGCTGTTTTCAGAACGATGAATAGAGGTGTTTGATTGTGTGTTCGATCATGGTTTATTGCGGAGAAATTCCCGACAGGGAAGCGTTTGAGAGAGGGTTCGCGCGGACAAAATCGCGCGGACCCGACGACACACGGGTCATCCGGACCGGCAAAGGTGTGATGGCCTTTCACAGACTGAGCATCATGGGGCTGACGCCTGCCGGCATGCAGCCCTTTGAACTTGACGGAAGCTATGCGGTCTGCAACGGGGAGCTTTACGGGTTTGAAAAGCAGAGAGAAGCGCTGAAGCAAAAAGGATACAGCTTCAGGAGCGACAGTGACTGCGAGATCATTCTACCCATGTTCCGCGAGTATGGCACCGAGATGTTTTCCATGCTGGATGCCGAGTTTGCGTGCGTGATCTTCTCCGGAGAAAGCGGAGAGTTTATCGCGGCGCGCGATCCGATCGGCATCCGTCCTCTTTATTACGGATATGACAGGAACGGCACCGTGATATTTGCCAGCGAGGCAAAGAACCTTGTCGGGCTGACGGAGAAGATCATGCCTTTCCCGCCCGGACATTACTATAAGGGCGGCAGCTTTTACCGCTACTGCGATATGACACAGGTGGATGAGCCGTGCGGGGACGATCTGGAAACGGCCTGCCGGCACATCCGTGAGAAGCTGATCGCAGGGGTCAGGAAGCGCCTGGTCTCAGACGTGAACGTGGGGTTCCTGCTTTCCGGAGGACTGGATTCCTCCCTGGTCTGCGCCATCGCCGCCAGAGAGAGCAGCGAGCCGATCAGGACGTTTGCCATCGGCATGAGCGAAGATGCCATCGATCTGAAGTATGCCAGGCAGGCGGCGGATTTCATCGGGGCGGAGCATACCGAGGTCTATATGACGCGGGAAGAAGTGCTTGCCACCCTGGAAACGCTGATCGAGCTGCTCGGAACCTTCGATATCACCACGATCAGGGCAAGCATGGGCATGTATCTGGTCTGCCGGGCCATCCATGAACACAGCGACGTCCGCGTGCTCCTGACCGGAGAGATATCGGACGAACTGTTCGGCTATAAGTATACGGACTTTGCGCCCTCCGCAGAGGCCTTCCAGAAGGAGGCGGAGAAGCGCATCCGCGAGCTTCACATGTACGATGTCCTTCGCGCGGACCGCTGCATCTCCGTGAATTCGCTGGAAGCAAGGGTGCCCTTCGGAGACCTTGATTTCGTGAAATACGTCATGAGTCTGGATCCGGAGATGAAGCTGAATACCTACGGAAAGGGCAAGTATCTGCTCCGCCATGCGTTTGAGGGCCTCGGATATCTGCCGGACAGCATCCTCTGGCGTGAAAAAGCGGCCTTTTCGGATGCGGTCGGTCATTCCATGGTCGACGATCTCAAGGAATACGCGGAGGGGCTTTATACGGATGAGGAATTCCGCAGGAAGGCCGCCGCGTATACGTACTGCAGGCCATTCACGAAAGAGTCCCTGCTGTACAGGGAGATTTTTGAAAAATACTACCCGGGTCAGGCCGGAATGATCGCGGATTTCTGGATGCCGAACCGGGAATGGCAGGGCTGCGACGTGAACGATCCCTCTGCCAGAGTGCTTTCAAATTATGGAGACAGCGGAAAATAAACAAAGAGCGGAGGCTTTAGATGTGTGGGATAGTTGGATTTACGGGTGAACAGAACGCGGCGCCGATCCTGCTGGACGGGCTGAAAAAACTGGAGTACAGGGGCTATGATTCGGCCGGGCTGGCCATCATGGATCACGGCCGCATCTCCGTGAGCAAGGTGAGCGGCAGGATCTCCAACCTTTGCGGAAAAACACACGACGGAGCGGATCTGCCGGGCTTTGCCGGAATCGGACATACCAGATGGGCTACCCACGGGGCGCCTACGGAAGAAAACGCGCATCCGCATCTCAGCAACGACGGAAAGCTTGCGGTCGTTCACAACGGCATCATTGAAAACTACATGTCCCTCCGGGAGGAACTGATCGGGGACGGCTATCATTTCGACAGCGAAACGGACACGGAGGTCATCGTGCACCTGATCGAGCTGTATTACAAGGGCGACATGAGAGATGCCCTGATCCGGACGACAAACCGGCTCAGGGGCTCCTATGCGCTGGGCGTGATCTGCGCAGACGAACCGGATAAGCTGTATGCCGTCCGGGAGGCAAGTCCTCTGATCCTTGGCATAGGTGTTGATGAGAATTACTTTGCATCCGACGTCACCGCGCTGGTCAATTTTACGCGGAACGCGATATATCTGGAAGACGGGGAGTTCGCCGAGCTTTCCCCGGAATCCGTAAAGGTCTTTGACTGTCTGGGAAAGCCGGTGGAAAAGAAGATCCACCGCATCCTCTGGGACGTTCAGGCCGCGGAAAAGGGCGGCTATGAACACTTCATGCTCAAGGAGATCATGGAGCAGCCGGGCGCCGTGAAGGCAGCCATTTCTCCGAGGATCAAAAACGGAAAGCTCATGTTCGATGAACTGAGCATCACGGCCGATGAGCTGAAGCAGTTCCGGAAGATCGTGATCACTGCCTGCGGTTCGGCCTACTATGCCGGATGCGCGGGCAAATACGCGATCGAGAAGCTCTGCCGCATCCCGGTGGAAGTGGAGCTTGCCAGCGAGCTGAGGTACAGCGATCCCCTGATCGACAAACACACGCTGCTGATCGTGATCTCCCAGTCCGGCGAGACGGCGGATACCATTGCCGCCCTGAAGGAATGCAAGGCCAGGGGCGCCAGAACGCTTGCCATCGTCAATGTGGTGGGCAGCTCTGTCGCAAAGCTTGCCGATGACACGGTCTATACCTGGGCGGGGCCGGAGATCGCGGTCGCGACCACGAAGGGCTATACCACCCAGCTTGCCGTGCTGTATATGCTCGCGGTCCGCTTTGCTGAGCTCTGCGGGGCCGATCGGGAAAGCTGCGCGAAGTATCTCAAAGAGCTGCAGGCGCTCCCGCGGCGGATCCAGCAGGTGATCGACATGAGCGCTTCGATACCGGCGCTGGCAAAAAAATATCACAAAAACAAGTCCGTGTTCTTCATGGGGAGAAATACGGATTACGCGGTCTCCCTGGAGGGAGCGCTCAAAATGAAGGAGATCTCCTACCTCCATTCCGAGGCCTATGCCGCCGGGGAACTGAAGCACGGGACAATCGCCCTGATCGAAGAGCATCAGCCCGTGATCGCGCTGTGCTGCAATCCTGCCATCATGGAAAAAACGCTGAGCAACATCGTGGAAGTCAAATCCAGGGGAGCGGAGGTTCTTGCCCTGACGTTCAGGAACAATCAGAAGATCCTGTCGGCGGCGGATGACCTGCTGTTCATCCCGGCGGTGATGCCGCTCTTCTCCGCGGTGGTGGAGATCGTGCCGCTGCAGCTGCTAGCCTATTATGTGGCCAGGGAAAACGGCTGTGACATTGATAAGCCAAGGAACCTTGCAAAATCTGTTACAGTCGAATAAATGAGCTGTAATTATAATAAATTCATATATAACCGGAGGAACAAAATGAATAAGTGCACTCAGCTGTATGAGGGGAAAGCAAAAAAAGTGTATGCCACGGATGATCCGGAGCTGCTGATCGTGTCCTATAAGGACGATGCCACCGCATTCAACGGCCTGAAAAAAGGAACGATCCGGGGCAAGGGCATCATCAACAACCGGATGAGCAATGCGCTGATGCGGCTTCTGGAGACCAGAGGGATCCCGACGCATTATGTGGAGGAACTGAGCGAGCGGGAAACACTGGTCAGGAAGGTCTCGATCATTCCGCTGGAGGTGATCGTCAGAAACATTTCCGCGGGCTCCTTTTCCCAGAGATACGGCGTTCCCGAGGGCAGGGCATTCAAAGCACCGACCATTGAATTCTCCTACAAAAACGACGAACTGGGCGATCCCCTGATCAATGACGATCACATCCTCGCCCTGGAGATCGCTGACGAAGATGAACTCGCAGCCGTGAAACGCTATGCCTTTGCCGTCAATGATGAACTGAAGAAATTCTGGGCTTCCTGCGGCGTCACGCTGGTCGACTTCAAGCTTGAATTCGGGAAGCTGTCGGACGGCACCATCGTCCTTGCCGATGAGATCAGCCCGGATACCTGCCGGCTCTGGGACAGCGAAAGCGGGGAGAAGCTTGACAAGGACCGCTTCCGCCGGGATCTCGGCGGCGTGGAGGACGCCTATCAGGAGATCATGAAGCGACTGGAAGCAAATATGGCGGAGGCATAAGATGAAGAACTGCGCGATCGTTGGGATCAACTGGGGTGATGAAGGAAAGGGCCGTATGGTCGATCTGCTGACGGAGGATTATGACGTAGTCGTCAGGTTCCAGGGAGGCGGAAATGCCGGGCATACGGTCATCAATGAAAAAGGAAAATTTGCGCTGCATCTGCTTCCTTCGGGCATCTTCAGGGAAGGCGTCGTAAACGTGCTGGGAAACGGCGTGGCGCTGGATCCGGAGAACCTCTGGATCGAAATGCAGGAGGTGATGTCAAAAGGCGTCTCCATCACCCCCGAGAATCTGAAAATCAGTGACAGGGCCTCGCTTCTGATGCCCTGGCACAGGGATATGGACGCGCTCGAGGAGCAGCGCCTGGCGGATAAAAAGTACGGCTCCACGAAGCAGGGCATCGCCCCGTTTTATTCGGACAAGTATCAGAAAAAGACCATCCTGGCGGGCGAACTGTTTTATCCCGAAGAACTTGAAGCCCATCTCAGAGATATACTGGAATGGAAAGATCTGACGCTGACAAAGGTGTACGGCGCCAAAGCCTATACGATGGAGGAGGTCAGGGCCTGGCTCAGGGATTACTGCGCGAAGATCATGCCGTACATCTGCGATACGGGCGCATTTCTGAAGACAGCGCAGCGCGGGGGGAAGAACATTCTTTTCGAGGCACAGCTGGGCGCCCTGCGCGACCTTGATTACGGCATCTATCCCTACACGACGTCTTCAAACGCGCTTGCGGCCTATGCGCCGGTCGGCTCCGGTCTGCCTTCCCTGAAGCTGACGGATGTGATCGGCGTCGTGAAGGCGTATTCGACCTGTGTGGGCGAAGGACCCTTCGTTTGCGAGTTGTTCGGTGAGGAGGCGGAGAAACTGCGGGAGGCAGGCGCTGAATACGGCGCTAAGACCGGGCGCGCCCGCCGGGTCGGTCCCATCGATCTGGTGGCCACACGCTACGGCGCAGAGGTGCAGGCGGCGACAAAAATCGCGCTGACAAAGCTGGATGTGCTGAGTTATATGGACAGGATCCCGGTCTGTGTGTGTTATAATATTGACGGCATCGAAACGGACCGCTTCCCCTTCCCCGCAAGGCTTGCGGATGCAAAACCGGTCATACGCTGGGCGGACGGCTGGAAATGCGATATTTCCGGCATACGCCGCTGGGAGGATCTGCCGCAGAAGGCAAGGGAATACGTGGAGATGATCGAAAAAGCCATAGGCTGTCCCATCAGTTATGTTTCCGTGGGTCCGGAACGGGACAGCATGATCTACAGAGATTGAACACAGGAGACCGCTATGACGAATACCTATGAATCCCCTCTGTCTGCGCGTTACGCTTCAAAGTATATGCTGGAACTGTTTTCCGCGGATACGAGGTATCAGACCTGGCGCAGGCTCTGGACCGCGCTTGCAAGAGAAGAGATGAAGCTTGGGCTGCCGGTCACGCAGGAGCAGGTGGACGAGCTGGCCGCGCATATCGGCGGCATCGACTACGGGTGCGTCCGTCAGCGCGAAAAAGAAGTGCGCCACGACGTGATGGCCCATGTTTACGCATATGGAAAGGCTGCGCCGTCGGCAGCCGGGATCATTCATCTCGGCGCGACAAGCTGCTATGTCACGGACAATGCGGATCTGATCCTTTACAGGGATGCGCTTGTGTACCTCAGGAAGGAACTGCTTTCCGTTATGAAGCAGCTGGCAGCGTTTGCGGACCGCTACAAATCACTGCCGACGCTGGGCTACACGCATTATCAGCCCGCTCAGTTAGTGACCGTCGGAAAGAGAGCCTCGCTGTGGCTGCAGGACTTCCTGACGGATCTTCAGGAAATCGATTTTGTGATCGGGAGTCTGAAGTTTCTCGGATGCAGGGGCACCACGGGGACAGAGGCCAGTTTCCTGGTGCTCTATGTCGGAGACGGATCAAAGATCGATGCGATGAACTGGGCGCTGGCAGCGGAGTTCGGTTTTACGGAATGCTTCGATGTCTGCGGCCAGACCTATCCCAGAAAAACGGACAGCCGCATTCTCAACGCATTGTCCTCGGTCGCGCAGAGCTGCTGCCGCATGGCGAACGACATCCGGCTTCTCCAGCATGACAGACAGCTGGAAGAGCCTTTTGAACAGAACCAGATCGGATCCTCAGCCATGGCATACAAGCGGAATCCCATGCGCTGCGAGCGCATCTGTTCCCTGTCCAGATATCTGATGGCGGATGCGATGAACGCTCCGATGACGGCCTCCGTCCAGTGGCTGGAAAGGACGCTGGATGACTCCGCCAACCGCCGGATCTCCCTTCCGGAGGGATTCCTCTGCGCGGACGCCATCCTGCGGCTTGCCCGGAACGTCACGGACGGCCTTCACGTCAATGAAAAGATCATTGAAAAGACAGTGCGCGAATACCTTCCGTTCATCGCCACGGAGAACCTTCTGATGGAGGCTGTCAAGCGCGGCGGTGACCGGCAGGAGCTGCATGAGATCATCCGCCGCTGTTCCATGGAAGCCACCGCAAAAATGAAAAACGGAGAGGAATGCGATCTGCTGAAGCGCCTGGCTGCGGAAGAGAAGTTCGGCCTGTCCGAGGAAGAGATGGAAAGGACCCTGGATCCGAAGCTGTTTATCGGACGTTGTCCGGCGCAGGTCTCCGCTTTGCTGGAGAAGATCGGCCCCATGCTTGAGGATGCAGGGACAGAGTCCGTGGAGATCGATATCTGAGGAGCACAGGCATGGAAAAGATACTGGTCCTTGATTTCGGAGGACAATATGATCAGCTGATCGCCCGCAGGGTGCGAGAGGAACACGTCTATTCGGAGATCAGGCCGTATGACCGGATCACCGCGCAGGAGATCAGGGCAGAGGGTTATAAGGGAATGATCTTTACCGGGGGCCCGAACAGCGTATATGATCCGGCTTCCCCGCGCTGCGGCTCCGAGGTCCTGGACCTGGGCATTCCGATCCTGGGCATATGTTATGGAGCGCAATTGATGGCATATCTGGCAGGCGGCAGCGTTGCGTCTGCCGGACATGCAGGCGAGTACGGCAGAACCGTTCTCCACGCAGATGAGAGCGTACTCTTCAGCGGCGTCCCGCGGGAA
>Ga0129307_1002282_pt1 | contig 15816 bp, 15 predicted proteins | sample P1105metagenome_FD_94437 | JGI IMG/M metagenome (GOLD analysis project Ga0129307, IMG submission 94437) | Capybara group fecal microbial communities from Wisconsin, USA - P1105 metagenome | ecosystem: Host-associated > Mammals > Digestive system > Large intestine > Fecal | place: USA: Wisconsin... | reverse complement strand
GTTTTCGACTCCCATAGTTGTACCGGCAGGCAAGGGGCTGCTTTCAACAAATTGCCAGCCTGTATCTTCTGCAAAGCTGCCACACAGCAGCACGCGGCTTCCGTTGGGCTTATCAGCAATGAAGTCAAGGATCCGGTTACAGCGCTGAGCCTTTATAGAATGCGGGATGTCGTGGAAAAGGCATTCTGGAATGTGAAGGAGCGCTTGAATCTGAAGAGAACGATGTCTTCTTCCGAAAGTTCCCTGGAAGGGAAGCTGTTTGTTGAGTTTGTTGCGCTGATTTATCTCTCCTACATTCAGAAGAAAATGGAGGAGAAGGGTCTCTTCGCAACCTATACCCTGCACGAATTACTGGACGAGCTGGATGTGATTGAATGCTTTATGGAGCCGGGGAAAGCCCCGATTCAGGGTGAGGTACTGAAGAAGCAGGAACAAATTTACCGAGATCTGGATGTCACGCCATTACTCGCTGCGGGGCAACCGACTGAGGCATAGTTATGTGATCCGGGAATTCAGGTTTCAGGGATGTGAAACCCCTTTGAAACCAGTTTCTTTGTTCCTGAAGTCCTGTATGTTTCTGAATGATCATCGGATGTAAACTTTTAGAATCTTTGGGATAAAATACTCAAAATACTCTTTTTGACACTGAGTATTATAAGGACAATCACCAAAGCAAATTGGAAGATATTTACAATTAACACACATCTCTTTAATGGGTACAAATTGTTTCTTCTCTATATTGTAATTTTGCACATTTCCAATTGGCCTAAAAATAGCATTGCATGGGAAAATATATCCTGATCCATCTATAACATAGTCATTGCATATCTTTGCTTGACAAATTTCACCATGTGTAGCGCTTAGCTTGACATATTGAAACAAGTTGCGTTTTTTTATTTCTGACGCAAACTTAAGATATAAATTTGACTTTTCAGATATTGAATAATCACTTGGTTCTGTTATATTAATAGAATATGTTGCATGAATGCCATTACTTTCTATTTCATCAAGAAGCATTTCATAACCATAAACGTCATTATCAATTACAGTGTTTATCCGTAATTCACACAAACCAGTAATAGCTTTTAGATTTGTCAATATATCATCATAGGTTGGTTTTCCATTCATATATTTTCTGCGTTTGTTGTGACTCTCTCGGCAACCATCTATAGTAATTTTGAGAACTTTCAGTCCCAAGCTACTCCATGTTGACACCAAATGTGGATTGAGCATCGTTCCGTTTGTTATAATAGAGAAGAAAAATCTATCTTTATAGAAGCTATGCATGTATAAGGATATTTTAGAGATTATTTCCTCTTTTAAAAGTGGTTCTCCACCATAAAAAATGATCTCTATCCTACAATTATCTGGTAGCTGTTTTATTTGATTGTTCATAAACTCGATAATTAAATCAACTGAAAACTCATCCGCAAAATTGTTGTTTTCACTTTGATAACAATATGTACAGTTGCAGTTGCATTTATTTGTAAGTAAAAGCATAAACGAGACCTTATTACTATTACGAACTGACTGATAATAGTATTCTAATACTGAATTTGTTTCATCACTCTGATTATTTATGACGAATCCCTTTTGCATCATGGAGTTATATGAGGCTGAATTCATTGGATCATGAATAGTGGTTGATGTATAGCAACCCAATTGCTTAGTGTACAGATTATATATTGTTGTATATCCCAACCGAGGAAAATCCTCTAAATAAATATTATACAACGAAAGCAACATGTGCTGAAACCTCCACTAATTAATTTCGAGTTTTTTTCGGCAAGCAGTGCCAACACCGTAAATAGTCTTTTCTGAAAAATATTTGATTGCACGACACCAACCTTTACATAAATCAGAACAATTGGGGCATGCTCTTATATTTCTCAGACTATTCATCGGTTCAGCATTCCATATTTCTTCAATTGAGGAATTAAATATATTTCCGCATCTGAAACTGGAATCTGATTTGAACAACGGGCAAGGATAACTCTCGCCATCGTTATCTATATATAAGAGGGTTGTTCCAGCCTCACACATAGAAAATCTTGAAGGTATAAAAGGATTGATTCCTGAAAGAGAATCAAATTGATAATAAATATCTATTTGATCTCGATACAAGTTTCTTACTGTAATATAATCAGGTATTGAACGTGAGAGTGAACGAAAATAGTTGTTGAAATTTAGTGGTTTCTGCCCAACAGGCATATAATATCCAAATCTAACTTTATGGATATCATTCTCTATTAGTTCTCGAATTAATTGATCAATCGAATTGATATCTTGTGGCTCAAGGATAATTGTAAGAATATTGTCTATTTTCTCCGCATTGCATATACGAATATTATTATATATTGCATTATGGCACTGAATATCATAAGTGCTGAAACTATACGCGTTATTAAGGCTAAACTGATAGAGCATGAATTTATGGGGCCCGTTTTTTATAAACTCATCGGGTATACATGTCCCATTAGTTAAGATAGTTTGGGGAATTGAATATGAATATGCTTTTTCAACAAACGTTTGAATACTCGGATGACAAAATGGTTCTCCACCAGTCCAAGTGATTGCGAATATATTCACAGCATTCAATATTTCAAGCAACCCAAGAACACTATCTTTTGACATGTTCCCGTTTCTTGAATTTAAATCATTTGCATAACAATATGGGCATGATAAATTGCAACGATCTGTGATACAGATATGGGCATATATGGGCATTTCAAAAGCTGAATCATTTTTTGAATCTGGTTTCTTGTTTACAACTGCGTATTGAATCTTACCGTCCACATCGTACTGACGCAATAAAATACCCAAATTTCTATCAAATCGTTCCCGCAACAATGTTCTCACGGTATCACTTCCCATTCATAGAAACTAACAAGTGGCTCAAATAACCATTAGATGACATCAATTGACTATATGTTCCTTCTTCGGTTATCGCTCCGTCAACCATGCATATGATATGATTGAAATCATTTAAGTAAGAAGGGTATAGATCGTGCGTTACAAGAATAACAGAACATGGCAAGGCCAGTAACATACTGACAATACTGTTTGTTGTATTGATATCAAGAGAGGAAGTTACCTCATCTACTAATAAAACATCACACTTCATGAATAGGGCACGCGCTATGGCTATTCTCTTCTTTTGCCCTCCGGAAATGTTGTCGCCATTATCGCTAAGTTTCGTATTGATACCATCAGGAAGCGCAATGACATCTTCGTAGAGATTTACCTTTTTTAGTAATTTATAGATTTCAGCATCATCACATTCGTGAGATAGGCTTATGTTGTTTTTTATTGTATCTTCAAATATAAATGGTTCTTGTTGAATATAGGATATTTTTGAAAATACATCAGTGCTGCGCATTTCACGCATTTCAATTCCATTAATTTCGATACTACCTGTATACGACGAATAAAATCCACATAGCAACTTAATGAGTGTAGACTTCCCGCTACCGCTTGCGCCAACGATGGCTATTTTTTCGCCTTGTGATACTTTGAGCGAAATATTGTGAAGGACTTCAAGATTGTCGTGGTATGAAAACCGAAGCGTTGATGCGTTAATTCGTGTTGGAGAATTTAGAATATGTTGCACTAAAGTTTCATCTTCGGTGTGTAAAAAACCATCGATTTGCTTAATAATCTCCTGAGTTGATTTTATGGAAATGAATGAGGTTGCTACCTGCCTGAATGGCAGAATGATAAAATTGAGGAGTGAATGTGCGGTAATCAAATAACCTACCGATATTTTACCTTCAACTACGAGCAATGCACCAATGACAAGGAGCACAAACCCGGGTATCCAGGCCAATAAAGATGTAGCTATTGAAGATTTGTTCATGGTTTGCTTCATAGCGTAGTCTTTCTTTATATTATCGATCCCATATTTTTTGATGCGCGCTAAACCAAAAGAACCGTTGTTACATGTAATCATTGCTTCTAATCCGCGCAATGCTTCACTTGTTTTCGAACAAAGTTTATTATAAGAAATAGAATACTCTTTTTTTGAAGAACTTAATACTTTTGTGAAAATTCTTGGTGCAAGGAACGGCAAAACTGCCATAGGCAATGAAACAATTAATAAAATGGGTGAAATATAAGCCATATATACTATTGCAAACAATCCCATACCACCCCACATGGCTACATTAAAAATAGCCCCAAAGTAATCCTCCTCTATTAAACGGAGATCGTTGGTGTACATACCTTCAACTTTATCTAAGGATAAACTGTTGATTTTATTGAGTTCCATATTCAGTATTTTGTTGCTAATCTCGTCGCGTATGTTTTGAATTGAGTTTGTAACTGATTTGTTAAACGACCATTTGGCAATAAATTCAAAGCAATGACTTAATAATACAACAGCTAGCCCGATAAATAAATAGAATATTACATCTGCTTGGCTTGATGAATCAATAAGCCATTCAGCGATAAAGGATTTAAGAGGAGAAAAAATGGATAATACCACCAGCGAGACAACCATGATCAATAGTTTTTTCTTATCAAAAAATAACGCTCTTCGGATAGATTTTTTCATCATATTCATGTATGTAAACTCCTTACAACGAAAAAAAGCCAATAAGTACTACCCTTATTGGCTTATCTATGAATTTGAGTATTAGCAGCCCTCAGGGACACCAAAAGTCAGCGCATTAGCGCCGCAATTATCCATCTGTACAACAATTTCTTCATCTTGTTCTACAGAGACAACTTCTTTATTATCCATTTTTGCTTCCTCCTTTCATATAATACGACTTGATCGTATCACAGAATTGCAATTTTGTAAAGTTAAATCTCTCGCAAGTAAGGGATGTCGCATATAGTCTGGTATGCCAGATAGTCTACCCAGCATTCCTGCGATTTTCCCGTCTTGGGGTCAGTTGCCACATTCACCATGACATCAAACGGATGCTCAATGTCAAAGCCGGTTTCACCCGGATTGACACATTCAACAGCTACCATCATCTCCTGTGCCAGCTCCCGAAGTGTTTTTCCATCAAAATCCGCGAGCCGCATCTCCATATCCACCGGCGCATAGTAATGATTCGATTCCAGCTTCATTTTGTCGAAGTTGGGCTTGGATGGATCAGAGGTTCTGGAAGCAAATATCCTTTTTCCACAATCCGACTCCCAGCCATCTCCCGGCAGAAGAGAAACATCGATCTCATTGCTTTCCTTAAGACGAAGAAAAAGGATCGGCATCCTGTCTGTATCCGGCACAATCACAGGCGCGTTGATCTCTACTGTACGCCATTTCGTTTTGATACTTTCCTGCCATCCATTCGGATAATCTTCTTCGATCAGATCATGCAGCTGGCCAATTGAATAGTACTTCTGTTCTGCTGTTGCGGCAGTGTATGGTATCAGAAGCAACAGCAAACACAGGATTGAAAGAATCTTTTTCATTCTGCTTTTCCTCCGATTGTTATCCGGGATAATGCACCATTTACTTCCATGTCAGTATTTTCGGAGCATCGCTTCTTTTTCGGGATGTATCCATCGGATCCAGGAGCTTTCCGGTCTGGGCATTGAGGTAAATCAGATGCGCGCCGCTGCGGCTGTAAGGATTCGCTTCGTCCTCAAATTCATCTTTCCAGAAATCATCCTTCGCATCTGGAAACCAGTCACAGTCCACCACCCAAGTCGGAACCAGAATCCAATGCTTTGTATTGTGGTCAGGCTCCGCATAGGCAACATAGCCGAGCTGAATCCTGCGGATGTGGCGGATCAGTCCGTCCCGGATCATCTTTTCGACTTGCGCTTTCCCTTTTTCAAAAGGAACGAGCGGTATATCCTCATGCAGTATGCCCTCTTCCTGCCATAGCTTGACAGACATGGAATAGGAAACCGGAGAGCTCATTTCCAGATTGATCCAATTGTCGTAAACACCTTCCCAACGATGGTTTGTGCGCATCCGCCCATGCTGATAGGTCAGATGCGCGTTTCCCAGAGCTGGAATGCCACGGATGACTTGCTTGAAATCAAAGCCGTATCCGCGATGATTTACCAGGGGTTGGTTGTCTTTATCCTTGTACAAGCCCATTGTATAAGCGTCCCGCAACTGCAATTCCATGGCTCCGCCGCCATATATCGTCAGGATTTCATTCAATTTGGCTGTCAGCAGCGTATAGGCTTCGCCCATCGTCATGTCGTTATTTTCTGCATGGAGGTTCCAGTCAATTTCCTCCGGTAGGAATACGTCTCCCCAGAAGTGGCATCTCCCAGCGTATTGATCTGGGATCTCAAATTCCCAATACTGATCCATCGCCAGTGTAATATCTCTCCCGTCAGATCGGGCCCAGGCATCCACATGTTTGCGGGTTGACCGGGGATAAGTACCATAAGCATCGCAAAGCGCCGGATCAAGCGCCGGATAGTGCCCCACCCGGATAACAGGAGCCGATTCCACATGGGGGATGATGAACGGCGCGTCAATTGTGACCGTTTCATTCCGAACGGTTTGATAGCTCTCCTGCCAGCGCTGTCCGTTGTATTGTTCGTATATCTCCGAAATCGTGAATCTTTCTTCTGCTTCCGCTGTGATGCTGAGCAGCAGGACGATCATCAGCAGTAAAGATACAAAACTGCGTTTCATTCCGTGTTCCTCCATACTATCTGATGATCATCGGCGCAACAGCCAAAGAATAATCAGTGCTTTGATTGTCATGGACTGCTCCGGTCTGGGCGTTGATGATGATCGGCTGGAAATTCTGTGGGTTACCAAGAAAGATATCCGCGCCTTCGTCCTTGGACGCCAGCGGTTCTGATTCCGCGTCATTGCAGTATTCGCACCAGGCAACATAAGCCGGAGCCAGCGTATAAGGGGCGTCTCCGTTTTCATTGGCGCAGTACTGCACATAGCCCAGGCCGACATGATATACATAACGGATATTGCCGCTCATAATCAATGCTTCCAGCTGGGGCTTCACTTGATCGAAAGAGAGCAACGGCACATCATCATACAGAACGGCGGTTTCTTTCCAGCAATAACTGTTGATGGAAAACGAATCCTGATCATAAATTGCCGCGTACACAATCCCCCTTTGCTGAAGCGCATAGAGGTTATGCGGCATGGATCCGTAATGCACAAATGCCGCAGCAATCGGAGCCAGGAACGGAATAAAAAGCAGCTTTTGTGTACAGTACAGATAATAACAGCCCTTTTCCCGAAGATACTGACCGCTGCTCTTGTTCTGCAATCTGTCATGCAAAGCCACATCCATCAGCTTCAGTTCTATACCTGGAAACGCTTCTTCAAGACGCGACTGCGCAATGGAAAAAGCATCCCGCAGCGATAGATCATTGTTGTCGGCATATGCGCCGCCCAGGTTATATTTCAGCAATGAGTGCCAACGTTCCGTGACCTTGCCGGGTATTTCGCCAGCCTTTTCATCCCAGCCGCCGGGATCAGCATACGATAGAACTGTCTGATAATCATTGGATCTGAATTCATAATCAAGCTTTGTTCCTTTAGGCGCGGCATAGCGCTGGAGCAGTGCGCTGTATAACGGCTCTTCAACCGGCGGCATAGCCTGGACCGTCAGGACCGGGAAGTTGCTGACGTCCGGTATGTCAACAGTGCAGTCCACTTCAACAGTTCTGCCGTTTGCCTGATAGGTTTCCTTCCACTCCGGCTGTCCCATCCGATTCAGTTCTTCGATAGAATACATGTGACCTTCAGCCTGAACAGATTGAAGAAGCCATGTCGCCATAAATACTGTGACAATCATCAAAACACGTTTCATTTCAAATCCCCGATAAAGACGGGAGGGCACGGATCACTTCGTGCCCTCCTGAGATAACGCTTGGTTTATTACGATCACTTCACACGCACAGCCTGGCTCATATCTGCCACACCATCCTCAATCGGGGCCAGATACAGCTCAGCAGGAATGTTTTCCAGATAAGGATAGAGGAATTCAGCCCACTCGTTGCCGTAACCGTTCTGCCCGGCGTGTCCGGGGAATACCAGATTACCCTGTCCATCCACCAGCTCCAGACTGCAGACCCAATCCTGGAATACGTCCATCCCGCCGTAAGGCCACATGACTTCGCCTGCCTCATTCTTCGGACCTTCGCCGTTCGCCTTGATGAATGCCGCCAGGGAATCTGGGTTCACCTTCAGATCCAGGGTGATGTAGGTCATGAGGGGTGAGAATGCAGCTTCCTTCACCTTCGCGGTGACATCAGGCAGCACTTTTTCTTCTTCAGGATGGAGTGTAGTCACCTGAGACAGAATGTCCTTTGCGTCATAGGTAAAAGTAACGATACCCTTTTCCGGAAGCTTTAGAGAGCCGTCCACATCATATTTTTCCGGATGGTTCTTTCTGCTGTAGTCTGCCAGATCCTGCTGTTCGCCGATGGGCAGGCTGATCTGGATCGGGCCGTTCAGAGAAAAGCCTTCATTGTCCAGACGCCAGTATTCGGTGTGAATGATTTCACCTGGAACAGTGCTTCCGGATACCACGGATCCGGAATTGTCGGGCATCTCCATTTCTTTTCCGTTGAACCAGATGGCATCAATCCACCAGCCGACATGATGCGCTTCCAGATCCGTTTCAGCATCGCCTTTCAAACCTTCAACAATCGTATCGGCAGTCATTCCTTCAGGGATCTGATCGCCAAACATTTCTGAGGCGGTCACTCCGTAAGGAGTATCTACATCCAGCATCCGGTAACTATACTGGAGCAGAAGAGTCTTGCCATCATATCCTGCTTCTCTGACTGTGATTTCCACATTATTGACCGTTTCCTGATACAGATTGCTCTGCATCAGAGAATCTGTAGCCGGAGGTGGTGTGGTTCCCAGCATAAAGGAGAGACTGTCGAACACATGCCATTGGGTTGCCGCGAGGGCCACAGCACAGACCATAATCGCCAGTGCCGCCGCCAGAATCATGGTGCGGGTAGAATACCGGCGCGCAGTGCGGATCGCTTTCTTGGTAGATTCTTTCATGTGAGCCTCCTGTGAAACAATATTCTCCAGAGTTCTTTCAGTTCGGAGATGAAAGTGCTCCGGGACGTCAGGGGTCACAGATGTCAGTTTCTCTTTGAATTCCTTACTATTCATACGTTTTCCTCCCATTCAATGAGGAGCGTCCTGCTGAGCAGTTTCCGTGCGTTCCGCATTCTGGTTTTGATGGTACCCGTGGGGATTCCCAGGGCTTCTGCCATCTCCTGAATGGAATATCCATCCACATAGTGAAGCGTCATGACGATCCGCAGTTCCGGTTTCAGCTTCTTCATAGCCTCTGTCACCGCGTTTTCAGTCTCCGGCATCTCTACCTGAACAGTATCTTCCTCCAGCGGAAAAAAGCTCCATCTTTTGCGCTTACGCAGTATATCCTTGCACCGGTTGGAGAGAATCCGGGTCATCCACGGCTTAAATTGGTGAATATCCCTCAGTGTTTTTCTCTTCTCCCAGGCTTTGATCAATGCATCCTGCACCGCGTCCTCCGCTTCCTGATCATCATTCAGGTACGATCGGGCGATGCGGTATAGCAACCTCTCAATCCGCCGGGCTTCCGCTTGAAACATTTCAGCATCCACGACATCGTTCCCCTTTGTATTCTCCGGGTCGGCGCGTCCGCTCTCCGGAGATAATCGCCAGCACAGCGCTTTTTGCTGGTTCTATCTATCAGACGAACGGGATCCTCTTGAGGTTATAAATCCGAAAAAAACTTTTCTTTCCAAGTATAACACAGGGAAATCGCCTTCGCGAGCTGATGAGCCTGACCAAATCAGGGATTTTTTCCTCGAAGCAGATCAGGATCAAACGTCCGCCGCCAGAAAAAGAAACTGAAAGTTCTCCGGTAACCGTATCACGGTGGAATTGGATTGAAATGCGACGATACAAATCACCCTGTTTCCTGATCACACATAATTGATACTTCTTCATCGTCATCGGCCTCCACACCTATTAGACGCGTAAGATGTGGCTTTTGTTTGCTTATATTGCAAAAAGAAAGGGCGGCCCAAGCAGGCCACCCAAAGGTATCTTCTTTGTTTCTCAACGGTCATCCATTGCCCAGGTTGGCATGTTCCACTGTCAAATCGAGCACAGTTTCCTCTCCGCTTTTTTCATTCACAGGATAACGAAATTGTACACGATAACCGTCGGAAAGATAGGTGGGATCGGTGGTGAACATAAAGTCCCAAACGTGCTGAGGTTCGCCGGTTTCCCCACTACTGTTTTCCTGGTGCATGACGCCGGTTTGGTAATCACCCAGCGTTTCCAGGGCATCCGCTCCGTACCTTGACGCGATAGCTTTTTTAGCAGTCGCCAGAGCTTTGTCATATTCCTCCCGAGATGGCACCGTATGGAAGCCGCCAAAGAGTTCCGCCTGCTTCTCCAGGGGCAGGAAATATATGGAAGCAGCGCCGTGTTCTGTCTGATATGCCGATTCCTTTTCCACTTGGGTCAGTATTCTTCGCTCACTGTTCACGGAATCAGGCTCCTTTTCGAAGGAAGGAACTCCGCTGAGCAGAGAGAAGGGGACGTACATCATCATGGGGTTGCTGTCCGGGGTATACGTGTATTCCCGCACATCCAGCACTTCACCGGTCATACAATCGATTTCCAAGCACCACACGTGGTCGTACCTGCCGCCCTTTTGCTTGCCGTCCAGAAAAACGCGCTGGCAAATCTTATAGATAGGCCGGTCATTACCAATGCAGCAAATGATGTTTTCGCCAATCCAACCGGATGCGCCGGTTTCTTTTCGAGCAATCTCTAACGCCTCCTCAGCGCTGATTGCACCTTCCGGCGGCAGGCAGTAGCCTGCGTGCTGATACAGCCATCCATTTTGGCTCTTTATTTCCATATCACTGATCAGGTTGCCAAACTCCGCCCACGTTTCTAAGGACCACTGGGTGCAGGTGCCTTCCCGCTCCTCTAAATCGTCCATCACGGTACCCAAGTCCTTCGTGTTGATGTGCTCCAGGAAACTCGCCCTCCAGGGCACAGCATTCTGCCCGAAACGGTCAAAGGTCACATCGTAAGACAAGCTGCCGCCGTTGCGCCGGGAAAACCAAACCGTCCACTGTGCGTTTTCCCGGGGATAACTGTCCGTTTCCGGCTGCCATGCAAGTTCAAAGGTTTCATAGACTTCCCAGTCTTCGTTGCTTTCTGCCGGCAGCTCCGCGCCGTAAGCATCCTTCAGGGTTTTGACAGCCAATGCTCGGGCTTCTGAAAGGCTGATTTCCTCGCCTTCCGGGAGGAGCCAGATATTTATGCCCCATGCACCGATGGCTTTCATCATTTCTCCATACCAGTGTTTTTGCTCAAGCGTCCATATCCCTTGATTTCTACCAAACGCGGTACGGCAGATTTCATCAATGGTATCCCTTTCCCAATATCCGTGTCCGGCTTTGAACGCCTGCATGAGCGTGGAGCCTTCGTCCAGCGTGATGCCGTTTTCATTCAAAGTTTGGAGCAGGTTTTGTAGATCCTCATAGGTATAGTTTTCTTGCTCATTGCTTTGTGCCGTGGGCACTGCCACCTGCTCCACGATTTCCTTCGGAGAGAGTAGCACCACTGCCAACGCTGTTACTGTAAATAACATCAGGGCAGCTACCAAAATGGCTACTACCGAAATCTTCTTTTTCACTTTATATCCTCCTGTTGCGTTTTCAAAGAACTGATCACGCTGGTAGGAGGTTGTCCGCAGCCCAGAAAGCTCTGCGTTCAGCGAATGCTGAATTCTTTCTTCTATTCTTTTATCCTTCATATGCCACACCTCCCGTCAGCGATACTTTCAGGAGCTCTTCCGCTTTTTTTAGCCTGCGGTGTACGGTCGATTGGGATGTACCCAAAGCCTCAGCCGTTTCCAGCATCGTCAGCCCCTGAAAGTAGTAGAGAAGAATGACTTGCTTATATCTGTCCGGCAGTTCCATGACCATCAGGGTAAGGGTGTGATCCTTTGGTTCCACGCTCACCAGATGTGGCGGCAATTCATCCAGGGCCTGCTTCCGATCAATATGACGGAACCAGGCAGATCGTCTGTAATCCTTGCAGGTGTTAATTGCTATTCGCAAAAGCCACGCCTTTTCGTTGGCGATGCCTTGGCGCTCAAAATCACTCATGTGTTTCCAGGCTTTGATCCAAGTATCCTGTGTAGCATCTTCTGCCTGGCTTTGATCTGACAGATAGATAAAGCAAGTATGCAGGATCGAATCAGAATATTCTTCGATCCATCTGCTGAGCTTCTGCTCACGAATCATGCTGGGTACCTCAGCACGTTCCATCGCCGATCACCTCCTTCACCTATACTGACGAGGAGATACATGGATTTCTCCCACCTTTTTTATAATTATTTTCGAGGTGGCCTATTTATTGCCACCGCCACCCATTGTTATACACGTTTTTCAGGCTCTTAAGCCACCCCGATTTCTGTTTTTATAGAAAGAGTGCCTGTCCGGCAAAACGTTCACATCGAGCAGTACATGCGGATCGCGGCATAAGGGCCGGGAAACACGAACTCCCACGGGGTGAAACCTCGTGGGAGTTTCTCGTTAATGGTGTGCGTGTCAGTCCATTTCTGTCACATGAAATGTTACTGTTTCATATCTGGTTTTATCCCAAGCGCTATAGGCGCGGATCGTGTACTGATCGGACAGTGCATCAAGACCAATCGCGCCATTCTGCCGATAAACCGTACCGACTTCGTCCGGCAAATCATGCAGGCCATCTTTACGTCCGATACTGCCACCCGATGTCAGGCCGTCTGACACACACTGCGCATAGGGATCAGTCTCTGTGCTACTGGGGTCTATGAATTCAAACCACAGCCCATCTTCCTGTTCCTGATAGACTTCCAGATCTGTAATCTCATAATCCAGAATGCAGCGAATCTCCAGCGGGGTTACGGTCATGACTACATTCAGAACGCGAACGCCCACACTTGGGAAATCCATCGGGGTATCGCAGATATAGATTTTTGTGGGTACGGAATGGAAAGATTTCGTGATCGTTGCAGTTTCCTTGTGATCAAAGTCAATATCCACCTGCTCAGATGCCAGTTGTTCTTCTGTAATGGTCATCGGAAAATAGCTAAGCACTAGCGGCACATTCGCTTCTTGTGTTTCATCCCGAGTCTGGCATTCAAGATACCATGTATAGGTTCCATCCTCGTTTCGCATAAAATCGCTGGAACAATCATCCCATTCCACTTCGGCATTCAAACCGATTTCAGCCAAATGCCCATCATGCATTCTGAGTGCGTACGCACCGATGCTCTCCCAATCCGTCTCTTCGTCTTCAGGGTTCAATGTTCTCCAGAATAAATCAGAGATTGGATCTTCCACAGACGAAGCCGGGCCAATCAGGAGTGTATTGACTTTGGGGACAATTTGAGCTGTCAGGCGGAGTATTTTTCCGTCAAAATAGGACTCCTGAAGCGTGCATCGGACGCTTTCGGTTTCGATGACTTCATTTTCCTTTGTGATGCTCTCTTCATACTTGGGTGGAACATAGGCATTTACATGGTTTCCCGCAAAGTTGATAATTCCCCAACCGTTCAATGCCGCAGCAAGTGCAGCGGTCATCGAAACAGCGATTAGTGCAATTACAAGAATTCCGGTAGCCGATATTTTCTTAACCACAGGTTCTTCTCCTTTCGCTTTTCGCGCAATCTGGTATTGCAGCGAAGGCGCGTTATCGATCCCGCGAGTGCAATCGTCAATCGCAGCGCGGATGCTCTGCATGATTTCCTGATCACTTTTCATCGTCTTCGCCTCCTTCCAGTTCAGCTTTTAGTTTTTGCTTTGCCTTGTGGATTCTGCTGGAAACAGCAGCCTCCGTCAGGTTTAGCATTTTCGCAATTTCCTTGATGGGGTAGCCCTCATAGAAATACAGCAGAACGACTTCCATGTATTTGGGCTTCAGCTTCATGATCGCCATGGTCAGCGCAATATGATCATCGCTTGGCGGCGCGGAAGACATGATAGGTAACTGGTCGACCGACACACGGAAATCTATGTACCGATACCAAGCACTGCGCCTGTAATCACGGCAGCAATTTATAGCGATTCGGATCAGCCAGGTCTTCTCGCTGCTCTCTCCTCGAAAGGTATCCATGTTTTTGAATGCCTTCAGGAAGGTCTCCTGCACCACATCCTCAGCGGCAGTACGATTCCTCAGATATATGCAGCAGATTCGGAGCAAATCCTTTTCGTATTGCTGCACCATTCGATCAAGTCGGTCTGCCGGGGTTTGATTCGGCGCCTGAATCATTCCCACCGTTGATCACCTCCTCAACCATTTAGACGATGGGCAGGGCTAAAACTTAAATTCTCAGTAAAATTTTCTCAGGGATGGCATCTTCAACGCCACCCCTATTGTTATACACGTTTTCCGGTCTCTAAGCCACATTGATTTCAAGTTACATGCTACATAAGAATTGTAGCATAAGGATAAACAGCGACTCCCACGGGGAGACTAAAACCTCGTGGGAGTTTCCGCTATGCTTCTTTTCATTATTCAAGGAACATTTGCCCGGTGATGGTAAGCAAAGTATTCTTTATGGACTAGCATACGCATCCCAGACAACGGCAAAAACCCTTCGTGTCAGTTTTCCAACCCGATTGTCCAGCCGGTTGTGACAACCATTACTGCAGAATGTAAATACAAACTGTGTTTCCGGATCGTAATACAGATTAACCAGAATCCCGTTGCTCAGGCCTTGGTGTCCATAGAGGGTCTTTCCATGGACCAGCGTCCTTTCGTGATGCACGCACAGGCCGTAGGGCGTGTTCGCCGTGATCCCGCCCTTTCCGCGCTGTTCGTCCATCATCATTTCAACCGTTTCCATCTGCAGCAGCGTTACTCCGCTATAGAATCCACCGTTGCAGAGAAGTATTCCGATCCGGCACAGGTCTTTTGCCCGCATCCAGAGAGAACCAATTGTAATCCGGTAATGATTGTCCGGATCGACCCCTGTATCCCAGACTTTGCCCAGCGAATCCTCTCGGGACTTATCGATTTTTCCGTCAGTGTTATACAGGGTCGCTACGTTTTCAGAATCAGGAAGCAGTCCGGCAGAGTATGAAGCGCTGATATTCAACGGATAGAATACATTCTCTTGCAGGTTGTCATCAATATTGTTGTCCGTGACGCTTTCGATGATGGAACCAATGATACCCGCGCCGTAGTTTGAATATCGATATTTTGTTCCCGGAACCTCATTGTACCAGTTGCTTCGTTTCGTCCGGTCAAAGGCGATCAATGACGAAAGCGTTCTCGTTTCATCGAAATACCCACCGTAGGGGTTCAGGGAGGATGTATGGGTCATCAGCATACGAAGCGTGATCGGGGTCTTTCGGTGATATGGGTTCCGAATATCATAACCCAGATAAGCTGAGATATCGCGATCCAGGTCTAACGCACCCTGTTCCACCAGCTGCATGGTACGGATGGCCGTAACCAGTTTCGTCACCGATGCCAGTCTGAAGTAGGTGCTGTCCGTTATGGGCTTTTTTGATTTCTTATCTGCATAACCGTAATAATACTCGTATACAATTTCCCCATCCTTCGCGACAACAACTGCAGCGCCGGAAGTCTTAAAGTTCCTCATAATCGTATGCAGCTGGGTATCGACATCCTTCGTCCCAGCACCGAAAGCAAATTCCGCATGTAAGGAAGACGCTCCGCAGATAATGGCTGTCACAGCGGAAGCAAGCCTATGCCTGAATGAATATACATGATATTGAGCATTGCGAACAGAATATGCAGCTGACATCAGCGCTTCAATGCAATCCGGTGGTACGGATGGAAATGCCGATCGCAAACATATCGTCATATCC
>Ga0129307_1002280_pt1 | contig 15829 bp, 17 predicted proteins | sample P1105metagenome_FD_94437 | JGI IMG/M metagenome (GOLD analysis project Ga0129307, IMG submission 94437) | Capybara group fecal microbial communities from Wisconsin, USA - P1105 metagenome | ecosystem: Host-associated > Mammals > Digestive system > Large intestine > Fecal | place: USA: Wisconsin... | reverse complement strand
TCTGGACGCTGTCTACGCAGCCTGACGGCTGCGGCAACCTCGCTCACGGATAGATCCTGCGGCTCCATCCGTGACCAAGGTTTTTACCACGGGGTGTCCAACTTGTTATTGCAATTTGCGACATGAATATGAAGCACTTGGAGGCGGCTCTGGAAGACGTCTCTATTGCTGGCTGACTTCATTCAGCCAGAGCCTGCAAACGAATTTGCGCATAACTCTTGACAGTACCGATCAGCCCGAAGCCGAACCTGGAGAGATTACCAGCGTTCATAAAGAATGAAAAACGCTGGCCCAGTAGAATGGGCCAGCGTTTTTATGCGCGCTTAGGGTTGCCGGTTACACTCAAATTCCAAATTCACGCATCCACAGCTTTGGCTGATAATAGTCTGCCAGAATTTGCACCAACTGGTGGGCATAGGGATTGCTGTTGGCCTTTTTGACAATGGCATAGTACTTTCGCGGACGGTAAAGGGGCGTCAATTCCCGGGTCAAGACCTCGGGATAGCGGTCTATGTTGACAAAGTTGGGTACAAAACCGACACCTCTGTCCACATTGACAAGCATCAGCTTAGTTTCGTAGGAATTCACATAATCAATGGAGGAGAGATGGAACCACTGCTGAAATACGCTTCTCACCTTATTAATGCTGCCTACGTTCATGGTGATGATATTTTGCGTCCCAAGAAGGTCCATCCGCACTGGGTTATATTCTGCCAGCGGATTGTTTCGGTGGAGGACCAGGCACCACGGATGGTCATGGATCAGGACCATCTCGAGCTCTTCTTTGGGCACGGTATGCAGAAACTGGTCGCTGGTTAAGATCACATCCAGTCGGTCGTGTTCAAATTCCTCCAGTAACTCCCGGTATTTGAACTGCACACAGTTGATCTTCTGTACGGGGTAATGCTGTGTGAATGTTTTCATGACCGGCAGGAGTAACGCATGCTCGTATACTCCCACACCGATTTGAACCGAATCCCGAAATCCTTTGTCCACATTCTGCGTACGGACAACGGCGGCATCATAGTCTCCCAGAATCGGAAGAATCTGACTATAAAACTCCTGCCCCGCGCTGGTAAGACCCACTTGGTGATGGTTTCGGGTAAACAGTTGAGCGGATAACTCACTTTCAATACTTGCGATCTTCCGGCTCATGGCCGTCTGTGTAATGTGGGCTTTTTCCGCCGCGCGGGTATAGTTCAGTTCTTGAGCCAGAAGCACAAAGCACTTTAAATTATCGATCGTCACACAGCATCCCTCCGTTTCAATAATATCATAATAAACTGTATTTCCTACAATTGCAATTCTATTTTTAAAAGCCTTGAAACAAAAGGATTTTCTGCGTTTGCTATTTTTGATATTACAAAGAAGCATAACAATATGCGCAAAACTCAGTTCCTTTCTGAGATTTTCATGTTATTATGACATTAAAGACAGCAATTCAAAAATGCATAGTTGAGATTGATGAATGCAATGGCGCAGATAGGAGACCTTTCTGCGCCAAAATTTATAGGAGGAGTACCCTATGGAATACAATATTCGTAAACTCAGTGGCAAGCAATATCTGTCCCGTCTGGCGGCGAATCCCACGGTCATCATTCCCACTGGCGCCTGTGAAGTCTATGGCCCGCAGCTGCCCATGGGCACGGATCTCCTGTGTGCCCAAAAGATCGCGGAGCTGATCGCCCAGCGCACCGGTGCGTTGATCGCACCCACCATTGAGGCGGGAGAATCCAGTGCCTTGGCGGCCTTCCCCTGCACCTTTGTGATGCCCCGCAAGATTCTGGAGGACTATCTGGATTTCCTGGTCAGTACCCTCATTGAGGATGGCGCCAAGAATCTGATTTTCATCACCGGGCATGCGGGAAATGTGGATACGGTCAGCTACATCATCAAGAAATATTTGAATAAGGGCATCAAGGCCTGCCAGATCGATTGGTGGCGCTTCACCAACGCCAACAGCGGTGAGATCTTTGATTACAAAGGCGCCATGGCCCACGGCCATGCCAGTGAGTGCGGAACCAGCGTAATGATGTATCTGTACCCGGAGCTGGTGGATCACGATGAGATCACCTGCACCCAGGCCAAGCCCAACAACTTCCCCGATGTATTGCAGTACGAGCCTTTTACCGCCAAGACGGATAACGGCAGTATCGGAGATTCCACCGTGGCTACCCGGGAAAAGGGCGAGGCGATTGTGACCAAATGCGTTGATCGCATCATGAGCTATCTTGAGACCGCCTTTTAACCGCTGAGCCAATTTCCCACATTCCCACATTGAAAAAGGAGCGCATATGAAAAAGAAAATCGATTTTGCTGCCCCGGTAAGACATTTTGTGGGCATTCTTTTCTTCTTTGTAATTGCTGTCACCTGCATTCAGGTTATCAGCCGGTATGTATTCAACCGCTCTCTGACATGGAGTGAAGAATCTGTCCGCTTCATGGTGGTATGGATGTGCATGGTAGGCTCCGCCGTCTCCAACTTTGACGACAGCCATATGACCATTAATATCATTGTGGAAAAGTTCCCCGTCACGCTTCAGTTCGTGGTATATACCATTCGTCAGCTGCTGATCATTGTATTTTGCGTGGCCTGCTCCTACGCCAGCCTGCCTCTGCTGAAGGCCGCGGGTACTCAGCAGCTGGGTGCCCTGCCCATCCCCGGATACGCCTGGCGGCTGGCTGGAACCGTTGGCTTGGCTGTGATGGCGGTAATGACCATCCTCCGCTGGATTTATGACTTTGGCCGTTTCCGCCAGGGCCAATTCTGCCTGAAGGATGCGGATACCGAAGTGGCTGAAGAGAACGAGGGCAAGGCCGTCATGGACGAGCCTGACGTATGAGTGAAGGAGGAGAGCAATGATCGTAGGTGTCTTCTTTCTGATTCTGATTGTAATGATGCTGTTGGGTGTGCCCGTGGCTTATTCCCTGGGTATTGCCTCGGCGGGATATATGCTTGCTACCGGAACCTCCCTGGCAATGATCGCCCAGCGTATGGTGAACGGTGCCAACAGTTTCACCATGCTGGCAATTCCGTTTTTCTTCATGGCGGGCGAGCTGATGAACATCAGCGGCGTTACCGACAAGATCATTACCATGGCCAAGGCCTTGGTGGGCCATCTGAAAGGCGGTCTGGCTCAGGTCAACATTGTGGCCAGCGTCTTTTTCGCCGGCGTATCCGGCTCTGCCACTGCTGACACCGCGGCTTTGGGTTCTTCTCTGATCCCTGCCATGGTAAAAGAGGGCTATGACCTGGACTTTTCCGCCGCTATTACCGTGGCTTCCAGCTGCGTGGGTCCTATTATTCCGCCCAGTATCACCTTGGTGCTGTATGGTATCCTTACCGGTACTGATGTGGGCCGGCTTCTCATTGCTGGTGTGATTCCCGGCCTGATAGTGGCCGGAACCCAAATGGTTTACACGCACTTTTACGCAGTGAAGATGGACTATCCCAGCTACCCCAAGGCAAGTCCCAAGGAGATGTGCCACGCTGTCAAGACAGGCTTTGTTGCCTTGATGATGCCTATCATTATTATCGGTGGAACCATGTCAGGCGTGTTTACCCCCACCGAGAGTGCCGCCATCGCTGTGCTGTACGGCATTATTGTCGGATTTTTCGTGTACAGGAACATCAAGCCCAAGAATTTCTACGAAAGCCTGAAGCGGGTAGGAGTGGACAGCATGAATAATATGCTCATTCTGGCTGCCGCCAGCTGCTTCTCCTGGGTGCTGACCATGTCCAAAGCACCGGACATGCTGGTCAACCTGATGCTGAGCATTACAGACAACACAGTCATTATGACCATCCTGATCCTGCTACTGCTGATGTTTATCGGTTTCTTTATGCAGGCCTCCCAGGCACTGGTGGTTCTGGCTCCGATCCTTTTGCCTGTTGCCCAGGCCATTGGCATTGACCCCGTACATTTCGGCCTCATCATGGTAGTCACCCTCACTTTCGGCGGCTGCACCCCGCCGGTCGGCAGCATGCTGTTTGTAGTGAACAGCATTACGAAAATGGGCTTTGCCCGCCTGACTAAGGCGATGCTGCCGCTGTATATTCCCCTGGTTCTCTCTATTTTGCTGATTACTTTCCTGCCGCAGCTGAGCCTGTTCCTGCCGAACCTGGTGTTTGGCTGATTCAATGCCTGGTATGGTCTTTGAGACCGTATACATAGGAAATCACATAGAAGGAGTGTAGTAAAATGAAAATGAAGCGAATCCTTGCATCTGTCCTGGCCCTTGTTATGCTGATGGCTCTGGTGGGCTGCGGCAGCAACAGCAGCTCCAACGCCGCCAATAGCGGATCCAGTGCCGCTACCAGTGCTTCCACTGAAAAAGGCAGCATCGTCATCAAATACTCTACCTGGGCCAATGAAGGCGAAGCCGCCTACGAGGGCATGAAGAAGTTCCAGGAGTTGGTGGAGACCGGTTCTGACGGTGTCATCAAGGTGGAGCTGTGTCCCTCCAACCAGGCTGGTTCTACCAACGAGCAGGTGGAGCAGGTAAGCATGAACCAGCTGCAGATGATGAGCAGCGGTGATCCCGGCATCGTCGAGCTGGAGTATCTGTGCCTGCCCTATCTGTTCAGCAGCCTGGATCAGTACAGTGAGTTCATGAATACCGACCTGGGGCAGTCCTACATCCAGCAGAGCATTGACCAGCGCAACTGCAAGGTCGTTGATACCCTTCCCCGCAGCCCCCGCATCATCTCCAGCAATATTGAGATCAACAGCCTGGCCGATATGAAAAACATGAAGATCCGCGTGCCTGAGCGCGACTATTATGTGGCCACCTTTGAGGCTTTCGGCACCAACCCCACTCCCATGGACATGGGCGAAGTGTACTCCGCCATGCAGACCGGTGTTGTGGATGGCCAGGAGAATCCCATTGAAACCATTGTTTCCTACGGCTTCCAGAATGTCAACAAGTATCTGGTCATGTCCAACCATATGATCAAGCCCGCCTTTGTCATCATGAACAACGACTTCTATGAGAGCCTGTCTCCCGAGTATCAGCAGTTGATCACTGATGCCTGCACCGAGGCCCGTGAGTATGCCACCGAATATATGAATACGGCCATGGAGAAGGATCTGCAGACTTGTGTTGATGCCGGTATGATTGTGTGTGAGCCTGATCTGGCAGAGTTCAAAGCCGCAACCCAGAGCGTCCGCGATGAGCTGGGCGTGAAGACCTGGGGTGAGGATGGCTATGCTATCGTTAAGGAGATTGCCGCCAATGGCTAATGGCCTCCAAGGCGATTTCTGACAAAACGAGGCCCTAATAGAGGGCGGTCCGTGCCAACAATTGGAACGGACCGTCCTTTTATACGATTACATCCACGAAAAAGGAGCTATCATCATGGATTTGAAAGAATACATTCACCTCTATGCGAACCACGCCGTCACTCTTCGCCGTCAGCTTCATCAAAATCCTGAGTTAAGCCTGAAAGAGTTTGAGACGACAGCTTTGATTCGCCGGGAGCTGGAGTCTTATGGTATTCCCATTCTGGATTCAGGGCTGGAGACAGGCCTGATCGCTGAAATTCGGGGAAACAAACCCGGACAGGGAAAAACTGCCGCTGTTCGGGCGGATATCGATGCCCTACCTGTTCAGGAAAAGACAGGGGAGACGTTTTCGTCCCAGAACCAGGGTGTCAGTCACGCCTGCGGACACGATCTCCACACGGCTGCGCTCCTGTTGGCTGCCCATTCGCTGAATGAAATGAAAGACGAGTTCAGCGGCACTGTGCGGCTGCTGTTCCAACCCGCTGAAGAAACAGGCCACGGAGCCCGGATGATGCTGGCCCATGGCGCCATGGAAAATCCCTGCCCTGACGTGATCCTCGGCGTTCATACCTGGCCTGATACTCCCGCCGGGATGGTTGGGGTGCGCCCCGGCCCTTCCCACGCCTCCTCCGACAACATTACCATCAAGGTCAAAGGGAAAGGTGGTCATGGCGCCCATCCTTATCGCTGCGTGGATCCCATCATGGTCAGCGCCTATCTTCTGACCCAGCTGCAGACGATCATTTCCCGTGAACTGCCGATGGTAGAGAGCGGTGTGCTCACGTTCGGTATGATCCGGGGCGGAACCGCTCCCAATGTCATTCCCGGGGAAGTGGAACTTCAGGGTACCCTGCGTACTCTGAATGCTGACTGGCGGGAAAAGATCATTCAGTCCATCCATCGAATCTCCCGGTCCTGCTGCGAGGCAATGAAAGCCGAGGCGGAGGTTACGGTGACGGAAGCCATGCCCGTGCTGTTCAACACGCCCGAAGTCATTGACGGCATCCGTACCAGCGCCCGGAAAATTCTGGGAGAGGACTGCGTCTGCGAACTGCCTACCGCCTCTCCCGGCTCTGATGATTTCTCCTGTTATTTGTCCTATGCCCCCGGTGCCCTGTTCCGCATGGGAACGGGTAACGAGGATCCGGCCACCCATGTGGGCCTGCACAACGGCGGAAACCGTTTCGACGAGCGGGGTATTGTGGCCGGCGCATCTGTCATCGCCCAATATCTGCTGGATTTCCTGCAGACGTGATTTGTGAAAAGAGAAACAGCATTATCAGAAAGAACCGGATCCACCGAATCATGAAAGCCTTTGACATCCATTCGGCTTTCCGTAATTAACCGAAGAGGCACAGAAAATCCACACCGGAAAAGGCGTCAGAAAACGTCTTGAATTGTGATTTCGACGCATCCAAGCTGAACGAGAAATGGGTCACAGATATAACCCGGAGTTTGAGTGGTACGACGGTTCTGAGCACCACATACTCTACCTCAGCGCTTTTGGATCTGTATGATTACTGGGCTGTTGCTTATCTTGCATGATCCTCCAACTCCGGGATGGCATGGCTTTTATGTGCCGCCTGTTTTGATGGTTACGGAACAATCAAGCTCATGATATACTATCCGTTACTACGGAGGTATTCTTTTACCTCATCCGATTTCCTTCAAGACGGACACAGAATTTACGCTTACGAACATTCCGGGCGGCAGTTCAACTGCCGCCCGGAATGTTTTTGTGTTCAGATCTGTTTCCTTGAATATATTTGACAGGTTAAACAGCTTACTGCGAAATGCAGCAGGTACGTTAAGAGTTGAAGCGCAGATTCGTTTGCAGACTCTAAATAAATGAGGTTAGCCAGCAATAGAGTCGTATTCCAGAGTCAACTCTAAGTGTTTCTTATTCGTGTACTTTTTGTTGCTCCACTGGGTATCGGCCACATGGCACTGTCGGGAACGAGCCGGCATGAAAGCGGAGTTGCCGTCCGGGAACGTACCCACACATGGGGCCTGTGACGGCTCTCCCAATTCAGTCGATTAATCACAATGTTGGTATGAATCCGGATCCGATGCTCATAGGGAAAATAGCAGTAGGTCAGCGTATCCTCGACACTTTCTTCCACCTTCTTGGCGACCTCTTACAGTTTTATTTCCCTCGATTGGGCTACCATAGCTTTGGCCTTTTCACGGGCGGCCTTCTTGCTATCCTGCGCATGGATTGCTTGAGCATCTTGGCTACTAACTTTTGTATATGACCAGCCAAATGTGCCGACTGAAGGGAAGAGCTGAGGGACAGCGTGTGATCTGACCGAACTTTATCAATCCATTTATGGAAAGCGTTCCCCTTTATAACCATCATATAGTTCTGGGAGAAGGCACATGGCCCGCAGGTCAAAGGTTTGACCTGCGGGCCGTACAGATATAGATTCGATTTCCTGCCGCAGTTCCTGCTTTGAACACAGACTTCACTGTATCTGCGCAGGACTATCGGACTTCTGAGGAAGAACGGTCAATGTGCGCATCAGGCGGCAGACTTCCGAGGGAGTCAGGCCAATATATCTTCTGAAAACACAGTAAAAATAGTGTGGAGAGGAATACCCGAGGTCTGTGGATAGTTTTTCCAGATTGGGAGCCTGCGGGGTCTGCAGAAAACAATCCATGGCGATTAGCAGCTTCTTTGTGTGAAGAAGGTCTAAAAATGTTACATGAAGATTCTGAGAGAGAACACGGGAGAGATATGAAGCATTGACTTTTAGGTGGGCAGACAGGTCGTTCAGACGAATCGTTTGATAATGCTGCTCAATTTGTCGAATCGCACTGGAGCAGATCGCCGGATTTTTCCAGGTGTCTCTGGATTTGTGAAGCACTTCAATTTCCCTACAGGTGAACTGCAGCAATTGTTCGTGGTTACAGAGCAGAGACGGGGTATAGTGCTGGTTCATCCAGACCAGCATCTGGGCGGCCTGCCCCAAATGAAAAATGCGGGATTGATACTGCTTTCTTGTGTAAAGGATAGCTATAAAACGAAACACAGTATCGGCCCCATGGAGTCCCCTGGTCAACAAAAGGTCAAGGCCTTTTCCCAATTGCTCTCTGAGCAGATCCGCATATTCCTGTGAGAATAGCGTATCTCCGCGATAATTTTCCAACGCAAAAAACAGCGAACTTGTATCGTAGGAGATATAGGTGCTCATATCAGACCTCACTATGTGTGGAGACGGATGGATTCATGCCCGAAACGATCTGCCGCGGGCCAAATGCATTCTGAACATGAAGCGTGATCAGGCGGGAAGCCTCCTTTTTGTCCCGCTTGCAGATTGATTCGTAGATAGCTAAATGTTCCTTACAGGCGGTCTCCATTCTGTTAGGGCGGGAGACAGCGTATTCCCGGAAGACAGATGTATAGGACAGGAACTGCTCCATAATATTCAGAAGCCAGATATTTCCACTGGCACGGGCGATTTGTATGTGGAAACGGGTATCGTATTCATGTAAATGATGAAAATCCTTGCGCTTTGTGTAAAAGCTGATCAGCGCGACAGTCTCCTCCATATCCATGATGTCATTTTGCGTTGCGTGATCGATACAGAGCATTAACCTTAACCGTTCTATCTGAAAGATTTTTGCTGACATGTAGCGCCGCAAATGGGTTTCCTGGATGACCTTTATGAACAAATGAACTCTTTCCTACAGCGATATAGTTCTTCACCCATTTGCAGATCATGCTACGATCTGCATGGTACTCTGTCTCCAATGCTCTTACTGAGATATGGTTATTCAGGTGTTTGTAGACAATTTCTGCCTTCTGTTCCGGTGTCCATACCCGCTTTTTTTGTACCTTCTTCACAATTTCCATCTCCAATTTGGCTTTAGCATAAAGAAAAGGTAGACAACATGGTGGCTTTCCATGTTGTCTACCTTTATCTTACAACTTCAAACCAATTTTCGGTCCGGGAGGATTTGTGCTGTATCAAGGGAAAGACGCTTACTTGCTCAGAGCCTCGTCGATAGCCTTGGCAGCGGTCTTGCCGGCGCCCATAGCCAGGATGACGGTGGCGGCGCCGGTAACGGCATCACCGCCGGCGTAGACGTTGGCCTTGGAGGTCAGGCCGTCCTCGTTGACCACGATGCCGCCCTTCTTGTTGATCTCCAGACCCTTGGTGGTGGACTTGATCAGGGGGTTGGGAGAGGTGCCCAGAGCCATGATGACGCAGTCCACGTCCAGATCAAACTCGCTGCCGGGGACCTCAATGGGACGGCGGCGGCCGGAGGCGTCGGGCTCGCCCAACTCCATCTGGATGCAGCGGATCTTGCTGACGTTGTCGTTCTCGTCGGCCAGGATCTCCACCGGATTGTTGAGGGTCTTAAAGATGATGCCCTCCTCCTCGGCGTGCTCCACTTCCTCCTTACGGGCAGGCAGCTCCTCCATGCCGCGGCGATAGACGATGTAGACCTCGGCACCCAGGCGCTTGGCGCAGCGGGCGGCGTCCATGGCCACGTTGCCGCCGCCCACCACGGCCACCTTCTTGGGATGGACGATGGGGGTGTCGGAATCGGGCTTGTAGGCCTTCATCAGGTTGATACGGGTCAGGAACTCGTTGGCGGAGAACACGCCCTTGTAGTTGACGCCGGGGATGTTCATGAACATGGGCAGACCGGCGCCGGAGCCGATGAACACGGCCTCGAAGCCCTGCTCCTCCATCAGTTCGTCGATGGTAATGGTGCGGCCAATGACGGTGTCGGTGGCGATGGTGACGCCCAGGGCCTTCAGGCCGTCCACTTCCTTCTGGACGATGGACTTGGGCAGACGGAACTCGGGGATGCCGTAGACCAGCACGCCGCCGGCCAGGTGCAGGGCCTCGAACACGGTGACGTCATAGCCCTTCTTGGCCAGGTCGCCGGCGCAGGTCAGGCCGGAGGGACCGGAGCCGATGACGGCCACCTTGTGGCCGTTGGAGGCGGGCTTCTCGGGGGCGGCGGTGGCGTTGGCGTTGTGCCAGTCGGCCACGAAGCGCTCCAGACGGCCGATGCCCACAGGCTCGCCCTTCACGCCGCGGACGCAGTACTTCTCGCACTGGTTCTCCTGGGGGCAGACACGGCCGCAGACGGCGGGCAGAGCGCTGGTCCGGGAGATGATCTGATAGGCCTCCTCAAAATTGCCCTCGGCCACTTCCTTGATGAACTCGGGGATATGTACCATGACGGGGCAGCCCTGCATGCAGGGGTGATTCTTGCAGTGCAGGCAGCGCTGGGCCTCGTCCAGAGCCTGCTCCTCGGTATAGCCCAGTGCCACTTCCTGGAAATTCTTGTTCCGGACGTTGGGATCCTGAGAGGGCATGGGATTCTTCTTCAAAGACATATTCGCCATGATTATTCGGCCTCCTTCTTGAACAGGTTGCAGGTCTCCTCATGCTTGTGCATTTCAAAGTCCCGGTACATCTGGTTGCGCTTGACCGCCAGATCCCAGTCCACCTTGTGGCCGTCGAAGTCGGGACCGTCCACACAGGCGAACTTCATCTCGCCGCCCACGGCCAGGCGGCAGCCGCCGCACATACCGGTGCCGTCGATCATGATGGGACTCATGGAGACGGTGGTGGGGATGCCGTAGGGCTCGGTGGTCTTGCAGACGAACTTCATCATGATCATGGGGCCGATAGCGAAGATCTCGTCATACTGGTTGCCCGCGTCAATCAGCTCCTTCAGTGCCTCTGTGACCAGACCCTTCTGGCCGTAGGAGCCGTCGTCGGTGCAGACCTTCAGGATGGAAGAGGCCTCCCGGAACTTGTCCTCTAGGATCACCAGATCCTTGTTCTTGAAGCCGATGACCGCGTGAACCTCGGCGCCGTCGTCATGGAACTTCTTCAAAACGGGATAGGCAATGGCACAGCCAACGCCGCCGCCTACCACGCAGACCTTCTTCTTACCCTCAGTCTCCGTGGCCTTGCCCAGGGGGCCCACAAAGTCCTGCAGGCAGTCGCCCTCGTTCAGATGGCTCAGCTTCTCCGTAGTGGCGCCGACGATCTGCACGATGATGCTGACGGTGCCCTTTTCACGGTCGTAGTCGTGGATCGTCAGAGGAATGCGCTCGCCGTTCTCATCCACGCGGAGGATGATGAACTGACCGGGCTGGGCCTTCTTGGCGACAAGGGGCGCCTCGATCTCGTACAAAATCACGGTGGGTTTCAATGCGTCTTTTCTCACGATACGAAACATACTTTTCCTTCTTTCCCGTCTGTCTTGATTTTTGTATTGCGGATAACGGATATTCGCGGATATGTGATAAAGCAACACATTACGTCTATTTTATCGCACATTGCACGGCACGTCAAACAGAATCGTGAATAACCTGCTGAAATTTTCCAGCCTGTTTCTCCAAAATTTCATACACTTTTCCAGGTATTCGATTGCCTATGTCAGCAGGGTGATCTCCCGGCCATCGGATTCGATGAGCTTCTCGTCCCGCATCTTCTTCAGCTCCCGCATCATGGCGCTGCGGTCCGTGGCGATGTAGTCCGCCAGCATGCTGAGGGAGAAGGGGAGGCGGAAGGTGTCCTTCCCGGCCTTGCTCCGCTGCTGGGAGAAATAGCACAGCAGTTTCTCCCGGATGGAACGGCGGGAGAGCACGTCGATCCGCTCGCTGAGGGCCTGGGCCTTGTCCGCCATCATCTTCAGCATATTCTGCACCAGCAGGCTGTGGTGGGAGCAGGCCCGCTCGCACCGCTTCAGGATATGGGCGTAGTCGATGAACAGCACCTCGCAGGGGGTGCGGCAGACCACCTCCAGCATGTCGTCCTGATTGCCGGCAAAAGCCAGGGTCCGTCCGAACACACCGCCGGTGGACAGGTTTTCCAGCACCGTCTCCACGCCGTCCTCGTCGATGCGAATCAGAGCCGCCTCACCCCGCTCTATGATCCCCACGGCATCGAAGCCGCTGAAATCACAGATCACCTCGTCCGCGCGGTAGGACTTGGAGATCGCGTGAAAGCAGTCGTACATGGCCAGATAGCTCTCATAGCTGATGCCGTCGAACAGGCGGCTGGCCTTCAATTCCTCCGGTGACAGCATAGGCTGCACTCCTTTCTGTTGCATATATCACTTTGCCATCATAGCAGGCCTGAGAGGAAAAGTAAAGCCCCCGGTACTGGTGTTGGAAAGATTTTCACGAATTTCATAGAATGTTCACCCATTCGCCGGTCAATCTGCTATAATAAATCCAGAAAGGAGTGAGGCAGCGCTGTGAATATTGCCTATTTCCTCATCCCCAAAAACGACGTGGCCTATTTATACGATGACTGCACCTTCCGACAGGGGCTGGAGAAGATGCGGCACCACGGCTACACCGCCATTCCCGTCATCAGCCGGGAGGGGCGCTACATGGGCACCGTCAGCGAGGGCGACTTCCTGTGGCGGATTCTGGAGGGCGGCGGCTCCGAAGAGGATGCGGGCTTTTCCATGCGGGACATGGAGCGGCTGAAGGTCCGGGATATCCTGAAGTCCGACCACCCGGCGGTGCGGATCACCGTCACCATGGAGGACCTGATCAGCAGTGCCATGAAGCAGAACTTCGTCCCGGTAGTGGACGACCTGGAGAACTTTATCGGCATTGTCACCCGGCGGGAAATCATCCACCGCCTCTCCGAGCAAAAGGTGCCGCTGCCCATCCCCGAGCGGCTGAAAAAGATTGTATGAGTTTGACGGCAGCAGCGCCGGACGGCCAAATCCATGGCCGTCCGGCGCTGTGAATTTCTGCGTTATTCCCGCCCCAGAAGGGCCTTCAGCTTTTCAATGTCCGGCTGGTCCTTGGGCCGGTTCAGACACAGCTTCAGCCGCAGCAAATCCTCCGGCGACACGGTGGGGACACCCTCCACCAGCCGTACCGTGCCCCGGCCCCAGTCCTCAAACAGATCGATGTCCGGCGGCAGATGGAGCTTTCGGGTGCCGTCGGGCTTTCGGACAGCGGCGCAGCCCGCCGTCTCCACCTCGTCCGCCAGAGAGGACGCACAGCCCAGGTCAATGTCCTGGGTGGTCTCCCGCAGGCCATAGAGCACCAGCGCGCCTCCGGCGGTGAGCCAGTACCGTCCCTTGTCCAGCAGGGGGTTGTCCAACTGCCGGAGAATGTCCGCTTTTGTCAGCATGGCGTCTCACTTTCCCAGAATGTCCCGGCGGATGTAGGCAAACGCCGCGTCCTCCCCCTCGTCCTTCAGCTTGACCAGCATGGAGTCCAGCAGCTGGGCGGTGTTTTCATTGAGAATGGTGTGGGTTTTGGAGCGCTGAAAGAACTTCCAAGGGTCCTCCAACTGGAACTGGTCCCCCCGATAGACCCGGCTGGCGGCCAGCCGGTCGCAGAACATCTCCGCCACATATTTCACGGGCATCTCCACCCCCACAATGCCCTGGCCGTGGCCGCCGTAGTCCGTCCAGTACTCCAGATGGTGGCGGTTCCTCCCCTTGTGGTGGAGCCAGGCGGAGCTGTAGCCCTTGTCCCTGCGCTCGGCGTCGTTGGGGCTCCGGTCCCCCTGAAAGTATTTGGCCCCCACCAGAAATTCCCTGGGGGAGTATTTGGACAGATCGTGGGTCAGCCCCTGCCAGTACAGCCCCAGGCGGAAGCAGTATTTGCACACCAGAAAGCGGTGGCGGTTGATGACTTTGAAATGTTCCCAGGCACGCAAGAGGCGGTCACCTCAATCAAAATGAAATATTGACAAGAGCAGTATACCACCCTTTTCGAAAAAAAACGAGAGGATTTTTTGTATCAAAAGTCCCGGCCGGGATATGCTGTGATCAAAGGAGTGGTGGAAGATGAGAAAAGCCGCGCTGCTGGGCGGTTCCAACCGCCTGCTGGAGCAGCTGCCCGCTGGCGTCCGGCCGGCGCATGGGGCGGCGGAGTTGGCGGCGGCGGACTGGGAGCTGCTGGCCCTGACCCGGACGGGCTGCGGGCGTCTGGCCGCCTCCGAGACGCGGTGCCGCTGCGATGCGCTGCTGGTGCCGGGAGACACGGGAGAGGCGGCGCTGCGCCATGTGACGGCGGGGCAGGTGGTGAGCGTGGGATTGGACTGCCGGGCCACGCTGACCTTCTCCAGTCTGCAGGAGGGAGCGGTGCTCTGCGTCCAGCGGACGCTGCTCCGTCTGGACGGCACCGCCGTGGAACCTCAGGAGCTCCCGCTGCCCGCCCTGACCCTGCCGCCGGAGGAGGCCCTGCTGCTGTGGGGACTGCGGCTGCTAATGGGGGAGATATAAGATATAAAGAGAGGAGAGCGGCGGCCAATGTCATTAAGTTAAGACCGTATCTTGGCGCTAATGTCATTCTTGTAAAAGAAGCAAATGGGTTGATGACAAACCTTTCTGTTTTGAATTTTTTCGTGATATAATTTGATTGCGCGATGAAATGAGGTGAATGCAATGGTGTTTGATAACAACTTTAACCAACCGATTTTGGCGAAGTTTGGTGTATATAAGTGGAAAACGTTGTCATCCTTTTCTTTTCGACAGCTGCATCGTTCGCTAATCGAATTTCACGATTATGAGCTTCAGCGAATTTGCTGTAACTTGGTTGGTGTACAGTCGGTAAAAGATGAACTTTCGTTTGGCTATTGCTGTGTCGACGAACAATTCGGCCTGCAAATCCATATATTAGGTACGTGTAATCGTGATGGTCGGTCAGATTGGTGGATTCCTGTTCCGGAAGGGAAAGAAATTGTTTTGTCATATCATGATGCAAAAGACAAAATGGTTACTCTTTCTGACTCATATCCAGAAGTGATTAAACAATGTATATCTCGCTGCAAGCTACTTATGGAACAACACGAAAAGAATCCTACAATTATGTTGCAAGCGTTGGATAAGTTCCGTATCATCGAGTTTCCTCTCGATATTCAAATAACCATTCCCACGGAAGGTGAAACGCAGGAAAGTGTTTTGTTTCGTCCAACAGAAGTTGTTTCCTATGACATAATACGCGGTCATTTATTGGATGAGCCGCAATCAAACACTGAATTGCACAAAGGAGATTCCTTGGAGGTAAAACTTATTCACGATGAACATAGGCAAGTAGTTGCAGTAACACAATATCTTCCGACAGATTGGATTCTTGCAAATAATGGAAGTTACATAGGCGAAGTTGGATCGGAAGGCGGAATCATTATCGAAGATGAAGAATATGCGAATCAATATCAATGTAGAATCACACTGGAAGATTGCACACATCATTTCGCTATTACTTGTGGAATCTACGGAAGTATGGTGCATACTGCGTTTTGTGGAAAAGAAAACGCTTACGCGCTGTATGATGCAATGAAACAAGACCTTCGGTTTATTTGCGACACATGTGACCCGGATTGTCTTGAAGATACAGACGAGTTTTTCGAACTCATCAATAATTTTGTAGACAGATACTAATTGTTTTTGCGACAAATACATTTTTTAATAATCGCAAATTGCAATAACAAGTTGGACACCCCGTGGTAAAAACCTTGGTCACGGATGGAGCCGCAGGATCTATCCGTGAGCGAGGTTGCCGCAGCCGTCAGGCTGCGTAGACAGCGTCC